>Ga0207722_1000002_pt1 | contig 48704 bp, 52 predicted proteins | sample LuqExpMetageno26_FD_187784 | JGI IMG/M metagenome (GOLD analysis project Ga0207722, IMG submission 187784) | Tropical forest soil microbial communities from Luquillo Experimental Forest, Puerto Rico - Sample 26 (SPAdes) | ecosystem: Environmental > Terrestrial > Soil > Tropical forest ...
TTCGCCGGCGTCATCGGCCGCATCGACACCACCATCGGCCCGTGGAACGGCCCGGCAGCACGGGTGGCGATGGAGGTGCGATACATTGGCACGGTGCAGCCGCACGCGATGTGACGCAGTTCGATGCCATGGGCTATGAGCGCTTCCTCGAAGGAAAACGAGCAGCCGATCACAAAGCTGACCAGGTCGTCACGCCAAAAGTCGCGGATGTCTTCCGGCTCGGCGATGATCTCGCCGTTGCGCCATACTCGATAGCGCGGCAGATCGGTGCGGATGTCGAGGTCGTCGCCCAATTCGGACACGCGCGGATCGCCGGGCGCCGAGGTGCCGATCAACGGGCAAGGCTTGGGATTGAGCTGGCAGAAGCGCAGGAAATCACCGGCCAACCGCTCTGCAAGGATGGCAAGGTTGCCCTGCACATAGCCGGGCGCGAGCCCCGCCGTCGGCCCGTGGTGCTTGTTGGCGCGGATCGAAAGTCGCGCCGCCCGCCCGCTGTCCAGCAGGGCGGTTTCATCGCGGCGCATCGGGGTGACCGTCATCGCTTTGTGTCTGCTCGGGAACCAAGCAAAGTCTAGCACCGCTGGCCGCAATTTCGAGGCGGCGGGCCAATGCTACCAAAGTCACGGGTTGAAACTTGGACCCGGGTGCCGCCACGGTTGGGCGTGCCGGTGATTGATCTCGCGGCCATGCCCGGCGCGTGGTGTGATGCCGCCGCGCATGGCTGCGTCATTCTTTCATAGCATGAAATCTCGCTAAGTCGGCCACGCGGTGCGGACGCTTCATTTCGATTCGCACGGACTTTAGAGGGAGGAACTCGCGATGACTGAAAAGGCACGACGAAGCCTGGGCGTAGGTTGGCATTATTAATCGCAGCGCACCGTCATCCCGCCGTCGACCACGATCTCTGTGCCGGTGACGAAGCGCGCCTCGTCTGAGGCGAGGAACAGCGCCGCATTGGCCGTATCGCGGCCGTCGCCCATGAAGCCGATGGGAATGCGCTTCTGCCGCTGCTCGAGCAGCGCCTTGACGTCGCCGCCGGCGCGCTGCCTCGCGAGCCGCGCCTCCACCATCGGCGTGTGTAGTTGCCCCGGCACCACGGTGTTCACGCGGATGCCTTTCGCCGCATACTGCACGGCGACAACACGCGAGAGCTGGATAACGCCGGCCTTGGTCGCGGCATAGCCGACCTGGAAAGCGCCGGTGAAGCGGATGCCGGATGTGGAGGCGACATTAACGATGGCGCCCGACTTCTGCCTTTCCATGATCGGCAGAACGTGCTTGCAGGTGAGGAACACGCTCTTGAGATTGTAATCTACTTGTGCGTCCCAGACCTCTTCGGGCATGTCCACCGGGCCGCCATGCGCCGAGCCGCCCACATTGTTCACAAGAACGTCAATGCGCCCGAAGCGGTCGACACAGGCCTTGACCATGGCGGCGACGGATTCGTTGCTGGTCACGTCGCATTGATAGGTGACGATCTCGCCGCCGACAGCCGTCACACGTTCGACTGTTTCTGCGGTCTTGTCGGGATCGCGGTCGATCGCGAAAATCTTGGCGCCTTCTTCGGCAAAGCGCACGCAAGTGGCGCGGCCGTTGCCCCAGCCGGGGCCGACGCTTCCGGCGCCGGTGACGATGGCGATGCGATTCTGCAGGCGTCCGCTCATGGTTGGGCCTCGTTGGCCGGGTCGAGCTTTTCGAAGCGGTAGAGACGCTGCGGATTGTCAACCAGTAGCGACCGTAGTTCGGTCGGCTTGGGCGCGATCTGCAGCAGTAGATCGACCAGTTCGCCGTCATCGGGAATAGGCCCGTCGAGATTGGGATGCGGGAAATCGGTGCCCCAGACGCAGCGATCACCGAATTCGGTGACGAGCTTGCGCGCGAACGGCACCGCGTCGGCATAGGGCGGACCTTGGCGCGTGGCGCGGTCGCAGCCGCTCACCTTTACCCACACTTTGGGATCTTCCATCAGCTTGAGCAGATTGCGGAACGGCTCCTGCTCCAGCCCGTGCGATGCGTCGATGCGCCCCATGTGGTCGATGACCACGGGTACCGGCGAACGCCTCAACGCCGGCGCGAGTTCGCCGATGCGGTTAGCCGCCATATGGATCTGTAAGTGCCAGCCGATCTCAGCGAGCCGACCGGCGAAAATGATCACCTCGTCGATCGGCGCGCCCTTGCCGAGGTGCTCCATGTAATGGAAGCGCACGCCGCGGAAGCCCTCAGCGTCGCGCTGCCTGATCTCGACGTCGGAAACCGTCACTGGCATCAGCGCCACGCCGAGGTAGGCGCCGCCTTTGGCGGCGAGCGCGTCCGTTGTGGCGGCGAGGTCATAGCCGTGGGCGGCGCTATGCACAATAACGCAGCGCTCGATGCCAAGAAACTTATGCCGTGCGAACAGCGTCTCCTTCGGAGCGTCGGAGGGGGTGTAGTGGCCGCCAAAGGGAAAGCGCGCGCGGGGGCCGAATACGTGCACATGCGCGTCACAGGCGCCGCGCGGCAACTTCAGCCTTGGCTTGCTCGGCATGTCCGTCCAGGACTGCGGGGCGGCTGGCCTTTCGGCGTTTGTCATGGTGCTTCCTCACGAAGTGGGCGCGCGAGTGCGTTCGAAGGCAGGCTCGTGCTCGGAAAAGAGCTGCAGCCACGAAACCAGGCCCGGATAGGCCGCACGCCAATCAACCTGCTTGCGCCAGTCGAGATAGCCGAGCGCGCAGGCCAAACCGATCGACACCACGTTGGTTTTGCCGGGATCGGGCAGCTCCGCCATGAAGGCAGCGAGCCCGCGGTTGATCTTGCCGCGCTGATGCGCCAGCCATTTCTCCGACGGCGCCTCGCCGGGCCGGAAGCGGCTGTCGTAGACGACGAGGATCGAAGCATCCATGATGCCGTCGGCAAGCCGCGCCCGCGTCAAAGCCTTGTAGCGGGCGGAGCGGCGCACGGGTAGCAGCCGCTTGCCGCCCGAAAGCTCCTGCAGATACTCGATGATGACGCCGCTGTCGTAGACCGTGCTGCCATCGGGACAAACCAGGCATGGCATTTTGCCGAGCGGGTTCTGCTGCCGCAGCGTATCGTTCTCATCGAGCGGGTTCGCGGGCACCACCGTGACGCGGTCGGCGAGGCCAAGAACCTCGAGCGCCATCCGCACCTTGCGACCGAACGGCGACGTGAGCGTCGAACGCAGCACGAATTTTTGCGGTTCAGACACGCCGGCCGCCACAGGTGAGAGTTACTTGGTCGTCGGTACGCCGGCTTCCTTGATCACCATGGCCCACTTCTTGGTTTCGCTGTCGATATAGGCGGCGAACTGTTCCGGTGTATCGCCGACCAGGATGGCGCCCTGGCTCGCAAGTTTTTCCTTCACGTCCGAGTCCTTTATGGCCTCGACCGCAGCCTTGTTGAGGATGGCGACGATCTTCGGCGGCGTGTGCGCCGGCGCGACCATGCCGTACCAGTTCTCGGTGAGCAGGTCGGGCATGCCGACTTCGGCGGTGGTGGGAACATCTGGCGCGCTTGGCACGCGCTCGGGCGCGCCGACCGCGATCGGGCGCAGCTTGCCGGCGTTGATCTGCGGCAATAGCACCGGCAGGTCGAGAAAAACCATTTGCACCTGCTGGCCAAGCAGGTCGTTCACCGCCGGCGCCGCGCCTTTGTAGGGCACGTGCGTCATGTCGATCTTGGCCGTAAGCTTGAACAGTTCGCCGGCGAGATGCGGCATGCTGCCGGGCCCGGAAGAGGCGAAGTTGAGCTTGCCGGGTTGCGCCTTGGCGAGCGCGACCAATTCTTTCATGTTACTGGCGGGAACGCTGGTCGCCACTACCAGCATCTCCGGTACCTTGGCAACCAGTGTGACCGGCTGCAGGTCTTTCAGCGTGTCGTAGGCGACCTTCTCCATGCTCGGGCTAATCGCCAGCGCGCCGGCGCTGGCAATGCCGACGGTGTATCCGTCGGGCGCCGCCTTGGCGACTAGGTCGGTGCCAAGCACGCCGCCTTGGCCGGAGCGGTTGTCGACCACAATCGTCTGTTTGAGGATTTCCTCCATGCGCTTGCCGACGACGCGGGCGATGATGTCGTTCGGCCCGCCGGGCGGGAAGGGGACGATCAGCCGGATGTTGCGGTTGGGAAAGTCCTGCGCCTGCGCCACGGCGGGACACAACACGGCGAGGGCAATCAACAGCGGCTTAAGGAGTTTCACGGCAATCCTCCCCGATTGTTATTGAATGTTGTGCGCGGTCCGCAAGCGTAGCCGCGGCACGCCATTCCGTCTATATGACGAGAGGTTGAATGGGGCAGAGCACTCGTGGCCGGCAAGATCGATATTCTGGTGTTAGGAGGCGACGGCATCGGCCCTGAGATCACCGCAGGTACGCTCGCCGTCTTGCGGGCGGCGGACAAGAAATTTGCGCTTGGCCTCGCCTTCGAAACGGCGGAAATCGGCTGGGCAGCGCACAAACGTGTGGGCACAACATTTCCGGACGAAGTCGCGGAGAAGGCCAAGGCTACGCAGGGCGTGCTGCTGGGTCCCGTCTCGCACAACGAATATCCGCCGGTCGCGCAAGGCGGGCTCAATCCCTCCGGCGAAATGCGCAAGCGCCTCGATCTCTACGCCAACATCCGCCCGGCGCGTTCGCGCGTAGGCTTTCCGCCGCGCTGCGGCTCGCCGGTCGACCTGGTGATCGTGCGCGAGAACACCGAAGGCTTCTACGCCGACCGCTCGATGCATCTCGGCTCCGGCGAATTCATGCCCACGTCCGATGTTGCGCTCGCCGTGCGCAAGATCACGCGCGAAGGATCCACGCGCATTGCCGAGAGCGCCTTCCGCCTGGCGATCCAGCGGCGAAAAAAGGTGACGGCTGTGCACAAAGCCAATGTGCTGCGTGTGTCCGACGGCCTCTATCTTGAATGCGTGCGCGCGGTGGCGGCGCGCTATCCAGAAGTCAAATACGACGAAAGCATCATCGACGCCATGGCAGCGCTCTTGATCCGGGACGCCAGCCAGTTTGACGTCATCGTCACCACCAACATGTACGGCGATATTCTTTCTGACGAGGCCTCCGAGATTGCCGGCAGCCTCGGTCTTGCCGCCTCGCTCAATGCCGGCGCCGAGCATGCGGTGGCGCAGGCGCAGCATGGCTCGGCACCCGATATCGCCGGCAAGAATATTGCCAATCCATCTTCGCTCATCGGCTCGGCGGCGATGCTGCTGGCGTGGCTCGGCGAACGACGCGGAGAAAAGCGACTTAATGACGCCGCTCAGGCGATCGAGCGCGCGCTCGATGCAACGATTGCCGATCCGGCGTCGCGCACCCCGGATCTCGATGGCAGTCTCGGTACCGACGTCTTCGCGCAGCGCGTCGCGCAAGCCGTGTAAATCGATTTAAAGCGCGGCGACCGCCTGCACCTCGATCAGCAGCGCTTCCTGCACTAGCCGGTCGATCATCAGCAGCGTATTGGGCGGATAGGCGCTATTTCCGAACATCTTGGGGAATTCGCGCAGGCGGAACTTCATGAAGCGCGGGATATCCTGCGAGTGGACTAGATAGGTGGTGAACTGCACGATATTGCCCCAGCCGGCGCCAACCGATTTCAGTGCCGCCTCGATATTGGCGAAGGTCTGCAGGCACTGCGCGTCGAAATCCTCGCTGACGACCCTGCCGTCTTTGTCGATTCCGACTTGTCCCGCGATGAAAACGAACTCCGACGCCTTCACGCGGGCGATATGCGAGTATTGGCCGAGCGGCTTGCCGAGTGTGTCGGAATTGAGAATTTTGATGTCAGCCATCGCTTCGCTTCCGCACACCGGCATAACCGCAGTAATTTTACTCCACGCTCACGCCGCTTGATTTGATCGGTGCCTCCCACTTCTTGATTTCGTCGGCGGTGAACTTGCCGAGATATTCCGGGCTACGGCGATCGGGAGCAACGACCATAGCGCCAATGCTTTCCAGGCGATCACGCACGGCCGACGTCGTCATCGCAGCGATCGCCGCCTCGTTGAGTTTCTTCACAACATCGGCCGGCGCGCCCTTGGGCAGATAGATGGCGTTCCAAGTGTAGGCCTGCACGTCGAGGCCCTGCTCCAACGTGGTCGGCAGGTTCGGCTCGACCGGCGAGCGCTCCTTGGTCATGATTGCCAGCGCCTTAACGCGGCCGCCGTCGATCTGTGGCTTGGCGGTGCTGATGATCTCGCACAGGTAATCGATTCGGCCGCCGATGAGATCCTGCATCGCAGGGCCGGTGCCCTTGTAAGGCACGTGCACGATATCGGTGCCCATCGCGGTATTGAGCACAACGCAGCCGAGGTGCGTTGCAGATCCGGCGCCAGCGGAGCCGAACTGCATCTTCGATGCGTTAGCCTTGGCGTAGGTGACGAAATCCTTGAAGTTATTGACCGGCAGGTCCTTGCGCACGATCAGCACGATTGGGACGTCGGCAATCAGTGCGACCGGCGTGAAGTCGGTCAAGGCATTGTAAAGCGGGTGCTTATAGAGCGTCTGGCCCTGTGCCTGCGTGCCGACCGTGCCGAGCAGCATGGTGTAACCATCGGGCTTGCTGTCAGCCACTTTCTTGCCGCCGTTCATGCCGCCGGCGCCGCCAATGTTCTCTACGATTACCGTCTGGCCGAGAATCTCGCCCATCCGTTGCGCCATCACGCGACCGAGTACGTCGGTCGGTCCGCCGGCGGCGAAGGGAATGACCATCGTTAGAGTGCGGTCGGGAAAAATCTGCGCATTGGCGAATCCAATCAGCGCCAGCAAGAGACCCAGCGCGGCGGCATAAGCTATTATTTTCATGAGAATATCTCCACGGATGAGCAATCCATGCGCCCATCACCACAGGAGGGTCAAGGGGCGGGGAGAATGGCTGCTATCCAACCTCGACGATCTCTTCTGGGAACCGGTGCAAGCGACTTCCGGGCCCATTACCACCGATCAAGTAATTGTCGCACAGCCAGTTGAGATAGCCGCCGCGGATGTAGGTCGGGTGCACCACGATGTTCATGTTCTTGGCGATTGGCATCGGCTCGTCGTGGCGGATCAGCGGGCGCTCGACCAGATCGTAGCCCTGGCCGTGGCAATAAAGGCGCGCTTCGGGAGGCCGCTCATTCTTGCGCATGAAGTCATTGAAGGCGTTCCAGATGTCCTTGCACGAGGCGCCCGGCTTGAGCAGATCGAGGGTTAGGCGGCGCGACTCCTTGCAAAACTCTAGCTCGTCCTTCATCGCCTGTGGCACCTTGGCGTCGACCACGCAGGAGCGGCCAAGCTCCGTGAACATGCCACCCGGGCCGTTGTCCTCGACCAGTAGCGCAATCTGATCACCTTTCTGGATGACGCGGTTCTGCAAATGCTTGTTGGCGAATTTCGACGGCTTACCGAGTGGCATCGAGGCGCAGAGATAGATTCCGTTCTCGCTGCCGTGTGACACGCTGTACTGCTGCGCGATCGCCGTCACTTCGGTGTCGCGCATGCCGGGCTTCACCGCGGCAAAGGCGGCGCGCATGGCGCCGTCCTGCATTGCGGCCGCGCGCTTCACCAACTCCATCTCCTCCGCGCTCTTGATGATCTTGATCTGGTCGACAAGGTCGGAGGCGTCAACGTAGCGCGCCGCCGGGAACGCGCGCTTGATGTAGTCGAGCATGGCGTAGGACATCTGGTAGGTGCCGACATAGCCGATCGTGCCCTTTGCATAGGAGGCCAAGGCCTGGGCAGCGAGCTCCGGGTCGTAGTCTTTGGTGTAATGAGCGGACGCATAACTAGGCGTGGTGAGAATCTTCTTGACTCCACGCCAGATCTGGTCGCCCTGCGCGGTCGCTTCGCCGCCCCCGAAGGGGCCCTGGCACACCACGGTCATCTCCTCATCGCGTGGAAAAATCACCGTGTTGGGATAGCCGTTTGTGGCAGGCATATCGGTGAAGTAACGCACATAACCGCCCATGTGATCGTTGTTGTTCTGCATCAGCAGCACGTCGATCTTCGCGGCGGTCATGGCGGCGCGTACGGCGCGCCAGCGCCGCTCCAGTTCAGCGGTGGAGATCGGCGTATTGAGGCGTTCCGACAAAGCCATCATTACTCTCCCCAGGACGCGGGCGTGCGCACGATGTTGGTCATGGATTTGAGATTGCCGGCGAGGTACTTCTCCATATTGCCGGCAATGGTCGGCATGGCGCGATCCTCGTAGCCCCGCGAATATCCGGCGAGATGCGAGAAGATCATCACGTTTTTGGCGCGCCAGATCGGGTTATCGGCGCGCAGCGGCTCCTGCGAGAACACATCGAGCGCGGCGCCGGCTATTTGTCCGCCGTCGAGCGCCTTGATCAGCGCCGGCTCGTCGACCACACCGCCGCGGGCGACATTGATGAGGTAGGCGGTCTTCTTCATAGCGGCGAGCAACTTCTCGCCGATGACGCCGCGCGTGTCCGGCGTGAGCGGAGCAAGCACCACCAGGTAATCCAGTTCCGGCGCGACCTTCAGTAAGTCGTCGCGATGAACCATGCGGTCGAAGCCTTTCGCGTCGCGCGGAGTGCCGCTGATGCCGATGACGGACATGTCGAGCGCTTTGCAGATCGGCGCCAGATATTCGGCGATCAAGCCGACGCCGTAGATGCCAACGGTCTTTCCCGCCAGCAGCTGCGCCGGCCAGCGTTCCCATTGCCGTCTGTCCTGGGCGTGCGCGGAGCGCGGCAGATCGCGCGCCAGCGACAGCATGTAGGTGATCGTTGCCTCTGCAACAGGCGGGCCATGGATGCCGCGGATATTGGTGACCAGAACCTCGGGGCCGAGCGAGGGCAAGTCGATGATGTTATCAACGCCCGTACCCAGCGCTTGGATCCATTTCAGCTTTTTCGCATCCCGCACCACGTGGTCGGCCATTGGCGGCGAGAAGCACAAGAGGATCTCGGTGTCAGCGATATAGGGGTCGACCTGGCTGTGATGTCCGACGACATTGATGGTCAATTGCGGGAACCGTTCCAGCAGCATGGCCTTGTAGCGGGCCCGCATCGCTTCCTGGACTTCGGTGAGGATGAGTAATTGTGGCACGGCGGCGGCAGGTATAATGGCAAACGACTTTCCGGCAAATACATTTACCAGCGGAGTGACCCGCATTGCGGGTCTGCGGTAACATTGCGACAGACACGAAGGAACACCCGATGCCGATCGATTTGGCAACCGTGGACTGGCTCTATGTCGTCGTGCTGGCGATATTCGTTTTTCTCGCCTCTTTGGTGGGCAACGTATTGTCCTTCGGCCACCGCGGCATGGCCGGCGTGCTCTCGGCGGTCGCGTTCGCCGGAATCTTCGTGTTCTGGACCTATTACCCGCACGGATTGCCGTTGCCGACGACGATCACGTTGCAAAAAGCCGCGGCTCCGGCCGCAGCGCTGCCGGCGCCGGCTGTGCCCGCCGCCCCCCAACGGCCGCGAAATCCGGTTACCGACATCACACCGCCAAAGAACCCGGTTACCGATGTGACGCCGCCACAACGCTAGGCTTGCGCTCAAGCGTCTTATTGATGTTCTCTCAATTTGAGCTAGGGTCTTGCATGCTCAGGAGAGTAGGTAGGATTGTATGAAAAAAGTCTATTCCGACGCGCACGCAGCACTCGCCGGCCTAATCAAGGACGGCATGTTGATCTGTGCAGGAGGTTTCGGCCTTTGCGGTATCCCCGAAACGCTGATCATTGCGATCCGCGATTCCGGCGTGAAAAATCTCACGATCGTATCGAACAATGCCGGAATCGACGGCGCAGGTCTGGGCCTGCTGCTGGAGACGCGGCAGGTTAAGAAGATGATCTCGTCTTATGTCGGCGAAAACAAATTGTTCGCCCAGCAATTCCTTGCCGGCCAGCTGGAGATTGAGTTCAATCCGCAGGGCACGCTCGCCGAGCGCATCCGCGCGGGCGGCGCTGGCATCCCCGCCTTCTTCACGCGCACCGGCGCCGGGACCGAGATCGCCAAGGGCAAGGAAGAGCGCAACTTCGACGGCGAGCGCTACATCATGGAGCGCGGTATCGTCGCCGACCTGTCAATCGTGCACGCATGGATGGGCGATACCGAAGGCAACCTTGTCTACCGAAAGACCGCGCGCAATTTCAATCCGATGATGGCGACCGCGGGCAAGGTGACCGTTGCTGAGGTCGAACACCTGGTGCAGCCCGGCCATATCAACCCCGACCACATCATCACACCGGGCGTTTACGTCACACGCATCATCCACGTACCGAACGCGGTTAAGCACATCGAGCAGCGCACCGTGCGCAAGCGCGTTGCGCCGGCTGGAACCGGAGAGGAGGTCTGAGATGGCCTGGACCCGCGAGCAGATGGCGGAGCGCGCCGCGAAGGAATTGCGCGACGGCTTTTACGTCAATCTCGGCATCGGCATCCCGACGCTGGTGTCGAATTACATCCCGGATGGCATGACCGTGCAGCTGCAGAGCGAGAACGGCATGCTCGGCTTCGGCCCGTTTCCCTACGAGGGCGAAGAGGACCCGGATCTGATCAATGCCGGCAAGCAGACCGTCACCGAGATACCGACCACTAGCTACTTCTCCTCTGCAGACTCGTTCGCCATGATCCGCGGCGGTCATATCGACATTGCCATCCTCGGCGCGATGCAGGTGGCGGAGAACGGCGACCTCGCCAACTGGATGATCCCTGGCAAGATGGTGAAGGGCATGGGCGGCGCCATGGACTTGGTCGCGGGCGTTAAGAAAGTCGTAGTGGTGATGGAGCACACGGCCAAGGATGCGCCGAAGCTCTTGCACAAGTGCGACCTGCCGCTCACTGGTGCAGGCGTGGTGGACATGGTGATCACTGATCTCGGCGTCTTTAACGTCGACCGCAAGGGCGGGACCGGCATGACGCTCACCGAGCTCGCACCCGGCGTCACTGCGGACGAGATCATCAAAAAGACTGAGGCCAAGTTCACGGTCGATCCGAAGCTTAAGCATTAACGCGGCCTCACGGCCGGAGCGCATATGGAAGTTAAGGGGCAGCCTTACTCTATGCGCGAGGAACCCCCATGCTAACCGCAACCGAGCGCGCCAAGGCCGCCGACATCCTGATTACTGCGCAAAAAGAGCGCAAACAGGCCGTGCAGTTGCACGTCACGTTCCCGACCATAACCATCGAAGATTCGTACGCGATATCAACCGAAGTCGCGCAGCGCAAGATCAAGGCCGGCGCCAAGCTGATCGGCCACAAGGTTGGCCTCACCTCCAAGGCGATGCAGCGCTCCTCGATGATCGATGAGCCCGACTACGGCTACATCCTCGACGACCAGATGCTCTCCGATGGCGCCAAGGTGAAGCACGCTGATTATTGCAAGCCGCGCGTTGAGGTCGAGCTAGCCTTCATCATGGGCAAGCGCTTGCAGGGTCCGGGCGTCGGCCTGACCGAAGTGCTGCGCGCCACCGAATACGTGGTACCGGCGATCGAGATCGTCGACGCGCGCATTCAGGACCCGCGCAAGATCGTCGACACCGTGGCCGATAACGGCGCTGCCGCCGGGATCGCCATCGGGGGCAGGCCTGTTGGCCCGATGGATATCGACCTGCGCTGGGTTGGTGGCATCATGTACCGCAACTCGGAGATCGAGGAGACAGGTCTCGCCGCGGGCGTACTCGGCCATCCAGCGCTAGGCGTCGCCTGGCTCGCCAATAAGATTGGCCCGCACGGGCACTCACTCGAGCCCGGGCACATAGTGCTTGCCGGTTCGTTCACCCGCGTTGTCTTCGCGCAAAAGGGCGACACGCTGCATGCCGACTTCGGCCAGCTTGGCGGCATCGCGATCCAGTTCATCTAACTGTCGTCCGCCCGAAAGCGGGGACCCAGTAATCGCGACGGTCTCAATTTGAGTCGAAGCACCGGTGTGTGTACTAGATCGTCTGCCTTCGCGGACGATGACTACGGAGCGAAGTGTGAGCACCGAATTTCAGAGCAACGTCTTCAAGCGCGCGCTCGCCGCCGGCAAATTGCAGATCGGCTTGTGGTCGAGCCTGTGCAGCAACATAGCGGCTGAAATCATTTCCGATTCGGGGTTCGACTGGATCCTGCTCGACACTGAACATTCGCCCAACGAAATCCCCGACCTGGTAACACAATTGCAGGCGATCCAACGGGGCAGCGCGACGCCGATTATAAGGCCCGCTTGGAACGACGCGGTCCTCGCCAAGCGCTGCCTCGACATAGGCGCGCAGACCTTGCTTTTCCCTTATGTGCAGAACGCCGCAGAGGCAAAGCGCGCGGTCGCCTCGACGCGTTATCCGCCGCACGGCATCCGCGGCGTATCGGTGGCGGCGCGCGCATCTCGCTATGGTCGCGTGCCCGGCTATCTGACCAAGGCTAACGATGAAATCTGCGTGCTGGTGCAGGTGGAGACGCGCATGGCGCTGAGCGAGCTTGAGCAGATCGCCAAGGTTCCCGGTATCGACGGTGTCTTTATCGGGCCGTCAGATCTTGCCGCGTCGCTCGGCCATCTCGGTAATCCACAGGCCACGGACGTGCAGACCGCGATCAAGGACGCGGTGACGCGCCTCAAGGCGCTCGGCAAACCGGCGGGCATACTTACCGGCAACGAGGAAGAGGCACGCCGTTACATCGACTGGGGCTACTTGTTCGTCGCGGTGGGCGCCGACGTAGGGCTGCTTGCGCGCAATGCCGACGCGCTGGCTAAGAAGTTCAAGGGTTAAACGCCTTCGGCCGATGCGATTGACTTATATCAAAGCATAATAGCACCCCACCTCCACAGTCCATCCTTGTGGTTGAAAGGAGCAATTATGGCGGCAGAACCCATTCACGACATTGCGCATCTCGGCAGTGTGGAATTGTTTACCCCTAAGCCCGAGAAAAGCCTCTGGTACTTCCGCGACCTGCTCGGCATGGAGCCGGTGCACCAAGCAGGCAATTCGGTCTATCTGCGCGGTTACGGCGATTACGCCATCTCGACGCTGAAGCTGACCACTGCTTCCACAAACGGCGTCGGCTATGTCTCGTGGCGCGCAGCAAGCCCGCAGGCGCTGGAACGGCGCGCCAAGGCGATCGCAGATGCGGGCCTCGGCATCGGCTGGACCAATGGCGATTTCGGACGCGGGCGCTCCTATCGTTTTCGTGATCCCGATGGCCACGTGATGGAAATCTATTACGAAGAGCACAAATTCATGGCGCCGCCAGAGCTGCATTCCAATCTAAAGAATCTACCGCAGAAATATACCGGTCGTGGCGTCGGTGTGCGTCGGATCGATCATCTAGCGCTGCTTGCCAAGGACGTCGAGGCCAACCGCAAGTTCGCCACCGATCTCCTTGGCTTCCAGCTGCGCGAGCAGGTCCGTTACGACAAGGGCAAGACCGAGATCGGCTCCTGGATGAGTCCGACTGCCATTCATCATCAGCTCGCCTATGTGGTGGATGTGAAGGGCGCGCACGGGCGCCTGCACCACTTCTCGCTGTGGGTCGATAACCGCGACGACGTGCTGCGCGCCGCCGACATCCTCACCGAGAACGGCATCTTCCTAGAAGCCGGCCCCTCCAAGCACAATAATTCGCAGGGCTTCTATCTCTACACTTACGAGCCCGGCGGCAACCGCGTCGAGATTTATTCCGGCAGTTTCCTTGTGGTGGCGCCGGACTGGGAACCCGTGACCTGGAACGAAGACGAGCGCGGCACCGGCACCTACTGGGGCGCGGCGCTGCCTGAAAGCTTCATCCAGTACGCTACGCCTGACGTGAAAGCCGGTGAGGCCGTCAAGGCGCCGGAATTTCCCGTATTCTTCTGAGGATCCACAAATGCAACTACCACCCCGGATCGATACCGAGGTCGTGCGCGAAAGCATCGGCGTTTACGCGGACCGCACCGCATCGATCGAAGAGCGCAAAGCCATTTACCATGACTTGCTCGGCTTCGTGCCGCCACGCATCGAGGCGCGCATCGCAGTAACCGGTGCGCTCGATCCCAAGCTGCTCGAGTTGCAGGAAAAGTTGCGCGGGCATGCGATGTACCCGAAGTGCTTCGATGTAAAGACCGCGCAACTGATGCTGTTCGGCATGCTGCTGATGGACATGAGTGACGCTGCGCAATTGCACGGCATCGCCGCCCGCCGTGCTGGGGCGACCTGGGAGGAAATGCAGGCGGTGGTCAGCTTGTGCTTCCTGTTCCGAGGCCTTCCGGCGGCCAACCGCGGGGCGGAAATCCTCGCCAGGCTCGCCAAACGTGAGGCGGAGGCCAAGGCACCCGCTGCCTAAGGCGCGTATCTATCTGTCCGCGACAGGCGCGGCGCTGCAGGCACACCTTAGTTGAAGGCTTTCCAAAAGTTGAGCACGCGTCAGGCGCCGGGCACTTTTCGATCGATCAGCTGGCCCAGCGGCTCGCCACAAAATTTCCGTCTGCCCTTGCCAGGCCCGCCCCGCTTCGATCAGATATCGCGCAGATGGCTACGCTTTTGCCGAACGCCGACTGGCCTATCATGCCGATCTGCATCTCACGGGCCGCTAGCGGCATTACTAGACAAGGAGGATTTCGTCGCGCGTGCGCGACGTGATCTAGGCGGTGAAGGCGTGGCAGAGACTCGACGGCGAGCATCCGGTTACCGACAACGGCGACTTGCGCCTGGCCGCGTGAAAGTGGCCGCGTTGCTGCTGGCAGCAGTGGCACTGACGGTTCTTACCCAGTCAGGCGCTGCTGAAGATCTCAAGCACGGCGAGGCTTTGCTGACGCGCCATTGCGGCGCCTGCCATGCGATCGGACGCAGCGGCGACAGCCCGCAAAAGGATGCGCCGGCGTTTCGCCAGCTCGGCCAGCGCTATCCGGTTGAATCACTGGAAGAGGCGCTGGGCGAGGGGTTCATGTCCGGCCACCCCGACATGCCGGAATTCAACTTTGAAGCCGACGATGTCGGTGACATTATCGCTTATCTCAAATCCATCCAGCGCAACTAATCCCGCACCAGAGTTTGCATGAGCAGCGCGCTGTTCTCGCCCTACAGATTGGCCGGCCTAGAGCTCGCCAACCGCATCGTGGTCTCCCCCATGTGCCAGTACTCGGCGGACGACGGCTGCGCCAACGATTGGCATCTGATGCACTACGGCATGCTGGCGAATTCGGGTGCTGCGCTCGTGGTGGTGGAAGCGACGCATGTGGAAAGGCACGGCCGCATAACGCACGGTTGCCTTGGACTTTACAACGATGCCAATGAGTCGGCGTTGGGGCGTGTTTTGACCGCGGTGCGGCGCGTCGGGTCGGCGAAGTGGGGCATCCAGTTCGCGCATTCCGGCCGCAAGGGTTCGGCGCAGCGTCCCTGGGAAGGCGGTGGGCCGCTCAAGCCCGAAGCAGACCCCTGGCCGACGATCGCGGCCTCGTCGATCCCGTTCGGTGACAACTGGCACAACCCGCGCGAAATGACGGAGGCCGACATGGCGCGGGTGCGCGAGGCTTTCGTCACCGCTGCCAAACGCGCGCTCCGTATCGGCTTTGACATGGTCGAGCTGCATTTCGCGCACGGCTACCTGGCGCACGGGTTCATGTCGCCGATCTCCAACAAACGCACCGACCAGTACGGCGGCTCACTCGAAAACCGCCTGCGTTTCCCGTTGTCGATTGCGCGCGCGGTGCGTGTCGTGGTGCCGAAAGAGGTGCCGCTAGGTGCCCGTATCACCGGCAGCGACTGGCGCGAGGGTGGGCTTAGCCCGGACGACGCAGTAGCGATCTCCAAGAAGCTGAAGGCAGAAAACATCGATTTCATCTGCATCTCGTCAGGTGGCATCACCGCTGACACGCGCAATCCGGCCGAACCCGGCTACAACGTGTCAATCGCCGCGCGGGTTAAGAATGAGGCGGGACTGCCGACGCGGACGGTCGGGCTCATCGCCAAGCCCGAGCACGCCGAATCGATCGTGGCGCAAGGCCGGGTGGACCTGGTGTCGATGGCGCGTTGTTTCCTCGACGATCCGCACTGGGGTTGGCACGCGGCCAAAGCCCTTGGCGGCGAGGTGGCACGGCCGCCGCAATATCAGCGCGCCGGGCCCAAGCTGTGGGCGCCGGCGGCAGCGAAGGTGTAGCGGTTGGAAGATCTCCTTTCTTCGCCGTTCTGTTGGCCGCACTTTGTTATTCCGGGTGGAACGCGCTGATCAAGATCGAGCCGCTCTCGTGGATGACCTTGATCTCGCTCGCCTCGGCCGCTCGGCCTGTGCTGATCCGGCTCGAGTAGCTAGAGCGAAATTTCCGGAAACAACGTTTGGCAGCGGGCGAGATCCACTTCGGTATCGACGTCCCAGAGCGTTGGGAGTTCGATGCACGTCAGGCCGAGCATGGCGACGCGTGCGCGCGTTTCGGACAGCACCGTGTCGGTGCCCCAGGCGATGTCGGAAAAGAGCTGCGGATGCGGCGCATGCGCCCCGATCAATACATAGCCGCCGTCCTCGGCCGGGATCAGCACCACATCCGCGTCCTGCAAGGCCGTCGCCGCGGTGCGCAAGGTTTCCGCTTTCAGCGCGGGGCAGTCAGTACCGATCACCAGAATGGCGCCGCCGCCTGCCGCCATCGCAGCGCGCATGCGCGCACCGAGATCGCCAAGCGGCTGCCGCCTCAGCGTCACCGCATGACGCGTGACCAACTCGCGGAAAGCGGGATGACTTAAGTCGGGAGCACACCAGACCGTCGTCGGTCCGAGGTTTGCGGCGCACGCGGTAGCGACAGTGCGTTCAGTCATGCGGTCCTGCAGGACAGCGGCCGCGTGCGCGCCGATCGACGGGATCAGTCGGGTCTTGCTCAGGCCAGGGATCGGCGCCTTCGCCAGGATGGCGATGGCGACCCTAGGGCTCGGCCGCATCGCCGTAAGATTGCGCGAGCTTCGTCGGGTCAGCGCCGAGGAAGTACGACAGGCGCAGCCGCCACATCAGCAGCAAAGTGCGCAGCGTCCCGTGTCCGCGCCAGCGCCGCGCCGAGGTTGTCACACGCGCACGTAAGGAGAGCGGACGGCCGATACGCTTGAGGCGCGCCGATAGCGCCACGTCCTCCATCAGCGCAATGGGTGGGAAGCCTCCGGCCGCTGCGAAGGTGGTGCGTGTCACGAAGATGGCCTGGTCGCCGGTAGCGATGCCAGTCAAGCGCGAGCGCAAATTCATCATCTTGGCGACAAAGCGCATGAGCCCACCGCTGTCGAAGCGCACATCGAAACGCCCCCAAACGCGGCTCGAACACGCCAGCCCGTCGATCACCATGCGGTCGGCGTCATCCGGCAGCCGCGTGTCGGCATGCAAGAACAGCAAGATATTACCGCGCGCAGCGGCAGCCCCGGCGTTCATTTGCACGGCGCGTCCACGCGGTGTGGATACAACTTGGTCAACGAAAGGGCGGGAAAGTGCCACAGTACCGTCGCGGCTGCCACCATCGACCACGATAACCTCTACGCCGCGTGTACGATAAGTCGACAGCGCCTGAAGCGCTGACTCGATCCCGGCAGCCTCATCGAGTACGGGTATGACAATGGAGAGTTTCATGCCGCCGCCTCTTGCAAGGCGCCGCGGCAGCTCGAGCCCTGTCCAGCGGTACAACCGAAACAATGGCCGGCAGTGCGGATCGTGTTGCCCTGCAGATCTTCCGCGAGCAGGTCGGACAAGTGCACGCGCTCGCGCGCTCCGCGCTTCAGCGGCAGATCGAGCATCTGGTTGAAATCGCAATCGTAGACGAATCCACGCCAATCGACCGAGATCAGATTGCGGCACATCACGTTGTCGAGGTTGGCGTCCAGATGGGAATGCTGCAGCAGCCGCAGGTAGCCGTCGAATTCGCCGCGCGTAATTAGCATCGAGCCGAAACGCTGGATTGGCATGTTGGCGAGCACAAACAGTCTGTTGAACACGATGCCATAGCGATCACCGAGGACGCGCCTGTAATCAGCCTCGAGCGAAACCTGCGGTGGCGGCAGCGACGGCCCTTGCGGGTTGTAGACGAGGTTCAGGACAAGTCCCAGATCGTGGCCAAAGCCGAGCGCGTTGAGTTTGCGCAAGCCGCGGATCGACCCGTCGAACACGCCCTTGCCGCGCTGGTTGTCAACGTTGTCCTGCAGATAGCATGGCATCGAGGCCATCACTTCGACGCGATTGGCGGCTAGGAATTCGGCCAGGTCTTCCTGGCCCGGCTGCTCCAAGATAGTGAGATTGCAGCGATCCATCACCTTGACGCCGAGCGAGCGCGCTTGCGTCACAAGACGGCGGAAATTCACGTTCAGCTCGGGCGCTCCGCCCGTGACGTCGAGCGTGGTGACCTTCCGGCGCCGGATAAAGTCAAGCACGATGTCGATAACCTCGGCCGGCATCTCTTCGTCGCGGTTCGGCCCGGCGTTGACGTGGCAGTGAAGGCAGGACTGGTTGCAGCGATAGCCGAGATTGACCTGAAGCGTGTCGAGCCTGCCGCGCCGAAGGGGCGGGAAGGCAACCTGTTCAAGCAACGGCCGCATGTTACGCATGGCGGAAATTTGCCACGAGCCGTGCGACCTCGTCACGCCATATCAGACCGCACTGGACAAATCGCTGTCACGAAAATTCAGCGCGCGAGCGCGGTGGCGACCGGCGGTTCGACGCCGATGCGGCCGAAACCGGGTAGCTTGACGCCCGGATGGCGCAGGTCGAGCCCGGCGACTAGCCCGAGCAGATCGAGCTCGATGCCCTCGATCCAGCCGAGCTTGATTGAGGCGTAGCCGCCCAGGTTCAATTCGACCCCGGTGCCGCTATCAGTCCAACCAGCATAAAAGCCGTCGCGGAAATCGCGGCCGACAGCGTTAGGCGGCAGCGCGACACCAAGTTCCGGCATGTTGCGCAAGATTGCGGCAGTGAAGCTGTTGCTGTTTGGCCCTGGCCAGATGCGGTAGTCGCCGGCGTGGTTGTAGCGGTAGGCATTCGCCGTCTGCTCGATGCGCGGAATCAGCTTTTCGGCGTCAACACCGGAAACATCGGCGATCATCGTCGGCTTGTTGCCATACCAGAGGCCATCCGCCGCCCAACCGTTGGTGCGCACAGGATTGCCCCAGCCGACCACGTCGTAGCGCGTCCACTCGGTCGCCCCGGCCGACTTCAATACGACCCAGCTGTGCACCGCGAAGATGCCCTTCCAGGCGCCAGCCTTGCCGGTGAACAAGATGAAGCGCGCCGGCTTGTAGTTGGCCGCGGCTGGCAACAGGCCGGTGCTCGACCAATCGGCGTCGCGCCAGGAGCGTGGTTCATTGCTGACGGCGTAAAGCGCGGCGCGTGTGATCAGTGGAAGGAAAAATAATGCAAAGACCAGCAGCATCGTGAGGTTTTGGGGGGAAGGGCGGGGGGGTGCCATCGCTTTGTCAGCTATGCAGGCTTTCAGGCCTAAACGTGGCAGCTCGGTTTAGCCGATTGGTTGTCGGCGATGAGCGCAGTGCACTGCCTCGGGCAGCGGGTGGTCGCCGCCGTCGAGCTCTGGCCCGGAGAGTGCAGCCGTTTGCATGCTCGCTGCAAACCAAGAAGGGCGGCCCGTCAGCAGCAGTCTGCTGCGCGCGCCGGCACATGCGCGCCGAGCACCGAGGCCATGGGCCGACAGGGGCACGGTATCGATCGGCATCGGCCTATCTTTGCTGCAGCAGGTTATCGCCGTGCTGCCGCCGCGAGAGCCGTCATCACGCGGCCGGCGCCACGGGCGAGATCGCCGAGTGTAGGGCGGCGGCGCGCGCCAAATCGGACAGGCGGTATATGAATGAAGGCAGCGAGCTTTGGGCCCTTTGCTGTCGCGACGATTTCAGTCGCCCGCCAGCACAGGTAATTGCACAGATAGCCGCCGGCGTCGTGCGACAGCGTGGCGGGAACGTGTGCCGCGCGCAGCGCGGCGAGCAGCGCGCGCGTCGGCGCCGGCATGGCCCGTGTCGCCGGGCCACCGGGCGCAATGGTGTGCCGTTGCGACAACTTGCCCGGCAGTAACGCCACCACGTTGCGCGCCAGCGCCTCGACGCGCACGAGCCGTGTTCGCGTCGCCAGGCCGAACATCAACATGACGTCCGGTTTGTGACGCGCAATGAGCTTCGGCAGTTCGCTGTCGACCGCGTCGTAGCTTGTCTCGAACACGTGCGCCGTGATCTTAACGCAAGGCAAACGCACGGTGCGCGCGAGCTTGCGCACCAACGGTCCCGTCGGGTTGACTGGCACGCCGGGGAAGCGTCCGAAGCCGGTGACGAGGATGGTGAGAGCCATCTAGACACCGAGCAGCCGCGCGATTTCTTCCACCGCCAGCGTCGGGGCCAGCTTACCAGCGGCAACCTGAACTTCCGCCTGCCGAACCTTGCCGCGCACAGCCGGATCGCTGCGGAGCCGCGCGGTGAGGCGCTCCTCCAGCATGCTCCACATCCATTTCACCTGCTGCTCACGACGGCGCGCGACAAGCTCGCCCGACTCGATCATCAGTCTCTTGTGCTCCATCACCTGGCTCCACAACCCGCCGATGCCGTTGCCGGTGAGCGCTGAATAGGTGATTACGGGAGGCGACCAGGTCTTTGACTGCGGCTGCAAGATGTTGAGCGCGGCACGATATTCTGCCGCCGCCACCTTGGCGCGCGCAATGTTGTCGCCATCCGCCTTGTTCACCGCCACCATGTCGGCGAGCTCGACGATGCCTTTCTTGAGGCCCTGCAGCTCGTCACCGGCACCAGGCAGCATCAGCACCAAGAAGAAATCGGTCATGTCGGCGACCGCGGTCTCCGACTGGCCAATGCCGACAGTCTCAACCATGACCACCTCGTAACCGGCGGCCTCGCACAAGAGCATGGTCTCGCGCGTCTTGGCGGCAACGCCACCGAGCGTTCCGGAGGTGGGCGAGGGTCTGATGAACGCATGCGGATCGCTGCCAAGGCGCCCCATGCGGGTCTTGTCGCCGAGGATTGAGCCGCCGGTGCGCGTCGAGGACGGGTCAACCGCCAGCACGGCGACCTTGCGGCCTTGACTGGTGAGATAAGTGCCGAGCGCGTCGATTGTGCTCGACTTGCCCGCGCCAGGCGCGCCAGTGATGCCAAGCCGCACCGCCTTGCCGGTGAGCGGCAGCAGTTCCTGCACGAGATGATGTGCGGCGCTGCGGTGGTCGGCGCGCTTGCTCTCGATCAGCGTGATAGCACGCGCCAAAGTTGCACGGTCGCCACCGCAGATGCCGCGGGCGAGGTCGGAAGGCTTATGCGTGCGCGCGGACATCGCTATTAGCGCGGCAGCCTCGGGGGAAGCTTCCGCCGCTTGCCCGGCGGTTTGCCGTATCGGACAAGCGGATCGCCGGGCTGCCTTCATCCTTTTGTTGCGCGGTGGTGGCGAGCGTGTAGGCGAATAGGTGCTCAGTCGGCTCGATGCGGCAGCTGGAGCGCTCGACGTACTTGCAATAGGCGGCACGGGTTGCCTCGTTAGCGTCCGCGTCGTCGACCACGACCACCAGGTAGACACCTTTGGCGAACTCGCGCAGCAGCGAATGTTCAGTTTTCTGCACCGTTTGGATGATGTAGTCGTTGGCCTCGACCGGATGCACTGAGAAGACGTGGACATCACCACTGGTATGGGCATTAAGCTCTCGGTTCCAGGTGTAGTCGGCGCGCTCCGGCTCGGTGGCGTAGCCCTTGCGCGAGGCATAAAGCTGCACCTTCGGCTCGGGACCTCGGACCGGCCGGGATTCGGCCAGGATCGGATCTGAGGAATCGATGCGGTCTGTGAGCGGGATGGCGAACAGCGCGGCGAGCGCCGCGTGCAAGAGGAATGGCTTCACTCCGCGGCCTCTTTACCGTGTCCCAGCCGTTTGTTGAGCGTCGAGAGCAGTGATTCGGCGGCTTCCGCAATCACTGTGCCAGGCGGGAATATCGCTTCAGCGCCGGCTTTCTTCAGCGCGTCGTAGTCCTGCGGCGGTACCACGCCGCCGACCACGATCATGATGTCGTCGCGTCCTTGGCGTACGAGCTCTGCTTTCAATTCCGGCACCAGCGTCAGATGCGCAGCGGCTAGTGACGAGACGCCGAGAATGTGCACGTCATTCTCCACCGCCTGGCGTGCGGCCTCGGCGGGGGTCGCGAACAGCGGCCCGATATCGACGTCGAAACCGAGGTCAGCGAAGGCCGACGCGATCACCTTCTGCCCGCGGTCGTGGCCGTCCTGCCCGATCTTGGCGACAAGCAGGCGCGGGCGGCGTCCTTCCGCCGTCTCAAAGCCTTCGACCAGCTTGCGCACCCGTTCGACGGCGCCGATCATGCCGACCTCCCGCTTGTAGACGCCGGTGATTGCTTTGATCTCGGCGCGGTGACGTCCGTACACCTTCTCCAACGCCGAGGAAATCTCCCCGACGGTCGCCTTGGCTCGCGCGGCATCAATGGCCAGGGCCAATAGATTACCATTGCCGCGGTCGGCGGCGCGGGTAAGCGCATCGAGCGCCTCCTGCAAGGTGGTCGGATTACGCTCGGCCTTTAGTTGCTTGAGCTTCTCGAGCTGTCTTTGCCGCACGGCGGAATTGTCGACTTTGAGTACGTCGATCGGCGCCTCGTCGACCGGCTGGTATTTGTTGACGCCGATGATCGACTGTGTGCCGAAGTCGATGCGCGCCTGGGTCTTGGCGGCGGCTTCCTCGATGCGCAGCTTCGGGATGCCGGCCTCGATTGCCTTGGCCATGCCGCCGAGGCCTTCGACTTCTTTGATATGGGCCCAGGCCTTCTTTGCCAGTTCGTAGGTGAGCCGCTCGACATAATGGGAGCCGCCCCAAGGATCGACGATGCGCGTAGCACCTCCTTCCTGCTGCAGCACGATCTGGGTATTGCGAGCGATGCGGGCGGAAAAATCGGTTGGCAGCGCTAAGGCCTCGTCGAGCGCATTAGTGTGCAGCGACTGGGTCTGGCCTTGCGTCGCCGCCATCGCCTCGATCATAGTGCGCGCGACGTTATTGAACACGTCCTGCGCGGCGAGCGACCAGCCTGAGGTCTGGCAATGCGTTCGCAGCGACAGCGAACGGGGATCCTCCGGTTTCAATGGCTTCACCATTTTCGCCCACAGCATACGGGCTGCGCGTAGCTTGGCGATCTCCATGAAATAGTTCATGCCGATCGCCCAGAAGAACGAGATGCGCGGCGCAAACTGATCGATGGTCAGCCCGGCCTTGATGCCGGCACGTACATATTCGACGCCATCGGCGAGCGTATAGGCGAGCTCAAGGTCCTGCGTCGCTCCGGCCTCCTGCATGTGATAGCCGGACACCGAAATCGAATTGAACTTCGGCATCTCGACTGAGGTGTAGGCGAAGATGTCAGAAATGATGCGCAACGACGGTTCGGGCGGATAGATGTAGGTGTTGCGCACCATGAATTCCTTGAGGATGTCGTTCTGGATCGTGCCCGACAATTTGTTGTGCGGCACGCCCTGTTCCTCCGCGGCGACGACGTAGAGCGCCATCACCGGCAGCACCGCGCCGTTCATGGTCATTGACACGCTCATCTGGTCGAGCGGGATGCCCAAGAACAGCGTGCGCATGTCGTAGATCGAGTCGATCGCCACCCCCGCCATACCGACGTCACCGGCAACACGCGGGTGATCTGAGTCGTAACCGCGATGGGTAGCGAGATCGAAGGCAATGGAGAGGCCCTTCTGCCCGGCGGCGAGGTTGCGCCGGTAGAAAGCGTTCGAATCTTCCGCGGTGGAAAAGCCGGCATATTGCCGGATGGTCCAGGGCTGCGCCGCATACATAGCCGGGTAGGGGCCGCGTAAGAACGGTGGCTTGCCGGGATAGGTGTCGAGGAAGTCGAGCCCGGCAAGATCGTCTTCGCCATAGCTCGGCTTCACCGTGATACCTTCGGGCGTAGTCCAGGCTGTCATGCTTTTCTTAACGGGGGCCACCGGCGCGTCCGCGAAATCGACGTTGGCAAAATTCGGGATCTGACTCATTTCACACCCAGATTATCATGGGCGGCCCGCAAGGTCGAAAGCACGTCGCAGCCCACGTGAATGAAGGTTTTCACGCCGGCCTGCCGCCAAGCTTCCTTGTGCTCGCCGGGCCTGCCGGCAAGATGGACAAACGCGCCCGCGGCGGCGAGTTCCTTGGCGGCGTTGGCGGCTTCACGCTCATACACCTTGTCCGACGAGCAAATGCACGCGAGCTTGGCGCCGGACGCCCTGAACGTCTCCAGCATGGCGGCGCCGTCCTTAAAGCCGTCGTTCCAAAGGGCCTCGATGCCGCCGGCCTCGTAGAAGTTCTTCGCAAAGGTCGCGCGGGCGGTAAACTCGGACAGCTTGCCGAGATTGGCGAGAAACACCCTCGGCCGCGTGCCGGTCTGCTTTAGCATGCGGTCGGAAGCGTCTCGCAGCGCCTCGAACGGCTCTGCCAGGCGGATGCGAGGCAGCGGCTCGCACGTCACGGCAGCGCTGGCTTGCTTCGGCAGAGTAAGCTGAACGACGTCGAGCACTGGGGCGGCCACTTCATGGAGATTGGGGAAATCACTCGAGCCGGTGAGAGCATCCTTGCGCAGTGCGGCGGCCTTCTGCCGCTCGGTGCGCACGGTAGCAACCTTCTGCTGCACCAAGCCGGCTTCAAGCGCTTTCCAAACGCCGCCCGCTTTCTCGATCTCTTGGAATTTTGCCCAGGCCGCGGCGCAAAGCTTGGCGGTAAGATCTTCGATGGCGCCGGAGCCGGCCGCGGGATCGGCCACCTTCGCCAGATTCGATTCCTCGAGCAGGATGAGTTGCGTGTTACGTGCGTTCCGCCGCGCGAAAGCGTCGGGGAGGCCGAGCGCGGCGGTGTACGGCAATACGGTGATGCTGTCGGCGCCGCCGACGCCAGCTGCGGTGACAGCAATGGTCGTGCGCAGCATGTTCACGTAAGGGTCACGCCTAGTCATCATGCGCCACGCGGTTTCGGCCGCGACGTAAGCCGCCTTCGGCGTCAGCCCGCACGCCTCCTCCACACGCGCCCACAGTTTCCGCAGCGCACGGAATTTGGCGATGGTACGGAACTCGTCGGCGTCAGCCACGAGCCGGAAGTACAGCATGCCGCGGGCGACCTCGAGGGCGATCATATTCGCCGACAGCGCACGCAGATATTCCACAGCGCTGGCTATGGCGAAAGCGAGCTCCTGCGCCTCCGAGCCGCCGGCATTGTGGACGACACGCCCGTCGGCAACCGCGAAGGGGCCGCGGAAGCCTTGCTTGGTTAGATCAGCGAGCTGTTCGGCGAAGCCGTGCGCCAGCACGCCCCAGGGCTGCGGGCTCACGCCCGCGGCGGCGAAGCCGCCGATGGGATTGATACTGCCGCGCATATCAATCGATGCCGGCGCGAGCTTGCGCGCTTTCACCAGCGCAACAAAATGCTGCACAGTATTGCGGGTCGCCGGGCTAAGGTTGAAATCAATGGTGATGCCGGCATCGAGATGAACGCCATTGAGAACGCGTGCGAGCGTCTGTGGCGAGCCGTCGAGTCCGTAGCCGTTGGCGTTGATCGAGCCAGCCATCACCAGCGTGAGCCCGGTCGCACCATTCTCCAAGTCCAGCAGGGCCTGGGCATTGGCGGCTGCCGGGTCGGGATGATCCACCCGCTGCATCAGCGTCCAAGCCGCGCCTGGAACGCGTCCGACAACGGGTGTTGCTCCCACCGCGCGCGAATAGAGCGGCTCGATCCGCAGACCGTCATAGTTCTGGCTGACAAGCCGCTTTTCGAACGAGGCGCCTTTCAGCGCCGCCTCAACCAGCTTGCGCCATTCGGCCTCGCTGGTGGCGGGAAATTCGGAGGCCAGGGGGAGTTCGATCGTCATCGACGCAAAATGCCACTGTCAGAGGCGGGCGGTCATTGAGCTATAGCAAATTACGTGCCCCGCGCGGGCAGCCGCTCGATGCCAGCGCTGTCAACGCTCGCCGCGGCTTCGCGCACGGTCTTGCCGCCGATAACCAGATCGGGCGCGATTTCGGCGAGCGGCAACAGCACGAAGGCACGTTCGAACAAGCGCGGGTGCGGCACGGTTAGGCCGAGTTCGTGCACGACCAAGTTTTCGTAGGCGATTATATCAATATCCGCTGTACGCGGACCCCAGCGCTTCTCGTGCGCGCGGTCGCGCCCAAGCTGAAGCTCGATCGCCTGCGCGCGCGCGAGCAGATCGCGTGGTGACAGTGTGGTCTCGACCGCGATGCAGAGGTTGATGAACGGCGGCTGATATTTGAAGCCCCAGGGCGGAGTGCGGTAGTCGGACGAGCGGGCGCACAGACGGATGTCCTTGCCGTTGCACAGCGCTTTCACGGCGCGGTCGAGGGTGCTTCGGCTGTCGCCGACATTACCGCCGAGTGCGAGCCAGGCTTGGGTCATCGCCGCGCGCGTACCAGCGTGACGCCGACGTCGCTGAACGTCGCCGCGATGGGAGCGTGCGGCTTGTGGATCGTAATCTTGATCTGCCGCACGTGCAGGAACGTGGAAAGCACTGCGTCGGCCACCTGGCCGGCGGCGGCCTCAATCAGGCGGAAGCGGCGTTCGCAGAACGCCTTGCTTGTGCAGTCGACAACCTTGTCATAGGAGACCGTGTCGACGACTTTGTCCGAACGCACGGCATTAGAGAGATCGATTTCGAGTTCGAGATCAATGGTGAAGGTCTGCCCGACCTTGGCTTCGTGTGGCATTACGCCGTGGTAGGCGTGCAATGCGAGCCCCTTGATGAAGATGCGGTCACTCATCGCGCACCTTTTAGCGCGGCGGCGACGCGCAACGCCTGCACGGTTTCCGCGACATCGTGCACGCGCACAATCGCCGCGCCATTAGCGACCGCCTCGAGATGACTGGCAATTGAGCCGCCGAGCCGCTCATCCGGCGGCGACGGCGTGATTGAGTTAATGAAGTGCTTGCGCGAGGCGCCGACGAGGAGCGGTAAGTCGAACCGTTTGAACTCGGCAAGCCGCGCAATGCAGGCGATGCTCTGCTCCGGTGTCTTGCCGAAGCCGATGCCCGGGTCGAGCACTCTGCAACCGCGCGCGATGCCAGCGTGCGTCGCGATTTCCAGTGAACGCGCGAAGAAGGCGCTCACCTCCTCAATGATGTCGACCGAGATGTCCGGCTTATAGCGATTGTGCATGATCACGACCGGTACATCGGCTTTTGAGACGACATCGGCCATGGCCGGGTCGCGCTGCAGGCCCCAAACGTCGTTGACCATAGTGACGCCCCGGTCAAGCGCCCAGGCGGCGACGCTTGATTTCATGGTGTCGATTGAAACCGGCCGGCCGAGCTTGATCACCGCGGGCAGCACTACCGCAAGGCGCGCCATTTCCTCCTCTGCCAGCACCGGCGTGGCGCCACCATAGGGCCGAGTCGACTCCGCGCCGATGTCGATGATGTCGGCGCCCTGCCTCACCATTTCCTCGGCTTGGGCGATAGCGTTACCCGGATCGACAAAGCGGCCGCCGTCGGAAAAGGAATCCGGCGTGCAATTGAGGATGCCCATCACGAGCGGACGCCCGAGGTCCAGCAGACCCGCAAGCCACGAGGGTGGGGTATCGGCGATCAATGTCTGGCCGGTCGGATCGCCATATACGCTCATGGCTTCGCTTTGCGCGGCCGACGCTAGACTGTCAAGCAGGGCTGTCAGCCTTGCAGCGACTAGAACGAGAAAGCTATTTGTAGGTAATTTTGAGCTGCAATTTCTTGGCGCTCTCGATCCAATTGCTGACCACCTTTTCGGACGGCAACAAATTGACCATTTTGCGTCTCTTGTTGGCTTCCGCCATCGCCTCGGCGAGGTTGGCAGGGTTGCGGTACTTGAGCTCCTTCACGGTATCGACGCCGGCAGCCTGCAGGAGCTCGGCGTATTCCTTGCGCACGCCCTTGATGCGCATGCGGTCGGCGACGTTGGCCCAGCACAGCAGTTGCTTTTCGTCGAAACCGGTCTTGATCGCGAGCATTTTGCGCCCGCGCACGGTGCGCGCCGCCTCCAGCAGTCGTTCGGTTGACCGGATCCCCACCGTCCTGAGGATATTGGCAGCTTCGCCGTCGATACCCTCGATATCGGTGATGGGATAGGACATCGGGAATGACCTTTTCTTACCTACTTATGTCGACGACGCAGTACCGAACGTTCAAACAAACTGACTGAGGCCCGGGATCGCGCCGACGATCTCACCGATCGCTTCCTCGCCGACTTTCTCGCGGGAAAAGGCGATGACTTCTTTGGTGACGCTCTGCACCTGGCCCATACTCAGCCCCGCCGACATCATCCGCGTGCCCGCACCCATGATGCCGCCCATGCTGAACATGCCGCCGCCGGAGCCGCTGGCCTGTTCAGCCTGTAATAGCGCCTGGGCGCCGGGCATTTTGTCGATGAGGGTCTGGACCTTATCCGGCGGGCCTTCCTTGCTCAGGAAGTCTAGAATGATGCCGACAGCTTTTTCTGCTGTTGCTCGATCGACGCCGACATTGGCGACGAGGCGCGCAATCAATTCGTCCATGACGCCCTCAACCCCACAAGACTCCCGCACTAGCGGCGGGTTGTCGCTATAATGCACATCGATTACGAGAAATGACAAGCGTGTTGCGTTGTCACATGCGTGAAACCATCAATGCGATCACGCACCGTTACGGTCAACTGTCAAGCGAAATGTGATGCGACGCGCGTGACGCAAGTCGGTCGCAACTTGTGGCGTTGCGCGGCGGGGGCAAAAAAATTTGGTGATCTTTGTGCGCACATGAGAGTTGTGGCAGAAGACGCGCGGGCCGATTGTCTTTTTTTGGATTGCTCAGAGAAAATCTCCAAAAATCGCATTGGCGCAGCCGAGTCTCGCACTTCATCTTGCAATTCCGCGCAAATTTCGAATGTTTTGGACATGGGAGGTCGCTTTTCAGATTCTGAAAGCATTGCTAGCGTGCAAATTCTGCCCAAGGGAGCCCCGCCATGAGCACACTCGACGCGGTGTTGCGCCGCATCGACCAGGATATCGACCAAAGCGTCGACCGTTTGTTTGCGCTGTTGCGCATTGCCTCCGTTTCCACCGACCCGGCGTACAAGGAACAATGCCGGACCGCTGCCGAGCGCGTCGCCGCCGACCTGCGCAGCATCGGATTTGCCGCCGATGTGCGCCCGACTGAAGGTCATCCGGTAGTAGTCGGCAAATCCAACGGTGTTTCTGGCCCGCGCGTCCTTTTTTATGGCCATTACGACGTTCAGCCGGTTGATCCCCTCAGCCTCTGGAACACGCCGCCGTTCGAACCGCGCATCGAAACGCTGGCTGACGGGCGCAAAATCATCGTCGCGCGCGGTGCCTGCGACGACAAAGGACAGGCGATGACCTTCATTGAGGCCTGCCGGGCGTTTAAGGCCGTTACCGGCAAGCTGCCACTGCCGGTTACCACCATGATCGAGGGTGAGGAGGAGTGCGGCTCGCAACATCTGTTCAAATTCGTGCGTGACAACGCCGCCGAGTTCAAACTTGATCTGGCCTTGGTGTGCGATACCGCCATGTGGGACCAGCAGACCCCGGCCATTACCACCTCGCTGCGTGGGCTTGTCTATGAGAACGTCAAAATCACCTGCGCCGACCGCGATTTGCACTCCGGCCTCTTCGGCGGCGCGGCGCAAAACCCGCTGCGGCTCCTCGCCAAGATTCTCGGCGCCATTTGGGACGAGCAGGGCCGTATTACCATTCCCGGCTTTTATGACGCCGTGCCCGAGTTGCCACCCGACATTAGAGCCGAGTTGAAGGCGCTCGACCTCACCCCAGAGAAATTCCTTGGGCCGATCGGCCTGAAGACTTCGGCCGGCGAGAAGGATCGCATGTTGATCGAGCAGATCACCACGCGGCCGACCGCAGAGATCAACGGTATGGTCGGTGGCTATACCGGCGAAGGGGCCAAGACGGTGATCCCAGGCCAGGCCAGTGCCAAGGTTTCCTTCCGCCTGGTTGGCAATCAGGATCCGCAGAAGATCCGCGACGCCTTCCGCGCCTTCGTGCGCGCGCGGCTGCCTGCCGACTGCCAGGCCGAGTTCGGCAACTTTGGGCTGGCACCGCCCTTGCAACTCTCCTTCGACAACCCGGCGCTCAACAAGGCACGCGCGGCCCTCGCCGAGGAATGGGGACACAAGGCGGTGACGGTCGGCGCCGGCGGTTCGATCCCGATCGTCGCCGACTTCAGGACCGTGCTCGGCATGGACTCACTCTTGGTCGGCTTCGCGCTCGACGACGACCGCGTGCATTCACCGAACGAAAAGTTCGACCTTAAGTGCTACCACAAGGGCATTCGCTCCTGGGCCCGCATCCTGGCGGCGCTGGCGGAAACCTGATCACTTGAGCTGGTCTGCAACCTTGTCGATGACGCCGGTTTTAATACCCGGGCACGGAAATTTGCCGCGGATTATTTCTTCAGCTTGTAGCCGGTTTTGAACACCCACCAGACGGTAGTGAGGCAGGCGCCGAGAAAGACTAGCGTCATGGCAACGCTGATGCCGATATGCACATCGGCAATCTCGAAGAAGCTCCAGCGGAAGCCACTAATCAAATAAACCACCGGGTTGAACAGCGCGATCTTTTGCCAGAGCGGCGGCAGCACGCTGGTTGAATAGAAGGTGCCGCCGAGGAAGGTAAGCGGCGTGATCACGAGGAGCGGCACGATCTGCAGTTTCTCGAAGCCCTCTGCCCAAATGCCGATGATAAAGCCGAGCAGGCTGAAGGTCACCGCGGTCAGTACCAGGAAGGCGGCCATCCAAAACGGATGCGCGATATGTAGCGGCACGAAGAGCCAGGAGGTGGCGAGGATAATTAGCCCGAGGATAATTGACTTGGTAGCCGCCGCGCCGACATAGCCGAGCACGATCTCGAAGGCTGACACCGGCGCAGACAAGACTTCGTAAATGGTACCGGTGAAACGTGGGAAGTAGATGCCAAACGAGGCGTTCATGGTACTCTGAGTCAAGAGCGTCAGCATGATGAGGCCCGGGACGATGAAGGCGCCGTAGCTCACGCCCTCGATCTGTGTGATGCGGCTGCCGATGGCGGCGCCGAACACTACGAAGTAGAGCGAGGTCGAGAGAACCGGGGACACGATGCTCTGCCAGATGGTGCGCCCGGTGCGCGCCATCTCGAAACGGTAGATCGCATGCGCCGCGCGCCAGTTCATGACTTCTCGCTCACCAAACTGACGAAGATGTCTTCGAGCGACGTCTGCTGCGTCTCGAGGTCGCGATAGCTGATGCCGGCGTGGTTGAGTTCGCTCAGTAGCGATGTGATGCCGGTGCGCTCGACCTGTGTGTCGTAGGTGAAGATGAGCTCAGTCCCGGCCGGTGACAACGTCAAGGGGAGGGCGACGACTTCCGGTGGCAGCTGATCAAGCTTCCTATGCAGATGCAGGATCAGCTGTTTCTTACCAAGCTTACGCATTAGCTCGGCCTTCTCCTCGACCAGAATGATCTCGCCTTTGTGGATCACGCCGACACGGTCGGCCATGTCCTCGGCCTCTTCGATGTAGTGTGTGGTCAGGATGATGGTGACGCCGGAAGCGCGCAGCTCGCGCACCACCTGCCACATGTCCTTGCGCAGTTCGACGTCGACGCCGGCGGTCGGCTCGTCGAGAAATAGGATCGTCGGTTCGTGGCTCAGTGCCTTGGCGATCAGCAAGCGCCGTTTCATGCCGCCGGACAACGTCATGATGCGATCGTCTTTTTTGTCCCAGAGTGAGAGCGAGCGGAGCACTCTCTCGATGTATTCGGGCTTCTTCGGCCTGTTGAACAGGCCGCGGCTGAACGAGACGGTCGCCCAGACGCTTTCGAAAGCATCGGTGTGCAGCTCCTGCGGCACCAAACCAATGAGCGAGCGCGCGGCGCGGTAATCCTTGATTATGTCATGGCCGTCGACGGTGACGGATCCGAAGGTCGGCTTGAGGATGCCGCATATGATACCGATCAGCGTGGTCTTGCCCGCGCCGTTTGGCCCGAGCAGCGCGAAGATCTCGCCGCGACGGATGCCGAGATTGATGTTCTTGAGGGCCTGGAACCCGGAGGCGTAGTTTTTCGACAGATTGTTGACGGAAATAATTGGCTGCATGAATGAGTCGACGGAATCCGCGGAGGCCCTGAGCCGCATATAATTGAGGGCATGCAGGCGCGCCAGCCCCTCAGGCCAATGCGGTCAACGCGCCGAGATCGCCGACAATCTGTTGCGGCGGAAAATCGAAATATTCGTCGGGGAGCTTGTTCCGGTTTACCCAATACGCGCGGAATCCGGCCAATGCGCCCGCCATCACGTCCCAGCGGTTTGACGAGACGTATCTGACCTCGCTAGCTGCGCATCTAAAGTGATCGGTGACGAGCCGATAGACCTCGGGACGCGGCTTGAACATCTTCAGCGTTTCCACCGACAGCACCACATCGAGCTCGCCACCGATACCGGCGGCATCGACCGCGCCCTTGAGCATTGCGGGCGAGCCATTGGAGAGGATGCCGGTCTTGTGGCCGTTCGCCTTCAGGGCGCGTAGTGCCATGCGCGCTTCAGGGTAGGCGTCGAGCTTGAAATAGCTGTCGAGCAATTTCAGCTTGAGCGATTGCGGCACCGAAGGCACGCGCGCCAGTGCATAGTCGAGCGCCCGCTCTGTCAGCGTCCAGAAGTCTGCATAGTGGCCGGCAAGCGTTAGCGTCCAGGAATATTCAAGCTGCTTCAGACGCCAGATTTGCGACATGCGCTCGGCATCCGGTCCTGTGTGCTCGCGGTGGCAGGCGATCGCCGCGTGCACGTCGAACAAAGTGCCGTAGGCATCGAAGATGAAAATCGACATTGAGTCTCTCGCTCACTTGCCCGGTTTAAGTCCGTAGCGAGTAGTAATTATACGCCACTATTCTGGCTGCGCCGGAAATCCGCCGGCGTGGGCCGGTGAATTTCTGGAAAGTCGTACTGAAGGCGCTGCGTTTGCTGAATCCGAGGCGGCGACGTCACTCGCTGAACGCGGGCGAAAAATATTAAGGGCTCAGTTGCGTATCCTGCTCGCGGGATTGACCGAACTCGCGCAGCGCTACCACATCCACCGCCGCATCGAGTGTTCCTTGATGTATGTGGCAGCGCGCTTTTGCTGCCAGACGGCGAGCCCGCCGTAGGCAATTGGCTCCTGCCTTGAGCCCGTGTCCCACAAGCCGCGATCGAAAAAAGCACGGTTTGTTGGACTTCGGCGAAGCCAAGCGCGGGATCATGCAGCGTCACACGCGGATCGATGTGAAAATGTGAAAATAGGTCTCTCGGGGCATTTTATGGCGGCGGTACCGTTAGCAGATTCGGTGTCGGGCCGCCGCGCAGGTCATAGACGCGGGCATAGACGACGCCTTCGCGCACGATCTCGGCCATGATCGGATGCCGCAGGTGCTGGCAATAGAAGGTGCCGAGCGCCAGCGCAAAATCTGCGGTCTTGCGGTTGAACGTGGTCTCGAATTGCGGTCCGAGTTCCACCTCGGCCGAGGCCTGCGGCCCGCAGATCGCCACCACCCATTTGCGGTCCGCCGGCGGATGCTGTGCGGTGGTTGCCAACCGGCTGCGTAATTCCTCCGCCGCCTGTTTAAAGGCGAGGCCCCAATAATCCAGCATGTAGTTGCCTTGCGCGCCGCTCACGCCGCCAGCGAGCCAGTTAAAGTTCGTGTACTGGTACGGATGCAGCCGCACCATATCGCTGACCGGCAGGGCAATTCCGCCAAGAAACAAGGTCGTCAGAGCAGCGAGCGTGACCTTGCGCCGCGTCGTGACGCTCTTGACAATCCAGGCGGCGGCGAGTCCGCCCAACGCGGCGAACGTCGGCACCACGAAGATGAAATGGCGCAAGCCGTTATAAAGCGCTGGCCGTGCCGCCATAGCCAGGGCGACCGGGAATATCGCCGCAAGCGTGACGATCAACAGGCTGGCGCGGCGATTGAAAGTCAGGGAGCCGCGAGCGGTTGCGACCAATGCACCGACCATACCGATCAGCCCCAGCGCCAGCATGATCTCCGGCAGCTTGAGCATGAACAGATGCGGCAGATAGCTGGGCGGCATGTCCGGGACGTTGATTAGCCGACCTTCATACAATTCCTGCCAGGGCTTCTCGAAGAACGTGTCGAAATATTCCGCTGCGTACAGCGGATTCAGCGGCGATTGCAGTGACCACGGCCATAGCAGGCCCATGATCAGATAGCCGAGCCCCAAGGCCGGCAGCAGCATCACCAGGAATTGGCCGCAGCGGTGCGAGGCCTTCCGCCAGTTGCCGCCGTGACCTTCTGCAACCAGTACAAACATGAGCGCGGCGAGGGCGACAGGCGCCGCGACGCCTGCCAGCACACGCGAACCGAACGCCAGGCCAAGGCCGACGCCGGTGAGCGCGACCGTGCGGGGGTCCGGCTGTGGATATTCATCGAAGGTGCGCACTAGGCCAAGCAGCATCACCGCCATGGCGGTAGCGAAGGGCGCGTCCTTCGGGTTCATGAACATGTGCCCGTAATAGAGCGGACAAGTGGCGAGCAGGATCAGTGCGATCAGGCCGGCGAGCGGCCCGCCGATGCGGCGGCCAATGCGCCAGGTTGCGAATAGCCCAAGCAGGCCGACCGCGGCGCCGACTAGGCGGCGCGTCTCGAAAATGTCAAACGGTAGCATCTTGGCGGCGAGCGCCGCCGCCATATCGAAGCCGCCGCCATATTTGTGGAGGTTGACGAAAGAGAGCGCGCGTGCGTCGGTGAAGCCCGAACCGTAGAGGCTGAGCAACAGATCGCCGTATTGCAAATGAGTGACGTCGTCCCAGCCGAGCCCGTAATCGCGGAAGGTCATCCCCGCGATGATGGCGACGCTTGCCAGAATTAGGACGGCGATGCGATCGGCGGACAAGAAGACCGATCGCATGCAACACATATCCGTTCAGAAGACCAAGAAGTAATGAGATGTTCGGGTCTGCTCTTCCGGCGCCTACTTGCTCGCCGCGACGAGCAATTCGTCCACGTAGTCCCAATTTACCAGATGATCGACGAAAGCCTTCAGGTAATCGGGTCGGCGGTTCCGGTAATCGATGTAATATGAGTGCTCCCATACATCGCAGCCCAGGATCGGAAAGCCGCCGTGCACCAGCGGGTTCTCGCCGTTCGGCGTTTTGGTAATCGCCAGCTTGCCGTCCTTCACCGCGATCCAGCACCAGCCGGAGCCGAATTGGGTTACGCCGGCCTGTATGAAATCTTCTTTCATCTTGGCGATGCCGCCGAGATCTGAATCGATTTTTGCCTTGAGCTTGCCAGGGATCTTTTCGCCGCCACCTCCGGCTTTCATCCACTTCCAGAAATGAATGTGATTGAAGTGTTGCCCGGCATTATTGAAGAGGCCGACGTTCTTGCCGAACGAGCCTCTGACCACGTCTTCCAGCGATTTGCCCTCCAGGCCGCTGCCTTGCAGCAGCTTGTTGCCATTGTCGACATAAGCCTTGTGGTGTTTGTCGTGGTGATATTCGAGCGTCTCGCGCGACATGTGGGGCGCCAGCGCCTCATAGGCATAGGGTAACTCTGGAAGCGTGAACGACATCGGGTCCTCCTGTAATCACGAACGATTTTGAGAAATAAACCGGTTTCGAAATGAAACCGGGAACGTCCCGGACGAGTTCCTCAATTAGTTAATTAGACGCTGGCCGAGACGGCGGCAACACCCTGTCGTTTGTGCGAATTTTGCTGCAAATCGGTCCAATCAGCTTATTTTGCCAAACCGCTTTAACAAGTTGAGTGCATTACCGGTATATTAACTTTAACAGTTGCAGCGGATACCGGGAACCGTCAAAATTCGCCGCTGCTGGAATGACTTACCGGATTTTTTGGGGCCGGACGCGGGCGATTGGTTCAGATGAGGTCATCAATGTCGGTCTTGTTATTTGTTGTCGGCGCGATTGCGACCGTGGCGGGCGTTGGGATGGTCGGTTACGGTATCCCAATCAATGAATTCAGCTTCGGCAATACCCTCATCGTCGCAGGCACTACGCTCGCGGTCGGTGGTCTCGTTATCATCGCGATTGGGGCGGCAGTGCGCAAGTTGCAACAGATCGCGGAAGCCATCACCGCGCGCACGCCGCGTCGGCTCGAATTGTTCGAAACTCCGGGCTCGACCCGCGCGGCTCCGATACAGGACCGAATTCCATTTCCGCCGCGGACAAAGGCAGCGCCACCTAGGAGCGAACTGCCACCGGTGGAAACGCCGACGGCAGCCGAGATTCCGGCCGACGAAAACGCGGCTGCTTCGGCGGCACCAATGCTGCGCAATCCGGACCTGCCGCTCGCTGAGCGGCATGAGGGGGAATACGAAGAGATTTCGCTCTCGCCGCGACAGCCAGCCGCGGCACCGGCCGAATATGCCAAGGAGCAACCAGCGCTGCCGCCGGCGCCGCCGGTAATGGAGAAACGGGCCGGGCCTGCAATCGATGCGCCATTTCGTTCACCACCGCGGGCCAGACCACACGCGACTTCATTCGATGCGGTGTGGCCGCCTGAATCGCGGGCTAGTCGCGCCGCGCAGGAGACGAAACCTGAGCCGCAACCTGAACCGCCGCAGGCCGATGTGGTGCGGGAGCAGCTAGGCGAACCCGCGATTCTGAAATCCGGGGTGGTCGACGGCATGGGCTATACGCTCTACGTCGACGGTTCGATCGAGGCCGAGCTGCCGCAAGGCACGTTGCGCTTTGCATCGATCAACGAGCTCCGCGAGCACCTCGCGAAGAATTCCTAAAGCAGCCTCGATCTGCGTTATGCCGCCCGCAACGGGGACGCCATCTATTTGCTGCCACAGTCAAGCCATCTGGCCAAAACTGAGGTTTCTCAAGGTTAGTCGAGATTTTGGCGATCTTCTTCTTGTCGTGACTGGTAATCGATAGTAATGTTAAAAAGATAAATGGTGGGCCGCTGCAATGAGCGAACTTGGTTCAAGGGAAAACTACATCGAGCTGACTGCGGAAATCGTTTCCGCTTATGTGAGCAACAATACGGTGCCCGCTAGCGAAATTCCCAGTCTGATCAATCAGGTACACGCTGCGCTCGCCCGGGTGTCGGGAAAATCGGGCGATGGTTTGTCCGAACCGCCGCGGCCGGCGGTGTCGGTGAAGAAGTCGGTGACGCCAGAATACATTATCTGTTTGGAAGACGGTAAGAAGTTCAAATCGCTCAAACGGCATCTGCGCACGCAGTACAACATGACGCCCGAACAGTATCGTGAGAAATGGGCGCTCGGCGCCGACTATCCAATGGTGGCGCCGAGCTATGCTGCGGCCCGCTCGCAACTCGCAAAGCAGATGGGCCTCGGCCAGCAACGCCGCCGCCGCGCGAAATAGCGACTAGCCCGAAATCTTGCGGATAAATTCCCATTGGTGCTTGGCAAGGACCACGGCCTGCTGCGGGTAAATGTTCCTGCAGACCAGGTCGATGGGGGCTTGCTATGCCGCTGGCGCGAGCGCCGCTTTGGCTTCGGCACGGATGCGCTCGACCATCGAGCGCAAGCCATTCGAGCGTTGCGGCGTGAGATTCTCGCGTAGGCCGATCCCGTCGAAGAGCTTCAACGCATCAATCTCCAAGATCTCTTTCGCGCGCTTGCCGGAATAGAGCGCGAACAGGATAGCGATTAGGCCGCGTACGATATGGGCGTCGCTGTCGCCGTCGAAGGTGAGTATTGGACCGCCGCTGCCGTCAGGCTTCACGCGCGTGACCAGCCAGACCTGGCTGGCGCAGCCGCGCACCTTGTTGGCCTCGTTATGGGCACTTTCCGGAAGCGGTGGCAATCCTCGGCCAAGTTCGATGACATAGCGGTAGCGGTCGTCCCACTCCTCGAGCAGCGCGAAATTCTCAACGATTTCATCAATCGTGGTCATAATTGACTATATAAGCCGGACCGCGCGAATGGCCAAAATAGAATGAGCAGGTCGCTAAGACCCGTCATAAGACACTAATCTGCAGCAGTTAAGCGGCGGGCCGGCCGGCGCGTGCCTCGCGACGCGGCGGGAGGGGAACCGGTGCATGCCAGGCCGGCTGCATGTCTGCCGGGGTCAAAGTGCCTTCGCCGGACGCAGCAGCGGAAGTGGCCGTTCTCTCTGCCGGTGCGGCCCTCTTGTTCAATTTCGTAGCGATGAACTCGTAGATGGTGCGCGCGCCGGCCTCCGCCTTGTGGCCGAGTGCCACCGCCACCCTGCCACCGGTCACGCAAGCATCGGGCTGGCGGTCGCAGAACCCGCGCATGTCTGACACCGCGGCGTTCGCCAGCGTCACGGCCTGCTTGGGATCGATATTGGCGTCAGGCGACGAGGACTGCATACCACTCGGCAGCAACACGCAAACGACGCCCAACCAGAAGGCCATTCGCAACAAGAAAAACATGACCTCACCCCGTCGTCCCCGGCGGTGTCCTGCCGCCTTTGAACAAACCATAGCAGACAGGCTTGAAGCTGTCGTTTTAAATGAAAAGCGCTTTTTGTCCAAAATTGACGAGAATGCGAGACGAATTTTCATCAAATTTGACAGAATCAAATTTGCCTAAAATTTTAGATATGCAGCGAAAGCGCGCGGACCGCGAACGATACGGGCCGCGTGTATGGTTACTGCCGCGCTAACCAATCGCTCCGGCGCCCGTCTACAACTGAATTTTCACCATGCCTTGGAAATGAAACCGGATATTGCTCCGGAAACGGCTCAGTTCCGTGCCGAAGGCCTCTCTTTAGCTTTCACTTAAGCGGCGCTGGCTACGCTCCCTCCCAAGGGGCGTATCTGCGCGTGCAGCATGTGGGACAGGAATCGTGAGTCTCCTCACGCCAGTATGGAATTATGTGGACGCGTTGGTGCACCCGTCCGCGAACCAAGACGCATGGATGGCTGCGCGTCACCGCGCCTTCATCGCCCCGCGACTGCTCGGCAGTTGCGCCGCGCTCGCCGGTTTCCCGCTTTATATCGCAGTGGGCGGCTTGCCGAGCCTGCTTGAGCTCGGCGTGTTCGGGTGGCTGTTGGCGCCGATCTTGATCACCTATTTTCTGTCGCGCACCGGCCGCTACGAGGCGGCATATATGCTGTCGTCGCTATCACTCGCCGGCATGGCGGGTTTGGTCGCATGGTGCACGGGCGGCATAGGGTCTTTTGCGGCAGTTTGGTTGGTGGTAGTGCCACTGGAGGCAGGACTCTCTGGTTCGCGCCGCGTGGTCGCATTAGCCTCCGGCTTCGTGCTCGTCGTCGCCGGAATGCTCTGGAATCTGAGCGCGCTCGGTTTGCAGCTACCGGCGAGCGCGACCGCAGGCAAACATGGGGCGGCGGCTGTGCTCGGGATCATTTCCGCCGCGCTATACGCCACCGGCCTTGCGTTCGTTACCGAACAGCTCTTGCGCACCAGCGCCGGTCTGCTCAATGCCGAGGAGGGACGCTATCGCCTGCTCGCGCGCAGTATGACCGACGTCATCACCCGGCATGGGCGGAACGGCCTAGTGTTGTTTGTGTCGCCCGCAGGCGAACGGCTGTTCGGCGTCCCCCAAAGCGAGCTTATCGGCCATGGACTGTTCGATCGTGTTCACGTGCTCGACCGGCCGGCTTATCTCACCGCGCTCGCCGATGCGACCGTGCTTGGCGAAGACCGTTCGGTGGAATTCCGCATCCGTCGCGACGGCGACACCAAGGCGCACGGCTATTTCGCCTGGGTTGAGATGCGCTGCCGGCCGCTCGAGCCGGTTGCTGATGAGCGCGAGGTTGTTGCCGTGCTGCGCGAAATGACCGAGCGCAAAGTGCAGGAGCGCGAGGTCGAGCGCAAGAAATCGGAGTGCATCAACAACAACAATGCCAAGAGCCGGTTCGTCGCCACGACACGCGAGGCGGCGTTGGCCAAACGGCAGGTGAAGAAGAGTGCGTAGACGCCGGCGCAACCAAATGAACGATTTCGACGGTGTTGGACGCATCACCGCCGCAATCACGAATCATCCGCGCGAATTCGCCGGGATCGTGATGGCGACGGTGGCGATCTTCGCAATCTTTATCAACGCGCTGTTCTTGCAGCAGGGGCGGCACCCAGCGCCGATCTTCGCGACTAGGCCGTTCACGGCGCAGCAGCGGCCGGTCGCCTTGCCGCGCCCACGCGCGGCAACATCGGCGGCGACGCCCGCGGTCGCGCCGGTCACGATCGCACGCAGTCAGGCACAGATAATCGGCGATATTCAGCGCGAGCTTGCGCGCAAGGGCTTCTATGACGGCGAGCCGGACGGTATTTGGGGGGCCAAGACCGACGCGGCGGCGCGCGACTTCGCACACGCCGCCGCGTTGAAGATCAATGTGGATGCGAGCGAGACCTTACTACGGACGATCGTTGCAACAAACGTACAGCGCAGCCAAACTGCCGCGCCCGCTCGCAGCGATCCGATTGCGGAACTGATCATGCCGCCCAAGCGAGTGCTGGCGGTCCAACGCGCGTTGGCCGATTTTGGCTATGGGCAGATCAAGCCGACCGGTGTCTATGATCCGGCGACCCAGGCGGCCGTCGAGAAGTTCGAGCGCGACCGCCGCCTTCCAATCACCGGCCAGATCACCGACGACGTGGTGCGCGAGCTCGCGGCCGTGACCGGCCGGCCGCTGGAATAGTCGTCTATACCTGCCTTGTGCTAACAAACCCCATGCGGCTGAAATCTGCCATCTGGGTTGCGGCGTATGTGCGCCGCTGCAATGCAGAAGGTGTCTTCGCGGCGGTACGCCGACGCGGCGCCGAAGAGGCCGGCGCAATTTTCATCAAGATCAGTCGGCTCGACGGCACCGCCACCTTGTACGTGCCAGCACCTCAATCGGCTTTCGAAGAGAAGCGGCCGGTCGATCGGATGTTCGCAGCTGCGCTTGGCGGCGACAAGCCAGTGTCCGACACGGACATCGAGGGCCGTCTGCAAAAGGAGATTCGTTTCGATCCAGACGTGTGGATCATAGAAGTCGAAGACCGGGCTGGGCGGAATTTCCTCAATGGCCAGGTCGTTGCTTAGCGATCGCTATGCTTGACACGGGTCGGCTGCTCGACGCGATCGGAACGATGGCGCAAATGCGCGGAAACCGAACGAGCGTCGCGACGCTCGTCGTTCCAATGCAGCGGCACATGCGCGGCGGATGAGCGGCCGCCTGCGGTCCGCCAGATTGCTAGCATCTTCTCGGCAGCGGCCGGGGTGAGTTCGTCGAACAGGCGGGCGAGGTCAAAGACCCGCGGGATCGATTGTCCCACCTCCGGGTTGAGAAACAGCAGGATGCGCTGGAACACCGCGGCGCTCATGCCGAGTGCACGGGCAGCGACCACAATCGGCTCGCCCGTGGGATCGCGGGTGATGCGCTCAGCGAGAGCGCGGCTGATACCGAGTGCACTTTCCAGCATGCGGCTGAATTCGCCGGGGTTACGCTGCAGAGCGGCGTTTTCGAGGCGGCGAATGACCTCGCCCGCGGCCGGACACGGGCGCACGCTGCGTGGCTCAACCGCCGCGTCCAGGTTGGTCAGGATTAGGCGTCGCTCTTCGATGCTGGCAGCAAAGAATGATTCGAGCAGGTCGTTTCGTGGAGCTGGCTGGACTTCATCCGGCTCGGTCAGCGGCGTGTCATACTTTAGGCCGGAAACCTCTGACAGCCGCGCCAAGACGGCGGCCGGGGCAGCCATGTAGGCGGACAGGCGGGCAGCGACCGCGCGGCGCGTGGATTCGTCGACGCTCCCGACTAGACCGAGCGCTAGCTCGACATACTGTCTTTCTTCGTCCGCGCTATGCGTCGGTTTCTGGACGTAGAGGTCTGTGAGGACCCGCAACAGGGTCGGGCGGATATCGACGCCCTTCCGGCACGCCAGATCGACCAGACCGTTGAGTGGAGGGTACGCGGGAAATTTCGACATGGCAGCGACGCTTTACCGGCCTGAAGGCGGCTCACATTACGTCGTCCGCGTTAGCGGACCGTTAACCTTGCAGGACGTTTAATTACGACGAGGCGCCGACCCGATAGGTCCACAATAGGCTTTTCGAGGCGGCAAGGGGGTTGCATGGGCGATGTCATTCGGTTTCCCAACGAAGCGAGCTATGCGCGCGCTGGCAGGTACGTCGACGCCACTACGCAACCTGCAACCGTCATTATCCTGCCGGTGATACGAGTCGACCGCACTCCGGACGGTTCGAACGACCTCGAACCCGATACCGGAAACGCATCGGGCCGCCGTCGCCGCCGTCGCATCGCGCGCTGACTCCGACCTCGCGTCCCCGCGAAGGCAGGTGCCTTCGCGCCAGCGCGCTGGCGCTTCTGTCGTTGCTCGCGAGCTCCGCCATCCCCCAAGCATTGATGCGCAGAAAACTGATAGAGCACACGGAATCTTACGGTTCCGCACTTGAACCTCTGCTGATCGCGACGCCATGGCCCGTCGAGATCAGGCAAAATCCTTAAATAGAGGCGCGCATTGCGATGCTGTCTTGGGTGTGTGAGCAGAACGTCGCTACGGCGCTGTTCAGCGCATGGCCTGGGGTATTTCCGTCCGCGTACATTTGGCGGCCGCCATAATGCTTTGCGCCATCGGCATCAGCCCAGGCTCGGGCGCTAGCGCGCGGAACGCGATCAGCCCGGTCACCGTCGGCGATTCTACGATCAGCCGGTCGGCCGCGGTGACGTCTTCTTCCTCCGGCATCTGGTTGTGCTGATCGGCGGTCATCAGGTCGAGTTCGATCACCCGTCGGCCCGCGGCGCGGTCGTTGATCGCGTAATAGGCAACATCATAACGCGTGTAGAATGACACCGAGGTGTAGGCCAGGCTTACCGGCACGCTGAGCTTCAATGGTCCCTGCGAAAGATCGTAGCGGCAGACGGCACTGGCGAAAGCCGGATCCATGAACGGCATCGTCGCAGATTCCGGCGCGGGCGCTGGCAACGGGACCACGGTGTTGATCGACGCGGTGCGCGCCAGTCGCGAATAGGCATCCTGTGTCGCCATGCGCGGCAAGATAATGATCGTCGTCAGGTGCACGATGCCGCCCAACAAGGCGCCGCCCAAGAATAGGAGTAGCCATCGAATCATGAGCATCCCTTGACCGTTACGCTGGGCATCGGCACTTCACGCCCGGCTTTCGTCGAGACCCCCACAGCGGTGTCGTAAAGGCGCAGCAAGAGGATATAGCGCTCGACGCCGCCCGTCGGCAGCCAATTGCCGCCGCGTGCGCGCGGCGCGACAACGATCTCGAAAGCGCCATCTGCGTGACGGACGATTTCTTGGCTAGTAAAGCCCGAGCGGTTGATTGAATTTGCCACCAGCTCGCCGTCGGCATTGTACAGAGTGAGGGTCCAGAACCGAGCGGCCGGCGTGATGCCCGCGATGAGCACATCGCAGCGTCCGTCGAGCGGACGTCCGTTATCATCGGCCTGTGCGGTGAATGAGACACCGTCGCCGACCGCGGTTGGCAGGCGGCCGATACGTGCGATCGAGGCGCGTACGTAGGGATCGGCGTCTGTGGTGCCGTTCTTGGGCCAGGCGGTCCAGCTGCCGATCGTCAAGGGACCGAAGGCGGCGCCGCGGGTAAGCGCGAGATATGTCGCGCCAAGACCAACGACCGCGGCGACGATGAGAGCAAACAATGATCCGAGAAGCAGCCGCACGATCGATCCGCTGGCAGTGGGGTTTATTCCATCAACAGACTACGCCGGCTGGCAATCAGTTCCGGCTGCCGAATGCGTGCCCTTCCAAGGTGGAGGCAAGAGCACCTTCCCGTGGCGTTGCGGCCTGCTTCTTCTTATCGGTCGAAACCGTCGGCCGCAACGGACCCATGGCACGGTTAGCGTCATCCATCATCCGCTCCACCCGCACCAGGATTTCGGCGGCGCGCTTGGTGAGCACGGCGGGCCGGGGCGTCGGTGGCGGCTCGTTGGATTTTATTTTATTTTCGGCGACGGCGGGTTGCTGACGGACCTGCGGCACGGCAATGCCGGGAAGCTGTTTGATTTCGATGCCCTCGTGTGCGTAGGCCATGATGTTGTGCCAGGTCATCGCCGGCAACGAGCCGCCCGTCATTCGGTTGGTCGCCTGGTAATCGTCGTTGCCGAACCAGACGCCGCAAACGAAATTGGCGGTGTAACCCATGAACCAAGCGTCGCGATAGGCATTGGTAGTGCCGGTCTTGCCGGCGGCGGCGATGCCATCAAGCCGCGCGCGCTTGCCGGTACCGTTCTCGATCACGCTGTTCATCATTGTGACCATGTCTTGCGCAACTTTCGGAGGCAAGACCTGCTTTGGCTTCGGCCCATCGCGGTCATAGCGCCAGACCAGATCGCCGGTGCCGGTACGCACTTCAAGGATGGCGTGCGGGGTGACCTTCTTGCCGAAATTGGGGAAGGTCGCATAGGCGCCGGTGTGTTCGAGCAGGTTCACGGCGTCCGCGCCGATCGGCAGCGACGGCGTGTCAGGCAGCGGCGTCCAGATGCCCATATCGTGTGCGGTCCGAATAATGCGCGCGCGCCCGAGCTTCGGATTGCCGTCGCCAACCGCGACCGAAAGACGCACGGCGATGGTATTGATCGAATGGGTGAGGGCGGTGATCAGCGTCATCGAGCCGCCGTATCCGTGGCCGTAGTTGTGCGGACACCAGTTGCCTAGGCAGATCGGCGCATCGACAACGATCGACGTCGGCTTGAAACCGTGCTCGAGCGCGGTGGTATAAACATAGGGCTTGAATGACGAACCGGGCTGACGCATCGCGTCGGTGGCGCGATTGAATTGACTGGCGCCATAATCGCGGCCACCCACCATCGCACGGACGGCGCCATCGGTATCCATAAGCACTGCGGAGGCCTGCCGGGCGTTGTATTCCTGTCCGTATTGGCGCAACGAGTTCTCGATCGCCTGGTCGGTATTGTTCTGCAGGTTGATGTCGAGCGGCGTGCGCACCACGAACACGCGTTCCGTCATCGTCTTCGGGAACGTGTCGACCAGCTTCTTCATTTCGTCGAACGCCCAGTCAAGATAGTAGTTGGGCGCGCGGTCGTCGCGGCGGTCGACCGGGGTGGCAGGGTTGCGGCGGGCGCCGAACACCTGACCCTCGGTCATGAAGCCGGCTTCCACGAGGTTGTCGAGCACCACATTGGCGCGCGCCCGCGCGGCCGGCAGGTTGACGTTGGGCGAGAATTTCGTCGGCGCCTTGAAAAGACCGGCAAGCATCGCCGCTTCCGCGAGATTCACGTCGCGAGCTGACTTGTTGAAATAATATTGAGCCGCCGCATCGACGCCGAAGGCGCCACCGCCCATGTAGGCGCGGTCGAGATAGAGCTTGAGGATCTCGTTTTTGGTAAGGCGGGCCTCCAGCCACATAGCGAGGAAGGCTTCCTTGACCTTGCGCTCGATGGTGCGCTCGTTGTTGAGGAAAAGGTTCTTAGCGAGCTGCTGCGTTAGCGAAGAGCCGCCCTGCACGACGCCGCCCGCCTTAGCGTTGGTGACCAGCGCGCGCGCAGTGCCGGCGAGATCGATGCCGAAATGATCGTAGAAGCGGCGATCCTCGGTGGCGAGCACCGCCTTGATCAGGTGGTCGGGGAACTGGTCGAGCGGCACCGAATCGTTGTGACGGATGCCACGGGCACCAACCTCATTGCCGTAGCGGTCAAGAAACGTGACGGCGAGCTCCGATTTCTTCAGCCAGTCGTCGTCTGAGGTCTCGTGAAAGGCCGGCACTGCGAGCGCCAGCGTCAGCACCAGGCCGGCGGTGCCCAAGGTGACGGCTTCTGAGACAAACTCACTGAACCAGCGCCGCCAGCCGCCGACGTGGAAACGGTCCATGAAGGTGGCGAAGCGCTGATAGGCCTCGCGCAGGCCAGTGAAGCTGCGAAACAGCCCGGAATCGACGATGGCGTCGATGCCAAGCATCAGCTTTCTGATTTTCAGCTTCCAATCGGCTGGGAACAGGTCGCGCAAGGCTTTTCGCTCGTTTTAAGCTTTAAGCGCCTCGGGGGCGCTGGCAAAGACTAACTTTAGCCGATCAGCTCGATTTCAGCCAAGCAGCGGTTTTTTGGTTAACAAACACCACAAACACCAAGGTGGGTGGAAATTGCGGTGGAAAATGGCCGGTTCCACTTCTGCTCGCCCTCCGTCGCCGGGCCGGAGAGGTCGATTGCGCTCGACACCCCTCTTACCGCAAGCCAGGAGTGGCGGCCCCTTCCGGCCGCCAGGAAAGCGCTATAAGTCTCGCCCGACTCGCAAGGACGCCGTAATGCCTGATCCGGCACCCCCATTCTGGCGCGTGAAGCGACTGGGCGAGATGACCAAGGCCGAGTGGGAGAGCCTGTGCGACGGCTGCGGCCGCTGCTGCCTCAACAAGCTGACCGACGAGGACACCAACGAAACGGTGTTCACCGGCGTCGCCTGTAGGCTTCTGGACGGCCATACCTGCCGCTGCACCGACTACACCCACCGCCAAGCGAAGGTGAAGGACTGCGTACGGCTCACACCGCGCAATGTGCGAAGGCTCTCTTGGTTGCCGCCGACCTGCGGCTACCGAATCGTGGGGGAGGGGCGCGATCTGCCCTGGTGGCACCCTTTGGTCTCCGGGCGACCGGAGACGGTGCACGAGGCCGGCATCTCGGTGCGCGGGCGTATCTCGGCGAGCGAAAGGGATGTGCCGGACAGGGATCTGGAGAAATACATCGTCAGTTGGCCGGGGAGGTGGCCAAAGGGGGCGAAGCGCAAGCCGGGCTGAGGGCGCTGCGAGGCGTCGTAGCCCATTAGCTCCGCGCTAGCGCGCCTCTATCGGCACGTCGAAGGGGGGTCCGCGCATGCCGAAGGAGAAGTGCCACCATTCGCGGGAGTAATTGTGGAAGCCGCGGTGGCGCATAGCGGCGATGAGCGCGTCGCGCCAGCGCCGCTTATCGGGTGTGACCGCGCTCGCGGTGTGGCTCATTACGTCAAAGCAGTCGAAACTGGTGCCCATGTCGAGGCTGTTGTCGGGCGCGCGCTGCGCCGCCGGGCCGGTGCACGCGCCGTAGGCGGCGTCGCGGTCAAACGGCGGCAGAGGCGCGACCGGAAGCTTGACCAACGTGAGATCGACAGCGTTGCCGGTCGAATGTGCCGATTGCGGCGCGATGTAGCCGAGCGCGAACAGGCGGCGTTTGTCCAGATTCGGGTAGAAGCGCTTGCTGCGCTTTTCGTCCGGCGTCTGTGCCCAGCGCGCGAAAGCGCGCACCGTGCGTGTCGGGCGATAGCAATCATAGACTTTGAGACTCAGGCTCTCACGCGCGAGATCGGCCTGCACTCGGTGCAGCGCTTCGGCCACGTCGCGACGCAGTATGCATTCGGGAGCGCCATAGCCGGGCAGAGGGCGACCAGTGAAATTGTCGTAACCTGCATAGCGTATGTCCTGCAGGATGCTGGAATCGATATCGCGCAGATAAACGAAGCCGGACGGCAACCGACCGGCGGCGGCGGGCGCGATAAGCGCCAGAAAGGTAGCGACGCAAAGTATGATGCGGCGGCTTGCCATTGGAGTTTCGGCGTGGCAGAGCATAACATTCCCCGCCGGTTATCATTGCGTTCGCACAACAAGAAGACGATTTAGCGAGAATGGATGCCCGGACTCTCAAGCGCATCAAGGATGCGGAGTCGCGCCCGCTCTCGCATCCGGAAGCGCGCGCCATCGTGCTCATTACAAGCGCATGCGCTGGTTGGCCTAATGCTCACATCCTCTTGCTCGCAGCGTTTCGATCTGGGCGGCCGCTATGCCGACGGTTCTGGTGCTGCTGCTGTTGGCCGCGATCGGCTCTGGGCCCGGGGGCGCTGTTTCCGAGCTCCACAGCCCGCATGTAGAAGCGGTGACGCGGCACTAGATGGGCATCGCCACTGGCGCCGCGAATTTCTTCGGCGCGCTCTTGTCCTCGCTGATGGTCGCTCCAGTTCCGAGATGTCATTCGCAATATTGGCATGGCGGATAGTCGCGGCTGTATACCGGCTGCGCGAGGAACTTATCCTTGCCGTAGATCCAGAACTGGCTGACGTTCGGATAGGTCTTGATCACCGTATTCCAGAGCTCGTCCTTGTCGTTGCCGAACATTTTCTTCTTCTCGACTTTCTTAATGTAGATGTTCTGGATCGGATTACGCATGTCGTCGAACGACACTGGTCCGCGCGGGGCGTCGACCGTCAGGGCCGCCATGGTCTTGACGAACTGCTCAGCGCCCGGAAACTTGCCGTTCAATTTCTTGATTGTCTCGTCGATCAGCTGCGCCGTAGTGTAGTTGCTCTCCGAGAAATAGGACGGCACCTTACCGTACTTGGCGCGATACGCTTTCACGAAGGCTTCGTTTTTCGGTGTGGTCAGCGCGGCGCTGTACTGCAGGGAAGACACGTCGCCGACCACCTCATCGCCCATGAAAGGCAGGGCGAACTCGTCGTAACTGGTGCCGCCGCCAATAATCGGCTTCTTGTAGCCGGAGGCGCGCAGTTGTTTGGGGAATTGCAGCGCCATCGGACCCACCATCAGCGAGAACACCGCGTCGGCATCCGCCTTGATGGTAGGGATAAATGGACCGAAGTCCTTGGTGCCGAGCGGCGGCCAGATTTTCTGGATGATCTTGCCGCCGCAATCCTCGAATGTTTTCTGGAAGCCGCCGACCTGCTCATAGCCAAAGGCGTAATCGGCGGACACTGCAGCGATCTTCTTGTAGCCCTGTTCGCAGGCCCATTGGCCGAGCGGATGGTTGGGCTGCGACGACGTCCAGCCGGTGCGGATCAAATAGGGATATTTGTCGGCCTGGCGCTGGGTAAGATCGTCGGCTGCGGGGATCGAGGGGAT
>Ga0207722_1000004_pt1 | contig 47255 bp, 39 predicted proteins | sample LuqExpMetageno26_FD_187784 | JGI IMG/M metagenome (GOLD analysis project Ga0207722, IMG submission 187784) | Tropical forest soil microbial communities from Luquillo Experimental Forest, Puerto Rico - Sample 26 (SPAdes) | ecosystem: Environmental > Terrestrial > Soil > Tropical forest ...
CGCCACTCGCGCAGCGTTGCGCGCGCCATCGTCAAGGCACGTAGGTTGGCACTCATCCGAACCACCTTTGCGCTGGCAGACATCGTCGCTTCCACGGTTCGCGCGCGTCCTGGCGACATCCATCCGGCGACACGCACATTTCAAGCTTTGCGGATTTTCGTCAACGGAGAGCTACAGGAGCTCGCTGCGGCCTTGCAGGCCGCCGAACGCGTTCTCAAGTCGAACGGTCGTCTGATCGTCGTGTCGTTCCATTCGCTCGAGGATCGCATTGTCAAAACGTTCCTTGCCAGACGCAGTAAGGCGCCGGGTGGGTCGCGCCATGCGCCCGAGGTTAAGAGTCCAGTGCCGACCTTCCGCGTGCTCACCAAGCAGCCGGTGGTTGCCAACGAAATTGAAATCGCCCACAACCCGCGCGCCCGTTCGGCTAAACTGCGCGTCGCCGAGCGTGCCGAGACGCCGGCGCGCGAGGATGATGTCTCTGATCTGTTGCCGCGATTGCCGTCGTTCGGCGATGTCATGAGGCGCCGCTGATCATGCGTCTCCTCAACATACTGGTGATCGCCGCGCTCATCCTGGCAGCGTCCTTTGTTTACAAGATCAAGTTCGACTCCACGCTGCAGGCGGAGCGCGTCGCCAAAATGAACGCCGAATTGCGCCGCGAGCGCGACGCGATCGCCGCTCTGCGCGCCAACTGGGCTAAGCTCGACACGCCCGGCCGCATTCAGGGCCTTGCTGATCGGCATCTGGCTCTGCGTCCGATCCAACCGATGCAGTTCGATAGTCTCAATAATTTGCCAGTCCGGCCGCTGGCCATCGTGCAGCCGCCGAGCAGCGACGCGATCGGAGCCATGGCCGCGCCGTCTGAAACCACCGGTAGTGTGTTGGATCAGCGGTGGCCGCGATGAGCTCGGTGCGAAAACCGGAATCCCACTGGCAGCGCCTGCTGCGCTCCCTGCTCTATGGCCTCGACGTCAACCGCAATGCGAAGGCGAAGGCGCGTCTCGGCCTCGCCATCGTCGCGTTCGCCGTGGTCTACGGCGTCATCGCCGCGCGCCTGGTTATGTTCGCCGAGCAGAGCGATGGCCACGGCACGCGCCGCAGCGTCACTCAGGATGCGGTCGCCACTGCGCGGCCCGATATCCTCGACCGCAATGGACAGATTCTCGCTACCGACGTGAAGACGCCATCGTTGTTCGCCGAGCCGCGCAAGCTAATCGACGTCGATGAGGCGGAAGAATTGCTCACAGCGGTGCTGCCTGATCTTGATGCCAGCGAAGCGCGCGATCGGCTTTCGTCGAAGCGCGGCTTCGTGTGGCTCAAGCGCGAAATCACGCCGAAGCAACAGCAGGAGATCCACCGGCTCGGTATTCCCGGAGTCGGATTCCTAACCGAGAACAAGCGTGTCTATCCAAACGGACCGATCGTGTCGCACGAGATTGGTCACGTGAACATCGACAATCAGGGCATCGCCGGCATCGAGAAGTGGCTGGACGGGCAGGGGCTCGCTGCGCTGCACATGGCCGGGCTTGCTACCGACCGGCTGGAGAAGCCGGTGGAGCTCGCGCTTGATCTTCGCGTGCAGTTCGCACTGCGCGGCGAGCTGATCGCCGCGCGCGAGAAGTTCAAGGCCAAGGCGGCGTCCGGCGTCGTACTGAACGTGACTACCGGTGAGATTGTCGCGCTGGTGTCCGAACCCGATTACGATCCCAACAATCCGCATGAGGCGAATGACCCGACCCGCATCAATCGTCTCACCACCGGCGTGTTCGAGATGGGTTCGAGCTTCAAGGTGCTCACCGTCGCTATGGCGCTGGACTCCGGCAAGGCGACACTTTCATCGATGTTTGACGCCAGTCATCCGCTGCAGTACGGCCGTTTCGCAATCCACGATTACGAGCCGATGCACCGCGCGTTGTCGGTTCCCGAGATCTTCACGTATTCATCGAATATCGGCGCGGCGCGCATGGCGCTCGCTGTCGGCGTCAATGGACATCAGGCCTTCTTGAAGAAGATGGGCCAGCTCGACCGCCTGCGCACCGAATTGCCTGAGAGCGCCGAGCCGATCGTGCCGAAGCATTGGGGCGAGCTCAACAGCGTCACCATTGCGTTTGGCCATGGTCTATCGGTGGCTCCGCTGCAGGCGGTGATGGGTATCGCAGCGACGCTCAATGGCGGATTCCTCATTCCGCCGACCTTCCTGAAGCGCAGCGAGAATGAGGCGCAAATTTTGGCCAAGCAGGTGCTCAAACCCGAGACCAGTCGGGAGATTCGCTACCTGATGCGGTTGAACGCCGAGAAGGGCACCGCGACCAAGGCCAACGTGAGCGGCTATTATATTGGCGGAAAGACCGGCACAGCGGAGAAGGTCGTAAACGGTCACTATTCGAAACACAAGTTGCTCACCGACTTCATGGCCGTGCTGCCAGCCGACAAGCCGACATACCTTATGATGATCATGCTCGACGAGCCGCAGCCGACGCCGGAGACGCATGGCTTTGCCACCGCCGGCTGGAATGCAGCGCCCACGGCGGCCAAGGTGATCGCGCGGATTGCGCCCTTGCTCGACATAGAGCCGCGTTTCGATCTGCCCACGGCCGATCAACTGATCTTGGCGAAAGCTAGCCAATAAGTGCGTTGCGCACGCGGCCGAAATTCCGCCTCGCTTTCACTGCAGCCTGCGACTAGAAGCAGATAAATGAAGCTCGCCGATCTGCAGCTCGACAATATTCGCCTCGATGTGCGCCAGGCCGGCATCGACATTACAGGTATTAGCGCTGACAGCCGCAAGGTCAAACCCGGTTTCTTGTTCTTCGCTATCGCCGGCACCAAGGTGGACGGCGGGCACTTCGCAAAGCAGGCGGCCGCTGCCGGGGCAGTGGCGGTCGCGGCCGAAGGACGCCCCGATGACCTGCCGGACCATATTGCATTCTTGCCGGTCGCCAACGCGCGCCGTGCGCTGGCACTGGCGGCGACGAAATTTTTTCCTCGCCAGCCGGCGATCATCGCGGCGGTAACCGGCACCAGTGGCAAGACGTCGGTCGCCGCCTTTACCCGGCAGATCTGGGGCACGCTTGGTTATCAGGCCGCCAGCATTGGCACTATCGGCCTGGTGTCGCCGCGTAGCGAAAAATACGGCTCGCTCACTACGCCAGATCCGGTCGAGCTGCATCGCACGCTCAATGAACTGGCGGGCGAGGGCGTCACGCACCTTGCGCTAGAAGCTTCCTCGCACGGCCTCGACCAGCACCGGCTCGACGGCGTGAGCATCGCCGCCGGAGCCTTCACCAACCTGTCCCGCGATCATCTCGATTATCATCCGAGCGTCGAATCCTATCTCGCTGCAAAGCTGCGGCTGTTCTCCGACTTGATCACAAGCAACGGCACCGCCGTAATTGACGTTGACAACTGCTACGCCGGTCAAGCGGTGGAGGCCGCGCAAAAACGCAGGCTGAAAATTATCGCAGTCGGCGAGAAAGGCGAGGGCATCAAACTGGTGAGGGGCCCTATCGAGGGCTTCGCACAAGCCATCACCCTCGTTTATGGCGGCAAGACCTACAAGGTGAAGCTGCCGCTGGTCGGCGCTTTCCAGGCGCACAACGCGGCCGTATCTGCCGCGCTCGCGATCGCCACCGGCGGCGATCCAGCGCGCGTCTTCGCTGCACTCGAGCATCTCGCTGGTGCCAAAGGGCGGCTCGAGCTTGCCGGCATCAAGAACGGCGCTCCGATCTTCATCGACTACGCGCACAAGCCGGACGCGCTGGCTAATGCGCTCGAGGCATTACGTCCCTATGTCAGCGGCAAATTGACCGTGGTGTTCGGTGCGGGCGGCGACCGCGACGCCGGCAAGCGGCCGATCATGGGACGCATCGCCACCGAAAACGCCGACCGAGTGATCGTCACCGACGATAATCCGCGTAGCGAGCCGCCGGCGGCGATCCGAGCAGCCATTATTGCTGCCGCGCCGGGCGCCATCGAGATCGGTGACCGCGCCGAGGCCATCCGCGCCGGCATCGCTGCGCTGAACGCGGGCGACGTGCTGCTCATTGCCGGGAAGGGCCATGAAACGGGACAAATCGTCGGCGACAAGATCCTCAGGTTCTCCGATCATGACGCGGTCGCCGCCGCGCTCAAAGAGAAAGTGGCATGAGCGCGCTGTGGACCGTCGAGGACATGGCGAAAGCCATGCGCGCGGAGAAGTCCGGCGCACTGCCAACAGACGTGCTCGGCATTTCCATTGACAGCCGCAGCCTCACCAAGGGCGATGCCTTCTTCGCCATCAAGGGGGACAACCGCGACGGCCATGGGTTTGTCGAGGCTGCGCTAAGGGCAGGCGCCGGCGTCGCCGTAGTCGCGCACGATAAACGCGCGCAGTTTGCCGCCGATGAGCCGCTCCTGATCGTCGCTGATGTCCTGAAGAGCTTGTGCGACCTTGCCCGCGCCGCGCGCGCGCGCTTCGGCGGTAAGGTAATCGCCATCACTGGCTCGGTTGGCAAGACGAGCACCAAGGAAGCGCTGAATCTTGCGCTGTCGACCGACGGCAAAACGCATGTCTCAGCCGCCTCGTACAACAATCACTGGGGCGTGCCGCTATCGCTGGCGCGCTGTCCAGCGGGCGCGAAATACGCGGTGTTCGAGATTGGTATGAACCACGCGGGCGAGATCACGCCTCTAACCGAGCTCGTCCGACCGCACGTGGCGGTCATCACCACCATCGAGCCGGTTCATCTGGAATATTTCGGGTCCCTGGAGGGGATCGCCGATGCCAAGGCGGAGATCTTTGTTGGGATCGAGCCGGGCGGCGCCGCGGTGATCAATCGAGATAGTGCGCAGTACGCGCGGCTCGCCGCCGCAGCCAAGGCGGCCGGTGTGAAACGCATAGTCAGCTTCGGCGAACATGACGACACAGATGCGTTCCTGCTTCGCTATTCGCTGCAGCCGGAGTCGTCGACGGCAGAGGCCGTCATCCTCGGTGAGCCTGTCACTTATAAGCTCGGCGCGCCGGGGCGCCACCTGCTGCTCAATTCGATCGCCGTGCTGGCCGTAGCCGCGCTGGTCGGCGCCGATCTGGCGCTGGCGGCGCTCGCGCTGAACAATCTGAAGCCGGCGACGGGCCGCGGCGCGCGCATCACATTGCGGTTGCCGGGCGGGCGCGCATTGCTGCTCGACGAGAGCTACAATGGCAACCCTGCCTCCATGGCGGCCGCTATCGCGCTGCTCGGACAGGCGCCGGTCGGCAATCTCGGCCGTCGCATCGCAGTCTTGGGGGACATGCTGGAACTCGGCTCGCAAGGGCCCGCGTTGCATCGGGGTCTGGTGGAGAAAATCGAAGCCGCGAGCATCGACCTGGTGTTCTGCAGCGGCCCGCTGATGAAGGTGCTATGGGAGGCCCTTCCCTCCGGCCGACGGGGCAGCTATGCCGACACAGCGGCGACACTGGAGCCGGCGGTGTTGGCCGCCATTCGCGCCGGCGACGCCGTGATGGTTAAAGGCTCGCTGGGCTCCAAAATGGGACCAATCGTGAAGGCGCTGGAACGGCTGTTCCCCATGCCAGCCGCAATCGGGCAGGCTTAATCGCAGACGTGGCACTTCGATGTTTTATTGGCTCACCGATTTTTCAGACAAGGTCTCTTTCCTCAACGTCTTTCGATACATCACTTTCCGCACTGGCGGCGCCGTCGTCACGGCGCTGATGTTCGTATTTCTGTTCGGCGGTCCGATGATCGACCTGTTGCGCCTTAAGCAGGGCAAGGGCCAGCCGATCCGTACCGACGGGCCGGCTTCGCACCTCGTCACCAAGAAAGGCACGCCCACCATGGGCGGCCTGATGATTCTGTCGGGGCTCTTGGTCTCAACCTTACTGTGGGCCAACCCGACCAGTTTTTACGTGTGGATCGTGCTCGGCGTGACGCTGAGCTTCGGCATGATCGGATTCTACGACGATTATCTGAAAGTCACCAAGCAAACGCACGCCGGCTTCGCCGGGCGCACGCGGCTCGCCGCAGAAGCGATCATCGCGGTGACCGCGGTCACGGCGCTCGTCTATCTCGGCAAGGGTCCGATGGCGACTTCGCTAGTGTTTCCGTTCTTCAAGGATCTGGCTATCAACCTAGGTTGGGCCTTCGTACTGCTCGGTGCTTTCGTCATCGTCGGCGCCGGCAACGCCGTAAACATCACTGACGGCCTCGACGGCCTCGCCATTGTGCCGGTGATGATCGCCTCCGCGAGCTTCGGCTTCATCTCCTATCTCGCCGGCAACGCAGTGTTCGCCGAATACTTACAGATCCGCTACGTCCCCGGCACCGGCGAACTGGCGGTAGTGTGCGGTGCGCTGATCGGCTCCGGCCTCGGGTTCCTCTGGTTCAACGCGCCGCCGGCCTCGATCTTCATGGGCGATACCGGCTCCCTGTCGATGGGTGGCCTGCTCGGGACGGTCGCAGTGGCGATTAAGCACGAAATCGTGTTGGCCATCGTCGGCGGACTGTTCGTGCTGGAAGCCGTCTCGGTGATAGTGCAGGTCATCTCGTTCAAGCTCACTGGCAAGCGCGTGTTCAAGATGGCGCCGATCCACCATCACTACGAGCAGCTCGGTTGGACTGAGCCGCAGATCGTGATCCGTTTCTGGATCGTCGCCGTGGTGCTAGCGCTCGCCGGAATGGCGACGCTTAAGCTGAGATAATCCTTGATCCCGATCACCACGTTCGCTGGCAGGAAAGTCGCCGTCTTCGGCCTTGGCAAATCGGGTCTGCTGGCGGCCGGCGCGTTGATCGCCGGCGGCGCCGACGTGGTGGTGTTCGACGACAACGAGAAGATGCTGGCTGAGGCGCATTCCGCCGGTCTCAAAGCAGAAAACCTGCGCGGTATCGACTGGTCAATTATCGCCGCGCTGGTGCTGGCGCCAGGGGTGCCGTTCACCCATCCCGAACCACACTGGAGCGTCAGGCTCGCGCACAAAGCTCGCGTCGAGATCATCGGCGACATCGAACTGTTCTGCCGCGAGCGCGCAAAATCAGGCGTGTCATGCCCGCTCGTCGCCGTCACCGGCACTAACGGCAAGTCGACGACCACCGCGCTGATTGCGCATCTGCTCAAGAGCGCCGGGCGCGACGCTCAGCTCGGCGGAAATATCGGCGTGCCGGTGCTCGCGCTCGAGCCATTTGCGACAAGGCGCCATTACGTGCTCGAAGTGTCGTCCTATCAGATCGATCTTGCGCCTTCGCTGCGACCGACCGTCGGCGTACTGCTCAACGTGACAGAAGACCATCTCGAGCGTCATGGTACCATGGAGAACTACGCCGCCATCAAGGCGCTGTTGCCGGCCTGCGTCGAAGAGGGCGGCATCGCGGTGATCGGCGCTGACGACCGCTACACCCGCGATGCTGCGAACCGGATCGAGCGGGCCGGCCGCAAGGTCGTGCGCGTCTCGGTGCTCGCCCCGCTGCGCGATGGCTTCTATGTCGAGGGTAATCGCATATTGCGCGCGCTCGGCGGCAAAGCGCATGCGGTGGCCGAGCTCGCCGGCATCGGCTCATTACGCGGCACGCACAATGCACAGAATGCCGCCTGCGCAGTCGCCGCTTGCCTCGCGCTCGGCCTCGACCCGACGACGATCCAGAAAGGCCTTGCCAGCTTCCCGGGCCTCGCGCATCGCATGCAGCAGGTCGGCCGCAAGGGCAGCGTGCTGTTCGTCAACGACTCAAAGGCGACCAATGCCGACTCGGCGGCCAAGGCGCTCGCGAGCTTTCATGACATCTTCTGGATCGCCGGCGGTAAACCCAAGACGGGCGGCATTGCGAGCCTGACCGAGTTTTTCCCGCGCATCCGCAAGGCCTATTTGATCGGCGAAGCGGCCGCCGAGTTCGCCAAAACGCTGCATGGCCGGGTCTCCTATGAGATGAACGGCGTCTTGTCGGCGGCGCTCGATGCCGCCGCACGCGATGCCCAGGCCTCGGGTCTCAAGGAGCCGGTGGTGCTGCTGTCCCCGGCATGCGCCTCATTTGACCAGTACCCGGACTTCGAGGTGCGCGGAAAAGCCTTTACCGATCTAGTCCGCGCCATATCGGGCATCACGATTAATCCTTCATAAACTGCAAAGCGTCAGCTTGGGCGCCGGGAACGGGACATGGCTTCGCGCGCGCAACGCACCCCCTTTGGCGAATGGTGGTGGACGGTCGACCGACTGAGTTTGGCCGCGGTCGGCGCGCTGACGCTAGCCGGCGTGGTACTCTCGCTTGCCGCCTCGCCGCCGGTTGCCGGCCGCCTCGGGCTCGATCCATTTTATTTCGTCAACCGTCACGTCCTCTATCTACTCCCGACCGTCGCGATCATGCTGGGCGTTTCGTTCCTCAATCCGCGCCAGATCCGCCATGTCGCACTGATCGTCTTTATCATCAGCCTAGTCATGGTGATGGCAACGCCAATGTTCGGCGCCGAGATCAAGGGTGCCAAGCGCTGGCTAATCATCTTCGGCATCAACATCCAACCGTCCGAATTCCTCAAGCCCGCTTTCGTCATCCTGGTTGCCTGGCTGTTCGGTGAATCGGCCAATCGCCCCGACATGCCGGCCAACTCGTTGTCGCTCGGGCTGTTGCTGATGGTGATCGTGCTACTGGTGATGCAGCCAGACTTCGGCCAGACCATGTTGGTCGTTCTGGTGTGGAGCGCGCTCTTCTTCATGGCCGGCATGCGGATGATCTGGGTGTTCGGCATCGCTGGTATCGCCTCAGTCGGTCTTACCGCCGCCTACTTCGCGGTGCCGCACGTCGCAGGCCGCATCCGACGCTTCCTCAATCCGGCCTCCGGTGACACCTTCAACATCGATATCGCTACCGAAAGCTTCATGCGTGGCGGCTGGTTCGGCAAAGGCCCGGGCGAGGGCACCGTAAAGCGCCTGCTGCCCGAGAGCCACACCGACTTCGTCTTCGCGGTGGCGGCGGAGGAATTCGGTGTTGCGCTCTGCCTCGCGCTAGTCGCGCTGTTCGCCTTCATCGTTATCCGTGCGCTGGCGCGCGCGATGCGTAACGAAGATCCGTTCGGGCGCTTTGCAGGCGCGGGCCTCGCCATCCTGTTCGGCATGCAGTCGGTGATCAACCTCGCAGTGAACCTGAACCTGATCCCGGCCAAGGGCATGACGCTGCCGTTTATCTCCTATGGCGGCTCCTCGATGCTCTCGCTTGCATACGCCGTGGGTATGCTGTTGGCACTAACGCGGGAGCAAAGGAGCCAGGCGATTTTGGCCGCACGCGAACTTGCGAGTGAGGGGAGCGCAACCTGATGTCGGCGCCGCTGGTGCTGCTGGCGGCCGGGGGAACCGGCGGACATCTGTTTCCCGCAGAAGCCTTGGCTGGCGCCTTGCAGAGGCGCGGCGCAACCGTTGATCTTGCCACCGACTCGCGCGTTGCGCATTTCAAATTTTTCGCCCGCACCGTGCATCTGATCCCGAGCGCGACATTGCGCGGCACCGACCCATTCAATCTCGTCCGCACCGCCGCGCTGCTGGCGCTCGGCACCGCCAAGGCTTGGGCGATGCTCGGCCGCGTGCGGCCGGCGGCGGTCGTTGGCTTCGGCGGTTATCCGACCGTGCCTCCGCTGTGGGCCGCGTCGCTGCGCGGTATCCCGACTGTCGTGCACGAGCAGAACAGCGTGATGGGCCGCGCCAACCGTGCGTTAGCGCCGCGCGTGACCGCGATCGCTAGCAGCGTACGCATGTTGCAACGGCTTGATCCGCGCTGGCAGGGCAAGATCATCTTCACCGGCAACCCCGTGCGCGGCGAAGTGATTGCGGCCGCGGCCACGCCCTATACCGGCCCGGAGGCGAATGGAAAGTTGCATTTGTTGGTGTTCGGCGGCAGTCAGGGCGCCCACGTGATGTCGGAGGTCGTGCCGCCGGCAATCGAGAGGCTTCCTGCTGATCTGCGCGCGCGCTTGACCATCGTGCAGCAGGCGCGCGCCGAGGACGTCGAGACGGTGCGCGCGATTTACGCGCGGCTCGGTGTTGCCGTCGAGGTCGGGCCGTTCTTCACCGACCTGCCGCAACGAATGGCGGCGGCCCATTTGATCGTTTCGCGTTCCGGCGCGTCGACCGTGGCCGAACTCTCTGCCATCGGCCGGCCGGCCATTCTGGTGCCGCTGCCGCATGCACTCGATCAGGACCAGTTCGCCAATGCCGGCGTGCTGGCAGATGCCGGCGGCGCGTTTCGCCTCGCGCAGCGCGACTTCACGCCCGAGCGCCTGGCCTCCGAAATCGCCGCTTTGGCCGCTGACCCAAGCCGGCTTGCCGCCATGGCGCAGGCCGCCAAATCTGTAGGCACCCTCGATGCCGCCGAGCGGCTAGCCGACCTGGTCCTGAAAGTGGCAGCACGTTGACAATTTCTCTGTCGCCGGGCTTGTGCCGGCCGTCTCCGTCTTGCATTAGACACAAACGACGTGGATGGCCGGGGCCGCCCGGCACCGCCGCCGGATCTTCAGGGGCGTAACTTCATGAAACTGCCGCGCGACATTGGACCGGTGCACTTTGTCGGCATCGGTGGCATCGGCATGAGCGGCATCGCCGAGGTGCTGGTCAATCTCGGCTACACCGTCACCGGCTCGGACGTCGCCGACTCCGCCAACGTCAAACGGCTGCGCGACAAGGGTGTCAAGGTCACCATCGGCCACAAGGCCGAGAACATCGACGGCGCTGACGTGGTCGTCGTCTCCTCCGCCATCAAGCAGGACAATTCGGAACTCGTCGCCGCACGAGCCAAGCGACTGCCGGTGGTGCGGCGTGCGGAGATGCTCGCCGAGCTGATGCGGCTGAAAAGCTGCGTCGCCATCGCCGGCACACATGGAAAGACCACGACCACCTCGCTGGTCGCTTCGCTGCTCGAGGCCGGCGGCCTCGACCCGACGGTGATCAACGGCGGCATCATCAACGCTTACGGCACCAACGCGCACCTCGGCAAAGGCGACTGGATGGTGGTTGAAGCCGACGAATCCGACGGTACCTTCCTCAAGCTGCCGGCTGACATCGCCATCGTGACCAATGTCGACGCCGAGCATCTCGATCATTTCAAAACCTTCCAGGCGGTGCAGGACGCCTTCATGAACTTCGTCGAGAACGTGCCGTTCTACGGCTTCGCGGTGATGTGCACCGATCATCCGATCGTGCAGCGACTGGTCGGCCGCATCGCCGACCGGCGCATCGTCACCTACGGCGAAAATCCGCAAGCGGACGTGCGGCTTGTCGATCTTGATCACAGCAACGGTTCTTCGCGCTTCTCGGTGGTGTTCCGTGACCGCGATGGCAGGAACATACATGAGATCAAGGAGCTCAAGCTGCCGATGCCGGGCCGCCATAACGCGTTGAACGCGACCTCGGCGGTGGCGGTTGCGCACGAGCTAAATATCTCCGACGACAAAATTCGTGCCGCGCTTGCCAAGTTCGGTGGCGTTAAGCGGCGCTTCACCCGCGTCGGTGAGTGGAACGGGGCGGTGATCATCGACGACTACGGCCATCATCCGGTGGAGATCGCGGCGGTGCTCAAGGCGGCGCGCGAGTCGACCAAGGGGCAAGTGATCGCCGTGATGCAGCCACACCGCTATACGCGGCTGAAGTCCCTTTTCGAGGCGTTTTCTACCTGCTTCAACGACGCTGACGCCGTAATCATCGCGCCGGTCTATCCGGCCGGCGAGGCGCCGATCGAAGACGCCGACAGCGATCATCTGGTGGCAGCGGTGCGCGCACGCGGGCACCGGCATGTCATGGCGTTGGAGGGCCCAGAAAAGCTCGCCGGAATGATAAAAGAACTCGCAAAACCGGGCGACTACGTTGTCTGCCTGGGCGCCGGCTCAATCACGCAGTGGGCTTACGCGCTGCCGGGCAAGCTGAAGGCGTTATGAGCTTTCCTGATATCGTTGCCGATTTGAAAGCCAGGATGCCGGAATTGCGCGGGCGCCTGCTCGCCAACCAATCGCTCGCCGAGTTGACCTGGTTTCGCGTCGGTGGCCCGGCCCAGGTATTTTACATTCCGGAAGACGAGAACGGTCTGGCCTACTTCTTGCGAAATTTGCCGACGGAAATTCCGGTTTACGTCATCGGTGCCGGCTCTAACCTCATCGTGCGCGACGGTGGCGTGCCCGGCGTGATCATTCGGCTGGGCCGCGGCTTCAACGAAGTCAAGATCGAGGACGGCCAGCGAATCCGCGCTGGCGCCGCGATGCTTGACGTGAAGGTGGCTCGAGAAGCCCAAAAGGCCGGGATTGCAGGACTCGCGTTCTACAGCGGCATCCCGGGCTCAATCGGTGGCGCGCTGCGCATGAACGGGGGCGCTTACGGCGGCGAAACCAAAGACGTGCTGATCGAGGCCCGCGGCGTTGATCGCACCGGCAAACCGAAAATCTACACAAACGCAGAGATGGAATTCTCTTACCGCCATTGCGGTGTGTCCGAGGACGTCGTCTTCACCAGCGCGCTGTTTCGGGGCCGCGCCGGCGATCCGGCTGCGATCGCTACCGAAATGGCAGAAATCAAGGTTAAGCGCGAAGAGAGCCAGCCGCGTAATCGCACCGGTGGCTCCACTTTCAAGAATCCGCCTGGCAAGAGTGCTTGGAAGCTGGTGGACGAGGCTGGCTGCCGCGGGCTCACCATCGGCGGCGCGCAGGTGTCGCCGCTACACAGCAATTTCCTGATCAGTTCCGACAGCGCCCGAGCCGCCGACATCGAAATGTTGGGGGAAACCGTGCGCGAACGGGTGAAGGCGCATTCCGGCATTGAGTTGGAATGGGAAATTAAGAGGATCGGCATAAACCAGATATAACGATGAATCACGTCGCCGTTCTGATGGGAGGCTGGTCGGCCGAGCGCGAGATTTCGCTACGCTCCGGTAAAGCCTGTGCCGATGCCGCCGAGCGGCTCGGTTATCGCGTCAGCCGGGTCGACGTGGATCGCGAGGTCGCGGCGCGGCTGCGGGAGCTCAAGCCTGACGTCGCGCTCAACGTGCTACATGGCCGTCCCGGCGAGGACGGGACGCTGCAGGGTGTGCTGGAGATCTTGGGTATTCCTTACACGCATTCCGGCGTGCTTGCTTCCGCGCTGGCCATGCAGAAGGATCTGGCCAAGATCGTGCTCAAAGCCTCCGGTGTGCCCGTGCCAGGCGGTATGGTCGCGTCGCGTGTGAAAGCCGCCAAGCAGCATCTGCTGCCCCCGCCTTATGTGATCAAGCCGGTAGCGGAAGGCTCGAGCGTCGGCGTTTTCATTGTGCGTGAGGACCACAAGCATCCGCCGCAGGAACTGACGCGGTCTGACTGGAAATTCGGCGAGCGCGTGCTGGTGGAGCCTTATATCCCTGGCAAGGAGCTGACCTGCGCGGTGATGGGTGACAAGGCGCTAGGGGTGATCGAGATCGTCCCCGCGGTGAAATTCTACGATTACGAGGCCAAATATGCGCCTGGCGGCTCGAAACATCTGCTACCGGCGCCGGTTGCTCCTGCGATTTATGAGGAATGCCGCCGCTTGGCGCTCAGCGCTCACCGCGCGCTGGGCTGCCGCGGCGTCAGCCGCGCCGATTTCCGTTACGACGATATTCTGCCGAGCGTCAAAGGGCTGTTCTGCCTGGAGGTGAACAACCAGCCGGGCATGACCGAAAGGTCGCTGGTACCCGAGCTTGCCGCCCATGCCGGCACCAGTTTCGATGAACTAGTGCGCTGGATGATCGAGGACGCCTCCCTCGATCGGTAAACATCTCTTAAAACTTTACTAATCGTTTACCAAAAGGCCCGAAGAATAGGACATTGGCGGCGTTTCGCGCGCCCAGCCGACGATTCGTGCGCGCGGGGGTTGGCGTCGCTGGAAGCCGCTAGGGGACTGGTCTTTCGATGTCTGATCGAGGGCGCCTCGCTCACTCGCTGATGCTGAGACTGAAACGACCGGCTTCGCCCGCCGGCCGGTCGCGCACGCTCCTCTGGTCGGCGCGGAATTCGCGGGTCCTCCGGCTGCTTCGCCGCTGGGGTTCGGCGCTCGTCGAATTGAACGTGCCGCGCGGCACCGGCGCCAGCGCCGCCGCCTTGTTGCTGCTGGGCTCAACCTGCTACGGCGTTATGAAAGGCGGCCATGTGCCGGTCATTGCGGCGCAAATCCAGGACATGTGCGATGCCGCGGCCAACAGCATCGGCTTCCGCATCTCCGAAGTCGCGCTCTCCGGTGAGCATGAAATGAGCCGCGAGGACATTCTTGCCCTCACCGGCATCACCGGACGTTCTTCGCTGTTGTTCCTCGATGTCGCGCACACGCGTACGCGCCTCTTGACGAATCCATGGATCGCGCAGGCCGCCGTGCACAAGCTCTATCCCGGCCAGCTACGCATCGAGATCAAGGAGCGGGAGCCCTTCGCACTGTGGCAGAAGGACGGCCGCCTCGGGTTGATCGCCGCCGACGGCGCGGTGCTGGAAACATACGTGCCGCAACGCTTCAATTCGCTGCCGCTGGTGGTGGGCGCCGGCGCTGAGCACGGCGCGCAGGATTTCCTCGGACTGCTTAGGCGCTATCCGCTGATCGCCAAGTCGGTCGAGGCATCCGTCCTAGTGGCCGAGCGGCGTTGGAATCTGCATTTGAAGAGCGGGGTCGAGGTGTTATTGCCAGAGCACGAACCCGGGCAAGCGCTGCAAACCCTGGTCGATCTCGATCGCGAAAAGAACTTGCTGTCGCGTGATATCACGGCGGTCGACTTGCGGCTGTCTGACCGCGTCACCGTGCGCCAGTCGGATGCCGCCGCTGCCGCGCGCGACGCGGCGCTAAACGCGGCCGAGAAAGACAAGAAGAATAAACGCAAGGATGCTGAAACATGAGCGTGCTGCGCTTCGGCCTCACGCCCAAGATGAAGCCGGTTTCGCCACGCCGCGCGGCTGTCGTCGCCGCTCTCGACATCGGCACCAGCAAGATCGCCTGCCTAATTGCGCGGCTCGAGCCTCAGGCGCCGCAGGACGCGCTGCGACGGCGCAGTCATGGCGTGCACATCCTCGGTTTTGCGCATACTGCGGCGAGCGGCATGAAGGCCGGCGGCGTAGTCGACCTCGTGGAAGTCGAGCAGATGGTGCGCCAGGCGATCGACATCGCCGAGAGCATGGCCAAGGTCCAGCTCGAATCGGTTGTGGTATCGCTGTCCGGTGGCCGGCTGGGCAGCGAGCGCTTCGTTGCCAACATCGATCTTTCCGGCGGCGCGGTCACCGATGGCGACATCACGCGCGTCTTAGCGGCTGCGAGCCGCCATTCCGTACGCGACGGGCGTGCCGTGCTGCATTCGCTGCCGATAGGATATTCGCTCGACGCGGTCACCGGCATCCGCGAGCCGCGCGGCATGCTCGGCAATCGCTTCGGCGTCGATATGCACATGGTCACCAGCGACGTGGCGATCGTGCGCAACCTGATACTCGTTGTGGAACGTAGCCACCTATCGGTCGAGGCCATGGTCGCCTCACCTTATGCGTCCGGCCTGTCAGTTTTGGCCGACGACGAGGGCGATCTTGGCGCGGCAACGATCGATCTTGGCGCCGGAACCACAACGATGGCGGTCTTTTCCGGCGGAAAATTCGTGCACGCGGACGGTTTCGCTCTTGGCGGCCACCACGTCACCATGGATCTCGCCCGCGGACTCAACACCCGCATTGTGGATGCCGAGCGAATCAAGGCGATTTATGGCAGTGTTTTGACAGGTGGATCGGATGAGCGCGACATGATCACGGTGCCTCCGGTCGGCGATGATGAGCGCGAATCGGCGCAGTTCGTCTCGCGCGCGGCGCTGGTGCGCATCATCAAGCCGCGGGTCGAGGAAATTCTGGAAATGGTGCGTGATCGGCTTAAGACTTCGCCATTCGCCGCCGACCCGCGCGCGCGCGTAATATTGACTGGAGGCACCAGTCAGCTGGCCGGCATCGTCGAGTTGGCGGCGCGCATCTTGCACCGGCCGGTGCGTATCGGACGCCCGCTTGGATTGGCGGGCTTACCGGAAGCGGCCAAGGGCCCGGCATTCGCCGTGGCGGCAGGCCTTTTGGTCTACCCGCAGGCAGCACATCTTGAACACTTCGAACCGCGGAGAACGCGGCAATTGATGACAGGAACGGGCGGTTACATGGCGAGGGTCGGGCGATGGCTGCGCGAAAGCTTCTGACCCTGGAAACTCAAGCACCACGCAGGACCGGTGGCGGACCGGACTTGTTTGGCGTCGCGCATTCGCGTTTGCGCACCGCCCGTGCACTAAAGAGGCAGAACTCATGACCATCAATCTGACGATTCCAGACATTCGCGAGATGAAGCCGCGCATTACCGTGTTCGGCGTCGGTGGCGCCGGCGGCAACGCGGTCAACAACATGATCGCGGCCGGCCTGCAAGGCGTCGACTTCGTCGTCGCCAATACCGACGCGCAGGCGCTCACGATGTCGAAGTGTGAGCGCATTATCCAGATGGGCGCGCAGGTGACCGAAGGTCTCGGCGCCGGCTCGCAGCCGGAAGTGGGCCGCGCTGCCGCCGAGGAGGTGATCGACGAGATCCGCGATCATCTCACTGGCGCGCACATGGTGTTTGTGACCGCTGGTATGGGTGGCGGCACCGGCACAGGCGCGGCACCCGTGATCGCTAAGGTCGCGGGCGAACTCGGCATCCTCACTGTCGGCGTCGTCACCAAGCCGTTCCACTTCGAGGGCCAGCGCCGCATGCGCTTCGCAGAAGCTGGCATCGTGGAACTGCAGAAGGTGGTCGATACCCTGCTTATCATCCCGAACCAGAACCTGTTCCGGGTCGCCAACGAAAAGACCACCTTCGCCGACGCCTTCGCCATGGCTGACCAAGTACTCTATTCGGGCGTCGCCTGCATTACCGACCTAATGGTCAAGGAAGGCCTGATCAACCTCGACTTCGCCGACGTGCGCGCGGTCATGCGCGAGATGGGCAAGGCTATGATGGGCACCGGCGAAGCCTCTGGTGAGAAGCGCGCGCTCACCGCCGCCGAAGCCGCCATCGCAAATCCGCTGATCGACGATGCCTCAATGAAGGGCGCCAGGGGCTTGCTGATCTCGATAACCGGCGGCAAGGACCTCACGCTTTACGAAGTCGACGAAGCCGCCACCCGCATCCGCGAGGAGGTGGACCCCGACGCCAACATCATCGTCGGTGCCACGTTCGACGAGAGCTTGGAAGGCATCATCCGCGTGTCGGTGGTGGCGACCGGTATCGATAGGACTGCCGCCCAAAGTCAGCCGGCGCAGCCGGAAGCCACCCTTAGGGAACTCGCCGGCAAGATCCGCAGCGCCCGAAGCGCCGATCGCATCGAACGCGCGCTGGCAGCTGCGCCCGCGCCCACTCCGGCGACGGTGGGAGCTGCCGAGGCTACGGCTGAATCGGCGGCACACGCCGCAGTTGCGGCTGCCCTGCTCGGACCGACGACGATTGAGGACGTTTCCATCCGGCCGATACCGATGAAGCCCTCACTATTCGAGTCGGGGCCCAACGAAGCGGCGCAAGCCGAGCCGCCGCCGAAGACCTTCATTCCGCCGGCGCCTGAGCGGACAACGCTGCGCGGGCCGCGCATGCCGCGCGTCGACGAGCTGCCGTTGCCGGCGCAGAATGAAATTAAGGCGCAGCGCGGTGAACTCGCCGCCGAGGATCATCCGGAGAAGCGTCGGATGTCTTTGATGCAACGGCTCGCCTCGGTTGGCCTCGGCCGCCGCAGCGAGGAGGCAGAAGCCCCACGCGCCCCCCGCACGGCGCCGGCCATGCCGCACTTCGAGCGGCCGACGAGGCCAAGCGCTCGTAACCCGGAAGGCCGTCCGGAGGAGCCAATATCGGAATACGCTCGCCGCTCGGCGCCGCAGGGCCTCGACTCGCATGGGCGGCCGACCCCTGTGCATGACTCCCCCGAGGACGACCAACTCGACATTCCCGCCTTCCTGCGCCGGCAGGCCAATTAGGCTAACCCTTGATGGCCCCGCCCGACTTGGGTGGGGCCATTAAGTCACCGCAACCACTTTGAACGTAACCTATTGAATAAAAACATTTTTGTTGCTCATCGGTTGCAATTGGTGCGCAGCGTGCTCGCCCAAAATGGTAACCTAAACTCGGGCCGGACCGGCCATTGCTCGGCAATTACGGCAGAAAAGAGTAACAGTTCGTAAGAAGACGTGAGTTTGGGAAAGCGGGCGTTTGGTCTAAGTTATAGGGGGTAAAGGGACTTTTTGGGGTCAGAGGGGACGCTTTCTGGATCGTCGCGCTAGCCGCTGACTTGAAGGCCAAAGTGTGGCTCCGGCAGGAGCCGGGGATGGGACGCGCGGCTGACAAGCCGGCGTAAATTTGATGAAGGGTGTCAAGCAAACAACGTTGCGGGACCACGTCGCGGTCTCGGGCGTCGGTGTGCATTCGGGTCGCCCGGTCACGCTCACCCTGCATCCCGCCGACGACGATGTCGGCATCGTTTTCCAGAGCATAGCCGTCGACGGCAGTATCGAGCGCGAAATTCGCGCTGACGTGCGCGCGGTCACCGCCACCGAATTCGCCACTGTGTTGGGCGACGCCTCGGGCCCGCTCTGCTCCACCGCGGAACATCTGCTCGCGGCCTTGCGCGGCCTTGGCGTGGACAACGTTGTGGTCGAGATGGACGGGCCGGAAGTGCCGATCATGGACGGCAGCTCCGCACCCTTCGTCGACGCGATCGACCAGGCCGGGATCACCGCCCGCGCGCTGCCGCGCCGGTACATCGAAGTGATCAAGCCGGTGCGCGTTTCCTCCAAAGACGGCGCGCTGGGCGAACTGCGGCCCTATAGCCATGGCTTTCGGGTCGAGGCCGAGATTGAATTTGATCACCCGCTTATCGGCAAGCAGGCGCTCGCCCTCGACATCGAGCCAAAGATTTTCCGCCGCGAAATTGCGCGCGCCCGTACTTTCGGTTTCATGAAGGACGTCGCGAAGCTGTGGGGCGCCGGCTACGCGCTCGGCGCTTCGTTCGCCAATACACTGGTCATCACCGAGGACCGCGTGCTCAATCCGGACGGCCTGCGCTTCTCCGACGAATTCGTGCGCCACAAGATCCTCGACGCCATCGGCGACCTCGCACTCGCCGGCCAGCCGCTGCTTGCCGCCTACCGCACAGTTCGCGGCGGCCATAAGCTCAATCATGCAGTACTTACCGCCCTGATGGCCAATCCGACCGCCTGGCGAGTGATCGAGGCGGCCGAGCCTGTCCGCCGCACGCGTGGTCAGGCCCAAGTCAATGCCGGACGGGTGGTTGCGGCCTACGGGCCGGAAATGTCCTGAAAAAGCTCGGGAATCATTCATAAGCAGCTCTCGCCTCAATCCCGGCTGAATGTCGGCTTAATCGCTTGGCCTACTCGTGTTTTTTCGTTTAAACCGCGCGGGGGGCCCTTGGGACCGGACATGAACGCGTGGGATCCAAGTTTGTGCCCAACGCATTGGCGATCAAGACGCCCATGTCAGAATTCAACGCAGAGACCGCAGTGACCGCACGCGGGGACGCCGCCGGCCGCTTCGCGCGCGCGGCGATGATGTTCCTTTTGGCCGGTAGTCTGGGCGCCTGTAGCGGCCTCAATTTTTTCGGCAATAGCAACGACCAGCCGCCCGACGAAGCGGCCGATCGCCTCTACAACGAGGGTCTCTATTACCTCAATGTCAAGCATGAACCGAAGGAAGCGGCAAAGAAGTTCGAGGAAGTCGATCGCCAGCATCCCTATTCGGAGTGGGCGCGTAAGTCGCTGCTTATGACTTCCTACGCCTATTATCAGAGCGGCTCCTATGACGAATGTATCGCCGCGGCGCAGCGCTACATCACGCTGCACCCCGGCAGCGAGGACGCTGCCTATGCACAATACCTGATCGGCGCTTCATATTTCGACGAAATCCCAGACATCACGCGCGACCAGGAACGCACCGAGAAGGCGCTCTCTGCGTTGGAGGAAGTGATCCGCAAATATCCGACCAGCGAATACGCTGAAAACGCCAAGCAGAAAATCCGGGTCGCCCAAGATCAGGTCGCCGGCAAGGAAATGGAGATCGGGCGCTACTATCTAAACCATAAGGACTACACCGGTGCCATCAACCGCTTCAAAGTTGTTGTCACGAAGTACCAGACTACGCGTCACGTCGAAGAAGCCCTGATGCGACTGACCGAGGCCTATTTGGCGCTGGGCATCGTCGACGAGGCGCAGACCGCGGCGGCCGTGCTCGGGCACAATTTCCCCGATAGCGTCTGGTACAAACATGCCTACACGCTGGTGAAGACCGGCGGCGCCGAGCCGAGCGAAAACCAGGGTTCCTGGATCAGCAAGGCATTTAAGAAGGTCGGGCTGGGCTAGCCATGTCTTGCCCTGCCTCGCGCAGGCGAGGCATCCGTTACTCGGAAGCGATTCTTGTGAAAATCCGCCATTGTGGTGGTTACTGGATCATCCGCGAAAGCGGATGATGGGGCCCAGGAAAGGCACCATGCTCTCTCGACTCTCGATCCGCGACATAGTCCTGATCGACCGGCTCGACATCGACTTTGCCGACGGTCTTGCTGTACTCACCGGCGAGACCGGCGCGGGCAAGTCGATCCTACTCGACGCCTTTGTGCTGGCATTGGGTGCCCGCGGCGATCAAGCGCTGATTCGGCACGGCGCCGACCAGGGGCAGGTGACCGCCGCGTTCGAAGTGGGGGCCACGCACCCGGCGCGCGCGCTGCTCGAAGCCAATGATATCGCCGCCGAGGACGAGCTTGTTCTCCGCCGCGTGCAATTCGCCGACGGGCGTACGCGCGCGTTCATCAATGAGCAGCCGGTGAGCGTGCAGGTGATGAAGGAACTCGGCGCAGCACTGGTCGAGATCCACGGCCAGCACGACGAGCGCGCTTTGGTCGATGCCTCGACGCATCGCCGCCTGCTAGACGCCTTCGGCGCATTGGACGAGGAAGCCGCGACGGTCGCCACGTTGTGGGAGGCGCGCCGCTCCGCAGCTGCAGCCGCTGAGGCGCACCGCGCCGAGATGGAGCGCGCCAAGCGCGAGGGCGACTGGCTGCGCCACGCGGTCGAGGAGCTCGGCAAGCTCAGCCCCCAGGCGGGGGAAGAGACCACGCTGGCCGAGCGCCGCAGCGTCATGATGCAAGCGGAGAAGGTCGTCGAGGACCTGCGCGAAGCGCACGAAGTCATCGCCGGCGGCAATTCCACTGTGCCGGTGCTCGCTAGCGCGATCCGCCGGCTTGAGCGACGCGCGGCGCAGGCGCCGGCTTTGATCGAGCCGGTGGTAAAGGCGCTCGACAGCGCGCTCACCGCGCTCGAGGAAACCCGTGGCCATCTTGAGGCCGCGCTACGCACTACTGATGTCGATCCGGCCGAGCTCGAGCGCATTGAGGGGCGGCTGTTCGCGCTGCGCGCTGCGGGACGTAAATATAACGTGCCGGTGGACGAGCTTGCCGCCTTGGCGCAGCGTTACAAAAGCGACATTGCGCTGATCGATGCCAGCGAGGTTCGGCTCAAAGCGCTGGAGAACGAGGTGCTTGCGGCCGAATTCGCCTACCGCAAGTCCGCCGACGCGCTGTCCAAGGAACGCGCCGAGGCCGGCGCTGCACTCGACAAGGCGGTGAGCGGCGAGCTCAAGCCGCTCAAGCTGGAGGGCGCGAAATTCACCACCCACATCGAAAGCGATGCCGCAGCCGCCGGGCCAAACGGCATCGACCGCGTTGAGTTCTGGGTGCAGACCAATCCTGGCGTGCGGCCCGGGCCGCTGATGAAGGTCGCTTCCGGCGGCGAGCTAACACGCTTCCTGTTGGCGCTGAAGGTGGTGCTGGCCGACCGTGGTTCGGCGCCGACTCTGGTGTTCGACGAGATCGACACTGGAGTGGGCGGCGCGGCAGCGGATGCCATCGGCGTGCGGCTCAAGCGGTTGGCGCGCGGTGTGCAGGTTCTGGCGGTTACGCATGCCCCGCAGGTGGCGGTACGCGCCAACCGACACTACGTCATCAGCAAGGACGCGCTAGGCGGGGGCCGGCGCGTCGCCACCCGGGTCCGCGAGGTAGCCGCCGAGAAACGGCGCGAGGAGATCGCCCGCATGCTAGCGGGCGCCGAGATCACCAACGAGGCTCGCGCTGCCGCCGAGCAGCTGATCAAGGCGGCAAGCTGAAGCACATCACCGGCCTTGTGCCGGGCGCCCGGGCCTTTAGATTTCGGGCATGGCCAAAGCCCGGGTCCAGACCGACAAAGCGTCCGTCGCCCTGCTCACCGCCAAAGAGGCAGCGGCCGAACATGCGCGACTGACCAAAGAAATCTCCGAGCACGACAAACGCTATTACCAGCAGGACCGGCCGACGATCTCGGACGCCGAATATGATGAACTCAGGCGGCGCTATAACGCGATCGAAGCGCGCTTTCCCGATCTGCGCACGATCGAATCGCTGTCGCTCAAGGTCGGCGTCGGGCCCGCCGGCAGATTCAAGAAAGTGCGCCATGCGGTGCCGATGCTGTCGCTCGACAACGCTATCAGCGAGCAGGATGTAGTCGATTTCGTCGGCCGCATCCGCCGTTTCCTCAAGCTCCCCGACGACGAGAAAATCGCCTTCAGCGCCGAGCCGAAGATCGACGGCCTATCGGTTTCGCTGCGCTACGAGGACGCTGAGCTTGTCACTGGCGCCACCCGCGGCGACGGTGCCGAGGGCGAGGACGTCACCGCCAACATCCGTACGCTTGAGGACGTGCCGAAGGAGCTTAAAGGAAGGCTAGTGCCGAAAATCTGCGAGGTGCGCGGCGAGGTCTACATGACCAAGCACGCGTTTCTCGCCCTCAACGAGCGGCAGAAGGAAGCGGGCGGCCAGATTTTTGCCAACCCGCGCAATTCGGCGGCCGGTTCGCTGCGCCAGAAGGATCCCAAGATCACCGCCGCGCGCCCGCTCGGCTTTTTCGCCTATGCCTGCGGCGAGATGAGCGAGATGCCGGAGGACACGCAGTCGGGCATGATTAAGTGGTTCGAAGGCTGCGGCTTCAAGACCAATCCGCTCACCAAGCTCTGTCGCTCCACCGACGAGCTGATCGCCTTCCACAAAAAGATCGAGGACGGTAGGGCAAAGCTCGACTACGATATCGATGGTGTCGTCTACAAGGTTGATCGCATCGATTGGCAGGAGCGCCTCGGCTTCGTCTCGCGCTCGCCGCGTTGGGCCATCGCGCACAAATTCCCAGCTGAGCGCGCGACCACGGTGCTGCGCGACATCGAGATTCAGGTCGGTCGCACCGGCTCGCTCACCCCTGTCGGCAAGCTGGAGCCGGTCGGTGTCGGCGGCGTCATCGTACAGAACGTCACGCTGCACAACGAGGATTATATCAAAGGTGTCGGGGGCGGCGAGCCGCTGCGCGACGGCCACGATCTGCGCATCGGCGATACCGTTGTCGTGCAGCGCGCCGGCGACGTGATCCCACAGATCGTCGATGTGCTGATCGACAAGCGTCCAAGGGATGCGAAACCCTTTCATTTCCCAAAGAAGTGCCCGTGCGACCTGCACACCGACGTCGTCCGCGAGGAGACGGCCACTGGCGATCAGAGCGCGCGCGCCCGCTGTTCCGGCGAATTCGCCTGTCCCTACCAGAAGACCCAGCATCTGATGCTGTTCGTGTCGCGCCGCGCCTTCGACATCGAAGGGCTGGGTGAGAAGCAGATCGAGCTATTCTTCGACAAGGGCTGGGTGAAGGAGCCGGCCGATATCTTCACGGTGGAGAAGAAGCACAAGAGCGAATTGCTGGAAGAGGAAGGCTATGGCGAGACCTCGGTGCGTAATCTGTTTAGTGCCATCGATCGGCGTCGCGAGATTTCGCTCGACCGTTTCATATACGCGCTTGGTATCCGCCACGTGGGGGAAACCACGGCGCTGGCCTTGGCGCGCAGCTACGGCTCGTGGAAGGCATTCCACGATGCCGCTCTAAAGGTAGCCAAGCGCGACGAAGAAGCGATCGCCGAAATGGACGCGCTCGATCAGATCGGTAACACGGTGATCGAGGCGATCGCATCCTATTTCGTGGAAAAGCGCAACCGGGACATTGTTGAACGCTTGATCAACGAGGTTAGGGTCCTCGACGCCGAAAAGCCAACGACCGACAGTAAGATCGCCGGCAAGACCGTGGTGTTTACTGGCAGCCTAGAGAAGATGACGCGCGAGGAAGCCAAGGCGCAGGCCGAGCGGTTGGGCGCCAAGGCGGCGGGATCAGTATCGAGGAAGACCGATTTCGTTGTCGCCGGCCCGGGCGCCGGCTCAAAACTTGCCGAGGCGCGAAAGCTCGGCGTCAAGGTGCTCAGCGAAGACGAGTGGCTGAAGCTTATTTCCTAGTCAGCGCCGCACTAGGCCGAAATAGGCTGCCCCGGTTGCCACGACGACAAGCAGCATCTGCCCGGCCATCGGCATTGCGGTAGTCGCGCCGGAGAGCAGCATCATCACCACCTGCGTCGAGGCGGCGCCGGTCGCCATCTGGGCGAAGCCGGTCATGCCAGAGGCCGTGCCCGCGGCCTGCGGGCGCACGCTGATTGCGCCGGCGATCGCGTTGGGCAAGAGCAGGCCGTTGCCGTAGGAGATGACGAGTTGCGGCAGGAAAATGATCGCCGGCCCAGCCTCCGGCAGGGTGGCAACAAGGGCGGCGGTGATGCTCGATCCGATCAGTTCGAACACAATGCCAGCGATGATCATGGCGTCGATGCCGGCGCGTTGCGACAGCCGCGAGGCGGTGAAATTGCCGCTCATGTAGCCGAGCGAGGCGACGGCGAACCAAAAGCCATATTCAGCCGAACTGCGGCCCATCAGCGTGACTACCACGTGCGGGCCGCCGCCGAGGAAGGTGAAGAACGGTGCCGAGCCGAGCGCGCCGCACAGCACATAACCGTGGAATTTCGCACTGCCGATCAGTGCGCGCCATTCCTCGATCAGCCGGCCCGGCGCTTGCGCTACGCTCGCCGGTCTTGTCTCCGGTAGCGCTAGAGCCGCCCAGAACAGCACACTGCCGCTGAACACCGCGATGGTGAGGAAAATCGTCTCCCAGCCGAAGGCGGTGTCGAGTATGCCGCCAACCAACGGCGAGATCATGGGGGCGATTACCATCGCGGTGGTGACAAGCCCGATCATCGCCGCCGCGCGGTCGCGCTCGAACAGGTCGCGGATAATGGAGCGGCCGATCACGATGCCTGCCGAAGCGCCGATTGCCTGCACGACGCGCGTCGCGATCAGCGCGCCGATCGAAGAGGTGGTCATAGCGGCGATGGAAGCTGAGGCGTTGAGCGCCAGTCCCGCCAGCACCACCGGACGGCGACCGAAGCGGTCGGACAGCGGCCCAAATAGCAGCTGAGCGGTGGCAAGGCTAATGAGATAGAGTGACAGCATCAGTTGAACGGTGCCAGTATCAGAGGCGAGCCGTGTCACCAGCCCAGGCAGCGCCGGCACCAGGATATTGAGGGTAGCTGGACCTAGCCCGGTCATCGCCATCAAAAGCGCCAGCAGCCGCCAAGGCGTGGCCTGCTTGCCCGCTGCCTGCGCGGCATACATACGCGAATCCATCACTAATCTCCGAGCGCCTTGGTCGCCGCCCTAAGCCAGGCGCGCGTCGCCTTGTCGAGCAGCGGGTCGAGCATCTCCTGCACGCGCGCGTGATAGCTGTCGATCCAGTTACGCTGCTTGGCGGTCAGTGTGCGTGTGTCGATTAGCCGGCGGTCGATCGGTGCCAGCGTCAGCGTCTCGAAGGTATTTATCGGTCTCTCTGCGCCTGCCGGCTCCGGCGCTGCGATCACCAGCATCAGATTCTCGATGCGGACGCCGTAGGCCGCGGTTTTGTAATAACCCGGCTCGTTCGAGAGAATCATGCCGCGCCGTAGCGCCACGGTACCGAGTTTGGAAATGCGCGCCGGGCCCTCGTGCACCGACAAATAGCTGCCGACGCCGTGACCGGTTCCGTGGTCGAAATCGAGCCCCGCCTGCCACAGGGCGGTGCGCGCTAGCGAATCGAGCTGCGCGCCGCTGGTCTTTTCCGGGAATATCGCTGTGGCGATCGCGATGTGGCCCTTAAGAACGCGGGTGAAGCGATCTCGCATTTCCTCGGTGGGCTTGCCGACCGCAATCGTGCGGGTGATGTCGGTGGTGCCGTCCTCGTACTGCGCGCCGGAATCAATTAGAAACAAGTCGTCTTTGGAGATGGCACGGTTAGAAGCACGGGTGACGCGGTAGTGCACGATCGCGCCGTTCGGCCCTGAGCCGGCGATGGTCGGAAACGAGATGTCCTTGAGCAGGCCGGAGTCGCGGCGGAAGCTTTCCAGCGCCTCGACGGCGTCGATCTCGGTGATCCGGCCTGTCGGTGCTTCGGCATCGAACCAGGCGAGAAAACGCGCCATCGCTACGCCATCGCGTTTGTGCGCCGCGCGGCTGCCGGCGATTTCCGCATAGTTCTTCACCGATTTCATCAGTGCGATCGGATCGCTGCCGGACACGGGTCTGCCACCATTGTCGGCTATCAGTCTGGTCAGCGCATCGGCCGCGCTCGCCTGGTCAAGTCGTATAGTCTTGCCCTTGAGGTGCGCGAGATCGCGGACGAGCTCATTGGGCGCGCGCACGGTGGCGAACTCCTCTATCGCATGCCACACTTTGTTGTCGAGCTTGGCGCGGTCGATATAGAGCGCTGGCCGGCCTTCGCGCGGAACAATAGCAAACGCCAGCGTCAGCGGCGTGTGCGGCACATCGGCACCGCGGATATTGAACAGCCAGGCCACGTTCTGCGGATCGGAAACGACAGACGCATCCGCGCGCAATTTGCCGAGCTCCGCCTGCACTCGTAGGGCCTTGCTGGTGACGCCCTCGCCCGCGAACTCGGGCGCACGCAGGCTCACCGCGCCGGTGGGCGGGGCAGGTCGGTCGGTCCACAGTGCGTCGATCGGATTCCCGTCGAGCGGTATCAGCTCGGCGCCAGCAGTGGCGCAAGCCTTCCTCAGCCCCTCGGCACTGTCGGAGGTGTGCAACCAGGGATCGTAGCCGATGCGGGCGCCGCTTTTTAGATTCTGCTCCAGCCATTGCTGCGGCGGATTCTCGATCAAATGCTCGATCGCGAACATCGACTTGTCGATCTGGCTGTCCGCCTGCACCGCGTAGCGGCCGTCCACGAACACCGCCGCCCGTTCAGTCAACACGATTGCGGCGCCAGCAGAGCCAGTGAAACCGGTGAGCCAAGCTAGGCGCTCCTCGCTTGCCGGCAGACACTCGTTCTGCTGACGGTCGGCGCGCGGCACCACGAAGCCGTCCAGGCCTCGCCGCTTCAGTTCGGCGCGCAGTGCGACGACGCGCGCCAGCACTGGTGTGTGCGTGTGCAGGTCGTCGAAGGACTGGAATCGGGCCTCAACCATCGATGGCACTTTAGCGGGCTCCGCTGGCTGGGCAACGCGTCACCGCCTTTAATGTCCGGCGACGTGCGCGCGTCTTGATCCGCGAAAATCGCGCACAATCGTGGCTTGCAATTCGCCAATGGCGATATCGTCGAATGCTCGGCACCCCTTTCCAGGTCGTTAATTCATTCGTGCTGTATTGATGCGTTCGCTGGAGCGCGCGCGATTGCGGTCATGTTATGCGGTCATATTATATTGAAATTGTCGGGGGAACGAAAATGGCAGTGGTGAGTGATGGCGTTGACGCGTCGTTCACGAGGGAGTCCGTTGCCGAGGTTCAGCCTGCCGGCCATGCGGTGCGTGACAACTGGACGACGAAGTCCAACAAGCAGCCGAAGTGGCCGCGCGTTTCTAGCGCTTCAGCACTAACGTGACCCAACCCTCGAGCCGAATCCGCCGCTCGAGTGCGAAGCCTTGCGCGCGGTAGATCGCCAGCGCCGCGTTCGCGTGGTCCGGCAGTAGGCCTGAGAGCACGAGGCGCCCGCCGCGCGCGGCGATCCGGCGCAACGGCACCGCCAGCCGCATTAACGGCCCGAGCAGGATATTCGCTAGGGTTAGGTTATAGGGTGCGCCGATCGCAATCGCACGCGCTTGCGTGCCAGGCGCACGGACGAACGTGATACCGAGCGCGCAATTGAGCCGCGCATTGGCGCGCGCCGCCGCCACCGCTAGAGGATCGATGTCGCCGGCGGTGACACGGCTGCGCAGGAGTTTCGCCGCCGCGATCGCCAAGACGCCCGTGCCGGTGCCGACGTCGAGGACACGGCGGGCGCGCCGCCGCTTCGCCAGTGCATCGAGCGCCAGCAGGCAGCCGCGCGTGGTGCCATGGTGGCCGGTGCCGAAAGCGAGGGCGGCTTCGATCTCCAGGCTGATATCGTTGGGCTTCACACTGGCGCGGTCATGCGCACCATGCACGATAAAACGGCCGGCACGAATCGGTGCTAGGCCGGAGAGGCTTTCCTTCACCCAGTCGGCGGGGGCTACCGGCTCGATCGCGACCGCAGCTGCCGCGTCATCGCCAGCCACCTGCGCGACCTGTGCGCGCAATGCGACCTCGTCCGGCGCTTCCCGGAAATGGATCGCCAGCTGCCAGCGCCCCCCGGCGTCCTCGAACGCGGCGCAAGCAGTGTCGCCGGCACCGAAGATCTCGCCGAGCGTCGAGGCGAGCCGCCGGGCGGTCGGCTCATCGCAGGTGAGGCGGGCAACTGTGGTGGGCACATCAGTCATGCGCACGACGTTCGCCGTTCGCGTTTGCGCGCGCAACGGTTATCTAGGCGGCATGAGCATCGAAGCGCTCGCGGCGGCCGACCACGAAGCCTTGGCGCTGGCCCGCCGCAACGGCTGGCCGGACGACTTGCGCGTGCTGCTTGCGCGCTATCCGCGCGAGCAATGGCAGGGCCATGCCAATCTCGGCGACATGGCGCGCTTTTGGCTGTGCCTGTGTTCCGCGAACTGTCGGAAATGCTGACCGCAGATCGAGGCACATTTCCGCGTCGGCCGCCGCAAGTGGTCGAATTCCCACGTCTGTTTGTGCCGCGCCTGCATTCCTGCTGTCGCAGCTCAACGTGCATGCTCAAGGGGCTGATCCGTCATCTCGACGACGAAGAGGAACTCATGGTGCCTTTGATCCTCGACCGTGGCGAGGTCGCGTTCCGGGTCGCGCAACACAACTGAGGCGGCTAATGCTGCTTGAAGTACTGGATGTCGCGTTCGTGCTGCTCGGCCGCCTTGCGTGAGTTGAAGGTGCCGAGGTTGCGCCGCCGGCCGGTCTTCGGATTGACCTTGCGCGAATAAAGCCGGTACTTGCCGCCCTTGAGTTTTCGGATCATGGGTCGCTCCTTGCCGCACCAATTCGTCGCGAGGCGAAGCGTTCCTTCACCAACCGAACGGGAAGAAACCGCCGTAATAGCGGCGCACCGGGTAGTAGCCGCGGTAGTAGCCTGGCGACTCACCATAATGTGCGGTGCGGCGGTGCCTCGGCGCGTCGGTGTAGGGCGAGTCCTCTGCCACCACCGCGCCGACCGCAACGTTGTCCGGGATCTCGCCGACCAGCACCACCTTGGTCTGCTTGATGCCCTGCTGCTTTACCGACACTGACTAGTCCAGATGGAATGTGGGCGTGGCTTACGTCACACCCTCTCCACGAAACTATCCACCACGCGCTTTTCGCCGGCCTTGTCGAACAAAATGGTGAGCTTGTTACCGTCCACGGCGGTGACGTTGCCGTTGCCGAATTTCAGATGAAACACGCGCTCGCCCACGGCGAACTGCGATTGGGTGCCGGCGGACCTAGCGACCAGCTCGCCTTCGATCGTCAGCGGCGTACGGCGGGGCGCCTCGCGCCGCGTGGCGCGGGGTGGCCGGGGAGGCGAGGGCGAGTCGTGGCGCGAGAGCCAGCCGGATTCCTCGTCCTCCGCACCATCCGGCACATAGCGCCGCTGCCCTGTCTCGTCGAGGCCGCCCATGCCGCGCCGGCCTTGCGCACGCTGCCAGCCGGGCGTGCCGTAGGTCGACGCGAAGGCGTTCATCTCGTCGAAGCGCGAGGTGCCGTAGCCCGACATGCCGAAGCCGCCCGGTTCCTTGACCTCCACGTTCGCCTCCGGCAGTTCGTCGAGAAAGCGCGAGGGGATGGTCGAGGTCCACATGCCGTGGATGCGCCGGTTGGTGGCGAAATAGATCTTAGCCTGCTTGCGTGCGCGCGTGAGCCCGACATGGGCGAGGCGGCGTTCCTCCTCGAGCCCGGCGCGGCCCTGCTCGTCGAGCGAGCGCTGGTGTGGGAACAGGCCTTCCTCCCAGCCGGGTAGGAACACGGTGTCGAACTCGAGCCCTTTGGCCGAGTGCAACGTCATGATATTGATGGCTTGCTCGCCTGCGCTGCTCTCGCGGTCCATCACCAGCGCGATATGCTCGAGGAAGCCCGCGAGATTCTCGAATTCCTCCATCGAGCGCACCAGCTCCTTGAGGTTTTCAAGCCGTCCGGCGGCGTCGGCGGATCGGTCTTTCTGCCACATGTCGGTGTAGCCCGACTCGTCCAGCACTATCTCGGCCAGTTGGGTGTGCGGCATCACGTCCTTCTTGCTGCGCCAGCGCTCGAAGCTCGCCACTAGGTCGCGTAGCGCGTGGCGCGGCTTCGGTTTCATCTCATCGGTTGCGGCGACTTGCGCGGCGGCCTCGGTGAGCGGGATGCGCTTCTTGCGCGCGATGTCGTGGAGCATCTGCAGCGTGGCGTCGCCGAGGCCGCGCTTGGGCACATTGATGATGCGCTCGAAGGCAAGGTCGTCGGCCGGCTGCGCGATAACGCGCAGATAGGCCAGCGCGTCGCGGATCTCGGCGCGCTCGTAGAAGCGAGGACCGCCGATCACGCGATACGGCAGGCCGAGCTGGATGAAACGGTCTTCGAATTCGCGCATTTGGAACGAGGCGCGTACCAGGATGGCTATCTCGTCGAGCGGGTGGTCCTCGCCGCACTCGCGCGCCCGCCGCTGCAGCTGCTCGATCTCCTCGCCGATCGCGCGCGCTTCTTCTTCCGAGTCCCAGGCGCCGGCGACCTGCACCTTCTCGCCCATCACGTCCTCGGTACGCAACGTCTTGCCGAGCCGGCCTTCGTTGTGGGCGATTAGCTGCGAGGCCGCGGCCAGGATGTGGCCCGTTGAGCGATAATTCCGCTCCAGCCGAATGACCTTCGCCCCAGTGAAGTCGTGCTCGAAGCGGAGGATGTTGTCGACCTCCGCCCCGCGCCAGCCGTAGATTGACTGGTCGTCATCGCCGACGCAGCAGATATTCTTTTGCTGTTGCGGCGCGCTCGCGCTCGCCCCGCTTGTAGGGGGAGTGCGGGCGTGGACGGGGATTGCAGTAGGAGCGTTGCTCAGCGCCACACTCGGCGGGACTCCCTCTCCCCCGGAGGGAAAGGGCTGGGGTGAGGTGGCAAGGGCCTCTCGATTGTTGGTCGCCCCCTCATCCGGCTCGCTTCGTTCGCCGACCTCTCCCTCCTGGGGAAAGGTGAAAAGAGGCTGGGGAGAGGTGAGGGCCGCGCCCGCACCCATCGGCTGCGCAAGGAGCCGCAGCCAGAGATACTGCGCCACGTTCGTGTCCTGGTACTCGTCGACCAGCATGAATTTGAAGCGCTGCTGGTACTGGTGCAGGACGTCCGGGTGCTGCCGGAAGATGCGAATGTTCTCTAAAAGAAGATCGCCGAAGTCGGCGGCGTTGAGCGTTTTGAGCCGCTCCTGGTAGGCGGCGTAGAGTTTCTTGCCCTTGCCGTTTCCGAAGCTTGCTGCTTCCCCGGTCGGCACCTGGTCCGGCCCGAGCCCGCGGTTCTTCCAGCCGTCGAGCAGCATAGCGAAGACGCGGGCCGGCCAGCGCTTCTCGTCGAGCCTCTCGGATTCGAACAGCTGCTTGATCAGCCGGATCTGGTCGTCCACGTCCAAAATCGTGAAATTATTCTTCAGCCCCACCAACTCGGCGTGCCGGCGCAGGATCTTCACGCCGATCGAGTGAAAGGTGCCGAGCCACGGCATGCCTTCGATGATCTGCCCGACCATCTCGCCAACGCGGTCCTTCATCTCGCGCGCGGCCTTGTTGGTGAAAGTGACTGCCAGGATTTCGGAGGGGCGGGCTCGCCCGAGGCTCAGGATGTGCGCGATGCGCGTGGTGAGGACGCGCGTCTTTCCGGTGCCAGCGCCAGCCAGGACGAGCACCGGTCCGTCAAGGGTTTCGACGGCTTGCCGCTGTTCCGGGTTGAGTTCGCAGAGATAGACCGCGTTGGCCCTGGCACCTATCGCACGCGCCGCGATCCCCCCCGGCCGCGGGTTGGTTTCGATGGGAATGTATTGCTTGGGGTCGGCCATTTCTCTGATTCTTCTCCCAAGGCAAAGATGGCATCCGTGCGACGCAAATTCGAGGGGCGCTGGCGCCCTTGTCGGTATGTTCCCCCGTCTTTAGCGTGCGGGATCGACACCGGTGGCAACGGGAATCGGGAAACTCAGAGAGAAACGGGAGAGATTCCGTGCGCTTGAAAGGCAAAATCGCTGTGATTACAGGAGCTGGCCGCGGTATCGGCCGCGACATCGCTCTAGCTTACGCCAAAGAAGGCGCCAATGTGATGATCAACGACGTCGACCCGGTGATCGCCGACGCCACCGTCAAGGACACGGCCGCGCTCGGCTCGAGGAGCCTCGCCGTGATCGCCGACGTCGCCAAATCTGCGGATGTGCAGGAGCTGGTCGATATAACGGTTAAGGAACACGGTCGCATCGACATCCTCGTCAACAACGCCATGAAGATCGTGCCCGGCAAGTTGGAGGTACTGCCGGAAGCGGCCTGGGACACCACGATGAACATCGGCCTCAAAGGAGCATTCATGGTGAGCCAAGCCTGTGCAAAGCACATGATTGCGCAGAGGTCCGGCGTAATCGTCAACATCGCCTCAATCGCCGGCTTATTTCCCTACAACTGGGCCGGCGCCTATTCCGTGGTGAAGGCCGGGCTCATAATGCTCACCAAATTGCAGGCGATGGAGTGGGCGCCTTACGGTATCCGCGCCAATGCCATCACACCCGGCTACATCCGCACGCCGGGCACCGAGGCGATGTATGCCGATCCGGAAATCTACGAAGGTCGCCGCAAAGGCGTGCCGATGGGCCGCGTCGGCTCGGGCGAGGACATCGCCGGGCCTGCTGTATTTCTCGCTTGCGACGAGTCGCGCTACACGACCGGCAGCGTGGTCGGCGCCGACGGCGGCCAGGCGGTCGGGTATTTTCTTACCGTGCCGGGGCGTAGATTTTCGGGCGGCCGGATCGACTAAGCTTCGTCGCGCCTCGCCGCATATCGGCGAGCCGTCGCGGCCTCGGCACCGAACAGCAGTGCCATGAACGACCAGAAGCAGATACGCGGTCACCTTGAGCGGTTCATCGTTCATCATCGCTGTTTTGATTTGCCGGTCGAGCGCAGGTAACGAGAACGACGCAGTCCGACACCATGAAGCCGGCCGCGCATCGCAGCGCGTGTATCGTGTTTGAATGATTTCGATGGGTTTGCCGACAATTGCCGCATCGGTCATCGCTGTCTCCCGGCACCGGACAGAAAGGCGCATTGCTGCGTAGTTTTTTGGTAAACCAGTGGGGCAAAACCGCAATAGACCGGGCGGCTCAGTGGCCGCCCGAACCATCTTTTGGTTGCGGCATTAGCGTTGTCGGCCGCAGTGTTCGGTCCTGTTGACATCGCCTCTCGATGATTTCGGACCGATACGGGCGCCCGTTTGAATGCTCAGAAGATAGCTAACTCTTTCGCGGCATCCTGATGCTGCGGCCGGCGGCTTCTGGACGCGGTAGCGCAGTGTGCGCCTTGTTCAGGCGCTCGAGTCCGCGCAACACACTGTAGTGAAACGGCGCCACCTTCTTGGCCGTCATGTCGACACTCAAGGTCATGTTTTCTGAGGTCGCCGATAGCCAACCTTTGGTTGCGTGTCGAAGCTCCTCGAATAAATGGATGCGTTTGGTATCGTAGTCGAGCAGCTGCACGGTGACCCGGACTGGATCCTCTAGCCTGAGCTCGCGCAAATAACGTACATGCGCTTCCACGACCATCGTCGAGTACTTGTGCCGCTCGAGATAACTCGGGCCGAGGCCGACCAACTCGTAGACCTCGTCAACCGCGCGGTCGAACAGCACGTTGTAATAAGCGAGATTGAGGTGGCCGTTGTAGTCGATCCATTGCGGCTCAATACGCATCACGGAAGATGAGAAAGGCGCGGGTAGGGACTCGCACATATCATATAGTTCATATAGTCCCGAGACGTTACGGCCGGGACAAGCCCGGCCATAACGTTGAACGCTAACATGATTTTAGAGCATCAAGCGCTTATCGGATAGATCGCCTTTTCGCCGCTGAGCACGCGCGCCACATCGGCGGCGCACTTGGTTTGCAATTCGTTTAACGCTTCGATCGAATAGAAACCGGTATGGGGAGACAGGATAACATTGTCGCGCCCGAGCAGCGGCGAGTCCTTCGGCAGCGGTTCGGCCGCTACGACGTCAAGGCCTGCGGCGCCGACCTGACCGCTGTCGAGGGCGGCGATCAGAGCTGTCTCGTCGATCAGCGGCCCGCGCGCCGTGTTTACGATGTAGACACCCTTTTTCATCTTGGCGAAGGCGGCGGCGTTCAACGTGCCGCGCGTGGCCGGCAGCAATGGCGCGTGCACGGAAATGTAATCCGAGTTCTTCATTAGCGTATCGAAGTCGACACCCTCGACGTTGAGTGCCTTGAACTGATCCGGTTTGACGTAAGGGTCATAGGCGATGACCTTCAGGCCGAAGGCCCGCGCTTTGGGCGCAACAAGGCGCGGGATGTGGCCGAAGCCGAGCAGGCCGAGCACCGTGCCTTCGAGCCGGCGAATCGGCACCACCGCGGGCATTTCCCAGCGGCCGCTTTGTACCAACTTGTTGGAGAACGGAATCTTGCGGATCAGCGCCAGCAACATCGCCATCGCGTGGTCGCTGACCTCGCGGATGCAGTAGTCGGGTACGTAGTTGACGAGGATACCTTTCTCCTTGGCGGCGACCAAATCGATGTTGTCGACGCCGAGGCCGAAGCGACCGATCGCCTTGCACTTGGTGAGCTGGTTTATGATGTCACGGGTGATCTTGGCGTAGGTCACCAGGATAGCGTCGGCGTCCTTGGCTACCGCCAGGATATCGTCGGCATTGACGCTTTTCGACATACGGAACGTTGGATTGAGTTTTGCCAGCGCCGCCTTGGCGGGATCGAGCGACGGAAAAACGCTGTCGGCGACAGCAATAACTGAACCGGCCATAACGAACTCCGAGTTCGCGTATAACACCAAAAATATATCGTTGGCCGGGCCGGGCAAATTGATACGTATCAACGACTTGGCCATATTAACCAAAAATTAACGATGGATGCCGCCGCGAGCGCCCCTTGGCTATGCTGAGGAAAAGCTAGGGAGCTGTCATGCTTGGCAAAGTTGCACGAGCAGCATACGTGATTACCGTCGCGATGATGATCGCGGCGTATGCGATGTCGGCCGGCAAGAGCCACTCGGTCGAGCCGAATGACGACCAGGGCGTCGTCTATTGGTATTGCTGAACGACCGGGCGCTTCGGCGCGAGCCTATCGCGCCTTGCGCGCGCTTGACCTCGACTGGTATCCCCGCCACGTTCACCATTCGATGGTGGGAGTAGAAACCACGTCAACTAATGCGAAGCCAGTGCGGTCGCGCGATCTGGCGGCCATCGTTGCGGCCGTCAGCGCGCTGACGGCGGCATTTGGCAATCGCGTCGTCACGTCGCAGTCGATACGCGAGCAACACGGCAACACGCTCACCTGGGTGCCCAATCAGCCGCCCGACGCGGTGGTATTTCCGCAAACGACGCAGGACGTGCAGCAGATCGTGCGCATCTGCGCGGCGAACGACGCGCCAGTGATCGGCTTTGGCACCGGCACCTCGCTCGAGGGTCACGTCAATGCGCCGTTCGGCGGCGTCTCGGTCGATTTTCGCGACATGAACAAGGTGCTGGCCGTGCACGCCGAGGACCTTGATTGCGTGATCGAGCCCGGCATCACCCGCAAGGCGCTAAACGAGCACCTGCGCGATCAGGGCCTGTTCTTTCCGATCGACCCCGGCGCCGATGCCTCGCTCGGCGGCATGGCAGCGACGCGCTGCTCTGGCACCAATGCGGTTCGCTACGGCACCATGAAGGACAATGTGCTGGCGATGAAGGTCGTGCTTGCCAACGGGGAGCTGATGACGACATCCCGTCGGGCCAAGAAAACATCCTCCGGTTACGATCTCACGCGGTTGATCGTCGGCTCGGAGGGTACACTCGGTCTCATCACTGAGCTCACACTCAAGCTTGCGGGAATTCCGGAAGCCATCGCCTCCGGAATCTGTCCCTTTCCGACCGTCGATAGCGCCTGCAAGGCCGCCATTCTCACGATCCAGTCAGGTATTCCGATCGCGCGTGTCGAACTGCTCGATGCGCTGCAGATTAAGGCGGTCAATGCCTATTCCAAGCTCACGCTGCCGGAAGTACCGACCCTGCTCGTCGAATTTCACGGCAGCGATGGGAGTGTTGCCGAGCAATCCGAACGCTTCGGCGAAATCATCAAGGAGTTCGGCGGCGGGCCATTCGATTGGGCGACCAAACCCGAGGATCGTACACGGCTCTGGCAGGCGCGCCACGACGGTTACTGGGCTGCACGTCATCTGCGGCCGGGCGCGTCCGCTTTTGCGACCGATGTTTGTGTACCGATTTCGCGGCTCGCTGAATGCGTCACCGCCAGCCAGCGCGCCATCGCCGAGCTCAACCTGGTGGCGCCAATTCTCGGCCACGTCGGAGACGGCAATTTCCATTTGGCGCTGCTGGTCGACATGAACGATGCCGACGAGGTCAAGCGCGCCGGCATTCTGATGGAGCGACTGGTCGAGTTGGCGCTGTTCATGGACGGGACCTGCACCGGCGAGCACGGTGTCGGCCAAGGCAAGATGAAATATCTGCAAGCCGAATACGGCGCGCCCGCCCTATCTGCCATGGCGGCGATTAAGAGGGCGCTCGACCCACAGAACATCATGAATCCGGGCAAGATCGTCGCGCTAAGTTGAGCGCAGACCACAGATTTGCCGCCAAGAAAAAGCAGAAATAGCGTAGATACCGCCGATTCTCGGACTTACGCGAACGGCGCTGGAGCTAGCGTTGCAGACAACTCTGCTCGGACTGGCGATCGCGATCATCCTAGCGCTGATAACGGCGCTTGTCGGTCCGCTGGTGATCGACTGGGGCGGCCATCGTTCGCTGTTCGAGGCCGAGGCAAGTCGTTTGATCGGCCTTGACGTGCGCGTCAACGGCGATATCGAAGTGCGCCTGTTGCCGTCGCCGCAACTCACGCTGCACGACATCGAAATCGGCAGCAATAGTGAGAACAGGGTGCGCGCCCGCGCGCTCGGCTTCGAATTCGCGCTCGGCCCGCTGATGCGCGGCCAGTGGCGTGCCTCCGACGTGCATGTGGTGGGGCCTGAGCTGATGCTTGGCCTCGACGTGTCGGGCCATGTGATGGCGCCCAACCTGGCGATGAAATTCAGCCCCGATAACCTATCGATCGACCGCCTAAGCGTTGAAGACGGGAAGATCACGCTGACCGACTTCGCCAACGGCGGCCGCACCACGCTCGAGCGGCTACGGTTCAATGGCGAGGCGCGCTCGCTGTTGGGCCCGGTCCAGGGCGAAGGCTCCGCCACGGTAGGCGGCGAGCTCTATCCGTTCCACATCACCGCGGGTCGCTACAGCGACGAGGGCAATCTGAAGCTACATCTCAATATCGATCCGGTCAGCCGTCCCTTGAGCATCGAGGCCGAGGGCGTGCTGGCGCTTGCCGGCGGGACGCCGAAATTCGATGGCACTTTGAGTTTGGCGAGACCGGTCGGCATCGCTTCGCGCAGCACCTCGGAATTGACGCAGCCCTGGCGGGTGAGCGGCAAGATTAGGGCCAGCGCAGCCTCGGCGCTGATGGAGCAGTTGGAATTTCTGTATGGATCGGAGGAGCAAGGGTTCAAGCTCACTGGTGTCGCTGAATTCAAGTTCGGCTGGCAGCCGCGCTTCTACGGCGTGCTGTCAGGGCGGCAGATTGATCTCGATCGCGCGCTCGCCAGCGATGATGGCAGCCGCCCGGCCCCGGCCGCCGCGATCCGGCAGATCGCAACCGCGGCCGGGCGCGCATCACGGCCCGCCATCCCGATCCAGATTGGCGTGGGCATCGATCAGGTGGTACTCGGCGGTAAAAACATTGCGAATGTGCGCGGCGACATCAGCACCGATGTCAAGGGATGGAATCTCGACCGCTTCGAATTTCGCGCGCCTGGTTTCACGCAAGTGCGCTTGAGCGGCCATCTCGTCGTCGGCGGCGATGGCGTCAGCTTTACCGGACCTGCGGAGGTCGATGCCGGCGACTCTAAGCTACTGGCGGCCTGGCTTGAGGGCCGTGCGGATGCGCCGGTAGGAGAGGTGCGGCCGCTCAATCTGCGCGGGGACGTCGTGCTCGGCAGCGACCGGGTTGCCGTCGAGCGCCTCGAAGCCAGGTTCGACCGCAAGACCGTCACCGGACGCCTCGCCTATATATTCGCGTCCGGCGATCGCCGGGCCCGGCTCGATGCAGCGCTAGACGCGCCTGAGCTCGACATCGACGCCGCGCTAGGCTTTGGCAACGCACTACTCGCCGGCTCAAACATCGAGCGGCCACGCGATATGACCATCGCCGCCAATATCGGTCGCGCAACCATCGCCGGTCTGACTGCACGCAACAGCAGCGTGCGGATGGAGATCGACGCCGGCGGTTTTCAGATCGACCGGCTTTCGATCGCAGATCTTGGCGGCGCCGCCTTTTCAGCCAGCGGCCGCTTAGCCACCGCGGCGCCGTCACTGCAAGGCAATATCAGCGTCGATCTCTATGCGCCAGACATTGCGCCAGTCATCAGTCTGCTCGCACGGTTTGCGACGCAGACGGCGCAGGTGTTGAGCGCTTCAGCGCTGGCGCCCGCTAAATTGCACGCCCAATTCAGTGTCGATGGTGCGAAGGAAGCGACCATCGCCAAGCTCGCTGTCGATGGCAATCTCGGCAAGGTGCACGTCGAGCTGAAAGGACAATCCAATGTTGATCCGGTCGCGCTCACTGTCGGAGATTTGCACCTCGACGGTAAATTGGAGGCGACCGACGGCAAAGCCTTGGTTGCCGTGCTCGGCCTCGACCGGGTCTTCGCCGTAAGCGTGGGTCCGGGCACCTTTACGTTCAAGGCTAACGGACCGGCGCGTCGCGAATGGCGTGTCGAGGGCAGACTGATAGCCGGCGGACTCGACGCCAGCCTCAACGGCAACACCCAGGTCTTTAGCGATAATCCGTCGGCCACGCTGCGCGCCAACATCGCTCGCGCCGACATTGCGCCGTTGCGCGGCGCGGGCCGCGGCGATACCTCGCTTCCGATCAGCTTTGCGACTAACGTCGCTCTTACCGGCGAAAGGCTGACGCTGAATGACATCAATTGCACCGTCGCCGGCGGAAGCTTGCGTGGCAAGCTAGGACTCACGTTCTCATCGCCGCGCCGGGTGCAAGGCGACATCGATGCCGACAGCATCGATGCCGCGGGGTTGCTTGCAGCCGCCATCGGCGTGCCGGCGCCCGCAAGCAGCGGTCATGCGGGGTGGACCTGGTCCAACGAGCCGTTCAATGCCGGCATTTTCGGAGATTATGCCGGACAGATCGTGCTGAAGGCACGGCGCGTCGAACTGCTGCCAAAACTGCCGGCGCGGGATTTCCGCGCGACCTTACGCTTCGGCAAACAAGAATTTGCCTTCGATGATGCCTCCGGCACCGTTGGCGGCGGGCGGCTCGTCGGCAATCTCTCTTTCTGGTCTGCCGAAGAAGGGCTGAAAACCAACGCGAAGATTTCACTCAGTGGGGCAGACGCTGCCAGTGTGCTGTCTTATGGCGGACACCCGCCGGTCTCCGGCACAGTTGCCATCACGGCGGAGGCCAAGGGCAAAGGCTTGAGTCCGATTGCACTAATCAGCTCCTTGCAGGGATCCGGGACGATTGCGCTCAACGACGCGCAATTCGCCGGGCTCGATCCGCGTACCTTTGATGTGGTTTCGAGTGCGGTTGACCAAGGAATGCCGATTGACCTCGCTCGCGTTTCTGACGCCGTTGGCAAGTCGATGGCGAGCGCGAGCTTGGCCATCAAGCATGCCGAAGGAATGATCGCAATCAGCGCGGGGCAAATCCGCTTGAACCAGATTTCCGCCGAAGGCAAGGACGGCGCGCTGTCGCTCGCCGGCAATCTCGATCTCACCGAGGGCTCGATTGATGCGCGGCTGGTGCTGTCCGGATCGAGTAGCGCTGCCAGCGCGCGACCGAGCATTTATGTGACGTTGAAGGGGCCGGTCGTGTCACCGACGCGCAGTATCGACGTATCGGCGCTGACCGGCTGGCTAACGCTAAGGGCGATCGAGAATCAAGCGAAGCAGATCTGGGAAATCGAACGCCGGCAGCCGAAATCGGATGCAACGCCGCCCAAGAGCGAATCCGCTCCGGCTCTGCCGCCGCCAGTTGATGTGAGGCGGTTGCCCGAGCCGGGACGCACGGTGCCGCCTGAAGCTTCAGTCCGCCCGCAGAATTGACGTGGCGCGGGGAGTCCCGCCGGTTTCCCGCGCTGATCCGCGCGGCTCCTCAGCGAGCTGGCTGCGATAGTGATCGAGGACGAAAAGGCGGACAGCGGAAGACAGGTTGCCTTGCCGACGGTCGGTGTCGATTGAAGCCACTAGGTCCGACAGCGTCATTGACCGGCTGCCGGCGATTTCCTTCAGGCTTCTCCAGAAAGCGTCTTCCAGGCTGACACTCGTCTTGTGGCCTGCAATGACGATCGAGCGCTTGACAACCGGAGATTTCATCGGTGGTCTCCCTTGTCGATCCGGTGCGCATCAAGATTGCGGTTGGCTCTCTCCGCCTGCGCGGCAGTGAACGCGCGCTGATGCTTGGGCCGCCCGTGCGCGAGACGATTGGCATCGGCATGCGCTTCGTCTTGCCGTCGTTTGGCGCGCTTTCGCGCCGTCCGAAGATTGATCAGTTCCGCCATTTTTTCATTTCTCAGCGCTACCGGAATACATCGCTTCCCAGGCCTCACTTGCCCGTCCGGATCCGCGGGAGGGTGCTGTTTCCGTATCGTGGCAGACCAATCTCAATAGCTTCGCCAGACGAGACTTCAACACACGGTTAGTTGATTGCAACAAGTCAAAGCTCCTTGTATTGGCGAATACATGAAGTATAGTACGGTATAATTACAGGAACGAAATGTATGACATCAGGTGCGTTCAGCGCTTGTAAAGGATTACTGCCGAACAGCAGGAAGATTTATAGGCCGCAAGCCTTGCACATTTTATGAGCATATGAAAATTGGCAACGCAATTCAGTAAAATACTAACGCCCGGCGCCGATCGAACGACCCCAGACCTCGATTTACTTCCGCGGCCGCGCTTTTGATCAGGCCGACTCCGCGGATGAGGGTGGGCGGCGGCCGATACGGAAATTTTGCAGCGAGCGCTCAGTCTGCGCGCCCCAAAGTCTGCCCGCGGAGATTTCCTGCGATCCGAAGGCGTCGCTTTCCGTGCGGGTTTCTTGCCTGGCTTGGCCAAACCCGAACGGTAAGCGGCAGAGGGAAGCGGCGTACCTCCATTTATTTCTTCTTGCGGAAGCGGTCCAGACGGACCACTTCGCCGCCGCCAGTGCCCGGCCCTTCGGGCCCCGGTTCTGGCGGCTTGGCCGCAGTCGGCGGTGAGGTCGGAACCGAGGGCGGCTGGCTTGAAATTGGGGCGGGCGGCATGATGCGTTTCTTTTTCGAGGACCTTTCCGGTGCATTGGCCGGTGCCTGGCGCTCCTGGCTTTCGCTAACTTCCTCGAACTGCAACCCGAATTGCACCGACGGATCGAAGAAGCCGTTGATCGCCTCAAACGGGATGACAAGCGTTTCCGGAATGCCGCCAAACGACAGGCCGACCTCGAAGCTGCGCTCGTTCACGGCCAGATCCCAGAACTGGTGCTGCAGGATGATGGTCATCTGCTCGGGATATTGCGTCCGCAGCCGTTCCGACAGGTGCACGCCCTCGACCTGCGTGTCGAACGAAATGTAGAAATGATGATCGCCGGGCAAGCCCTTCTTCTTGGCGACCTCGGCGAGGACGTCGCGCACCACGCCACGCAGCGCCTGCTGACTTAGGAGATCGTAGCGGAAATGGTCGGTCATACCGGCAGCATCTAGGTCGAGATTCGCTGAATGCTAGCGCGGCGCCAGCGTTCCGCGCTACGGGGTTTCGCCAGCCCACCACAATCAGGGCTCGGACGAAAGTGGAGGCTTCTGTTGCCAGGTGCCTCCGGACCCCGCCTGGCGGAGCTAACCCGCTAGGACTTTAGATCGGTCTTTCGGACTGCTTACGCAGCCAGAGCAACCGGAGCATAGTTGTCGTTGGCAACTATGAATTTGGCCCGATAACGCCGGTGCCATGCCGAGCGAAAGTCTGCCCTTTACGCCCTCGTCGATCCTATTTCGCCCCCGCCGGTGCCGCCCCGCAGGTCCTACCTCACTGTCAGGACTAGTCCCGCCGCGCGCAGCGGAGCTTCGTATATCGAGCGGCACCGGTGGAGGCGCCGGGTACTGCCCCCGGGTCCGATGGGTTTATTACGACATCCGTTTATCGCCATAGCCGGATCGCTCCGGCACCCCTGAATATAGCGGTCAAAGGTTGACGAAAAAAGAGCGGGCGGCGGCTTTTTTGGAATTAGGTCGCCGTAGCGTTACGCTTATTCTTCCAATTCCAGGCCGAGCAGGAGATAGCTGAACGACTTGCCGTGTGAGTCGAGGTTAAGCGAGCGATTGACGCCGCCCTCCAGAGCATCATTCATCACGAAATTGAGGCCGCAGAGGTGCGGCAGCTCGTAACGCGTGACCTGGCCCCGGATGAGAAGTGGGAAGGTCTGCTTGATGCGCTCAGGCGTAAGCGTGCACTTGAGCAATTCGTAATTGGCCGGGTCGTAGGCCCACACATTGATATTGGAGGTGTTGCCCTTGTCGCCGGAGCGCGCGTGCGCGATGTCGCGCACGATCCGGCGGATGTTGGACCGCTGCGCGTTCATGCCACCATCACCTCGAGGGTCGGTTTAACCTGCTCACGCAGGATCAGCACCGATTTGGTCATGACACAAGGGGCAATGACGCCGCGGTAGCCGCCTCCGCCGGCCGGGCCGCAGCAAAGTAGCGACTCGACTTCCCACAGCATCAGCTCGGCGTCTTCCTTCTGGCGCGAGCGCAGCGCTACGTGCAGCCGCACATCCTTTGCTTCCGTGGCATGGACGCCGGCTGTTGCGAACAGGGATGAGACGCCGATCAGATCGACGCGGATGTCGTTCTTGACGCCGTGCACCCGCGCCATGCGATCACGGACGATCTCGACCGCCAGTTGAGCGCGCTCCTGCGCGCCCGAGCCGGCGTAGCTCAGGCCAGCTTCGCCCTGGAAGCCGCCGTCAAAGCCGACCGTCACCTTCAGCATTTCCGGTCGCGAGCTGCCGCTCGCCCTCGACACCTTGACGCGGTCGGGACCAACCGCGGCGACTTCGACGCGGCTGAAATCGGCAGTCACGTCGGGCGTTAGGTATCGCGACGGGTCGTGCACCTCGTAGAGCAGTTGCTCCTTCACCGTGGCCGGAGTCACACACCCGCCGGTGCCCGGCAGCTTGGTGATGACCGCACTACCGTCGTCATGCACTTCAGCGATTGGATAGCCGCAGTCGGCGAGCTTTTCGACGTCCTTGACGCCCGGGTCGGCGAAGTAACCGCCGGTCACCTGCATGCCGCATTCCATCAGGTGCCCAACCAATGTGCCGGCGCCAAGGCGTGGCATGTCGCTAGCTCTCCAACTGAAACAGTGCGCGAGCGGCGCGAGGAACATCGAGGGGTCCGCCAGGCGACCGCCGATGATAACGTCGGCTTTGGCCCCCAATGCCGGGATTATGGCGTCGATGCCGAGATAGGCGTTCATGCCGACAACCGGCAGGTCCACGTCAGCGAGCATGCCGGGCTCGTCCATGAACGGGGCGTCCCTCGGCACCAATGTCGAGACGTCGTCGCCTTCGATGCAAGCGACCTTAAGCCCTTTCAGGCCGAGCTCGCGCGCAACGTCCAGGGTGCGCGCAGCGGCGGCGCGTGGATTGGCGGCGCCCATGTTGGTGATCATCATTGTGCCTGCTTTGCGGCAGGCGGGCAGCAGTGCGCGCATGCGCCGCTCCAACAGTGAATTGTAGCCGCGTTGGGGATCGGCCATACGGTCGCGGTGGCCAAAGGCCACCGTGCGCTCGCCTAGACATTCGAGCACAATAGCGTTGAGCGTGCCGCGCTCAACAAGATCGACGGCGGGGTCCAGCCGGTCGGAGGAGAAGCCCGCGCCAGTGCCGATGCGGAAAATCGCCAAAACTCAGTCGCCCTTTCCGCTACTCTCGGGGAAGAACAGATCCCCGACCGCTTTCGGCGCGTTTTTGATCGAGCCGATCTTGGCCATGAACTGCGCCGTCGCAAATACCTTCTGCGGCACTAGCGTGAAGGCGTAGTTCCTGTCGCTAATCATGACCACGATTTCATCTGCTGTCGTCTTCGTGTCGTGCGCGACCTCGCGATAAAGCTCCGCGGCGGCGTGCTTGTCCCTGTTGACGATGTCGATTGCTTCGCTGAGCGCTTCGAAGGTTGCCTTATAGGCTTTCGGATTTTCCTCGCGGAACCTCGTGCTCGTCGTCAGCACCAGCGCGGTCGCCGGTCCGCCGAGGATTTCGTAGCTAGTCGTGATCAGGTGCGCGCCCGGCAACTTGATTTCCTGTTCATAGAACGGCGACGTTGAAAAATGCGCGTTCACGCCAGCGGTGTGGTTGATGAACGCCAGCGTTGCATCCGGGTGCGACAGCGACACCGTCAGGGGATCGAGCTTGGTGAAGTTTTCTTGGCCGAAGGCTTTCGCTGCCGCCATCTGCAGCATGATCGCCTGTGTCGAGATCTTCACGGAAGGGACCGCGATCTTGTCCTTGTCGGTGAAGTCCTTGATGGTTTTGACCTCCGGATTGCGCGTAACCAGATACAGCGGATAGGTCGTCAGAGCGGAAACGCCTTTGATTTGGCCGTGAGTTTTGTCCCAGAGCGTGATTAGAGACGGGGCGCCTTGCGCCGCAAAGTGGATCGCACCCGAGATCAGGCCATCATTCATCACGCTCGGGCCGGCCACCTTGGTCCATTTCACGGTGATGCCGGAGAAGCCGAGTTGCTTGGCGCGCTTTTCGACCAATCCCTGCTTCTCCATCACTATGAGCGGCAGGAAGCTGACGCCGTACTGTTGTGCGATGGTGATTTCGCTCACCTCGGCGCGCACGCCGGCTGCGGTAATGGTCGCCAGCACTGCGGCAATCAAGGCCTTATGGAGTACCATGGTTTCCTCCCGCGTTTTGTTTTTGTTTGATGAGAGGGTAGGGGCGGCGCATTATTTCAAGAATTGAATTTTTTGTATATCACTTATAGCGTACATTTATAAGTTTAAGCCGGCCGTAGGTCCGTAGCTTCATCGCCATTGAACTCGGCGTAGCGCTTCTGCCTTCGACTGCGATCGAAGCGCAGCCATCGGATCGCCTGCGTTCCCGACCGATCGTGGGGCGCGCCCAATTCTAATTGTTCGCTGACCGATCGTGGGGCGCGCTCAATTCTGATTGTTCGCAAAGTCGGCCGAACGCTGCCGCCGGCAGGTGACAGTCTTCTGTCGATGCTAACACCGATGAAATGGGGCATGTCCGGTGAGCAACCTGTCGAATACCTAGCCGGGTAACACGGGCCATGTAATTCTCCGGCGGCATGCCCGATTCCGTTGCTCCTCCCACAGTTCCTCGTCCGTCTCTGACCGAACTGCTCCGAGCTTTCGCGAGCGTGTCGGTGGCTGCCTTCGGCGGCGCGCTGCCTTGGGCGCGGCGTATGATCGTCGAGCAGCGCCGCTGGATGACCAACGAAGAATTCAATGAGACTTTCGCGCTCTCGCAGTTCTTGCCAGGGCCGAACGTGATCAACTTCTCGGTAGTGTTCGGCGCGCGTTTCGGCGGCGCGGCCGGTGCGGCGGTGGCACTTGCAGGTCTGCTCGGACCGCCTGTGGTGATCGTCAGTGCGCTAGCGGTCCTCTACGAGCATTTCGGCGGCGTTGAGACATTGAGCCAGATCCTTGCCGGCATCACTGCTGCCGCTACCGGTCTGCTGATCGCCGTTGTAGCCAAGATGGCGACGCCGATGTTCCTCAAGCGCTGGAATTCCGCGCCGGTATTCGCGCTGCTGGCGTTTACCGGCGTCGCCGTCATGCAATGGCCGCTGCCTTATGTGTGCCTCGGACTAATGCCGTTCAGCATCGCGTTCGCATGGTTCAGGCGATGAAAAGCCCGCTTACCGCTCTCGCGGGCTATTTTGCGCTGTTGTCGCTGTTCGCAGTCGGCGGCGCCAACGCGGCAATCCCAGAAATGCACCGCATGTCAGTCGAAGTTATGCATTGGATGAGCGACCGGCAGTTCGCCGATATGTTCGCGATTTCGCAGGTGTCGCCGGGGCCGAACGTCATCATCGTCACGCTGATCGGCTATCACGTTGCCGGTATGGTCGGCGCGGCGGTGGCGACGGCGGCGATGTGCGGGCCAACCTGTCTGCTGGCGTTCTTCGTTTCGCGGACCTGGGACCGCGTCAAGGGGGCGCGCTGGCGGATGGCGATTCAGACCGGGCTGGTGCCGCTCTCACTTGGGCTTATCGGCGCGAGCGCCTTCGTGTTGGCGCGGAGCGCCGATCACAATATCTATGCCGGGCTGATCACCGCGGTGACGGCGGTGATGGCGTTCTTCACCCGCGTCAATCCGTTGTGGGTATTCGGGGCGGCTGGCGTCGTCGGACTGACCGGCTGGCTGTAGTAGGCGCCGCTAGCTAAAGTCCGCCGCTTGAGCCCGTGGTGGTCATGATCCCGATGTGTGAGAGTTATAGAAAAATACATGTTCTCAACAAATATTGTTAGAACACGCAAATTGACGCCGCTTCGGCATGGCAACCTGCAGGATGTTTTCCTAGGCCGGACAGGGTGTTGATAGCGGGCATTGGCGGTTGCCTAACGGTGTAAACTTCCGGATCTTCCGACTCACCCACGAACGGAAACACGATGCGCCAATATCTCGACCTGATGGAGCACATCCTCGCCGACGGCGTGGAGAAGCGCGACCGCACCGGCACGGGCACGCTGTCGGTATTCGGCTA
>Ga0207722_1000007_pt1 | contig 36543 bp, 38 predicted proteins | sample LuqExpMetageno26_FD_187784 | JGI IMG/M metagenome (GOLD analysis project Ga0207722, IMG submission 187784) | Tropical forest soil microbial communities from Luquillo Experimental Forest, Puerto Rico - Sample 26 (SPAdes) | ecosystem: Environmental > Terrestrial > Soil > Tropical forest ...
TGACTACGGCGGCATCGAGGCGGTGAAGCGATTTCTCGCCGAACTACCGCTGCATTAGCCGCGCGACCGCGCCGCCACGTCAAGCGCGCGATTGCCAACGCCCAAAGAACGTCGAGACGCTCTACGCGCCGCGCCCAACGAGGCTGACGTCAAATTCTGCTGGAAATTGCGGCCCCAAAAAAACGTCAGCGCGGGCACCTGAGGCCCGCGCCAGCAAAAAAACATCCAAACCCTACGCTGGATCAGCCGAAACGCGACTGACCGCCACGACCGAAGCGGCCCTCGCCACTGGACCGGCCAGCCGGAGCGCTACCAGCGCCGCCCACTACGCGGGGCTTCATTGGGAGCAAGCCTTCGCGTTGCATCTTCTTTCGAGCGAGCTTGCGGGCCCGGCGGATCGCTTCCGCCTTTTCCCGCGCCTTCTTTTCGGAGGGTTTTTCGTAATGGCCGCGGAGTTTCATCTCGCGGAAAATGCCCTCGCGCTGCATCTTCTTCTTGAGCGCCTTGAGGGCCTGGTCGACGTTATTGTCGCGAACGAGAACTTGCACACATGCTCCTTTGTTATGGCTCGGACGGGTTTTACTCAAAACCACGCACTGGCGTGAGCTTTGAGTCGCGCGGCTCTACCAGAAAAGCCCTTAAGAGTCTATCCAGTTTCATGTTTCGGCCCAGGAATAGCTGCAATAGCGGGCGCCGCGCGGCGTCCAAGATTTGCAAATGTCTAATGTGCAAATGTCTAATGCCTTGAGAATAAACCCGGTACCGCCATGTCATTAGCTTGCCCGGTAGTGGCCGGGTGTCTAAAAACTATCCTTTCGCCAAAGCCTAAGCCCGGAACAGGTCGTGGACGCTCCAATGTCAGAACGCCTTGGCAACAAGCTTTCCCTCGGACCGCTGGTCGCCGAGGGTAAGACCAAGAAGATTCATCGGATCAGGGGTTCCGACCTGGTGTCTGTCGTCTCTAAGGACGACATAACCGCCGGCGACGGCGCCAAGCACGACATTATTCCGGACAAGGGACGGCTCGCCACCGCTACCACCTGCAACGTCTTCCGCCTGCTCAAGGCCTGCGGCGTGCCGGTCGGCTTTAACGAGCAGGACAGCGCGATTTCCTTCACCGCCCCGCGATGCCAGATGCTGCCTTACGAGGTGGTGGTGCGGCGCGAGGCGCACGGCTCGTTCCTCAAGCGAAACCCGCATCTGTCCAAGGGCCAGCTCTTCTCGCGCGCGCTGATCGAGTTCTATCTCAAGAGCAAGGATAGGAGTTGGAAAGGCAAGCCGCTGGCTGCCGACGACCCGTTCATCCAGTACGAGGACGGCAGTAGCGAGATGAAGCTGTTCAATCCGGCAAAGCCACTGGTCGGGCAGGAGCCGTTCCTGGTCCTGCCAACCAAGGACGTGTTCAACCACAAGGACGAGTCGAAATTCTTCCCCGAGATGAGGCGCATCGCTCGGCACACCTTCCTCATCCTCGAGAAGGCCTGGCAGCTAGAAAGCGGTACGCTGGTCGACCTCAAGGTCGAGTTCGGCTTTGACGCCAAGGGCAATCTGCTGCTCGCTGACGTGATCGATAACGACTCCTGGCGCGTGCTGGAAAACGGCGCCTACATGGACAAACAGGTCTATCGTGACGGCGGCGCGCTCGACGACGTCATCGCCAAGTACCGGCGCGTTGCCGAGATCACCGGCCGCTTTCATATCCCGCGCCAGCGCATTATCCTCTGGCGCGGCTCGGAGAAGGACAAAACGGAGGCGTTCTCCGAAGCGCTTGGCGATCTAAAAGACATGATGACGGTGGTGACCTGCTCCATCCATAGGGAACCGGTCAACGGCGTTGCGATGTTCAACCGCCTGATTCAGGAAATTCCCGACACCGTGGTGATCGCGAATATCGGCCGCTCCAACGGTGCCGGCCCAGTGCTGTCCGCGATGTCGACGGTGCCAGTGATCACGGTGCCAGCGAGCGCCAAGGATTTCCCGGAAGACGTCTGGTCGTCACTGCGCGCGCCGAGCGCGGTCCCGGTCATGACAGTGCTGGAGCCCAGCAACGCGGTGCTTGCCGCCTTGCAGATCCTCTCCGGCCGCAACCCGCTGATTTACGCGAGACTCCGCGGCGACATCGAGAATCGGACGGTCAACGCAATCCTGCTCTGAGTAAAATGCCGATGGCTCTGCGCCACGGCGCGTTGCCAGAAACGTTGGCAGTGGCGCAAGGCGCCGTGCTCATGCCGCTTGAGACCCTCGTGGTCCATATCGCCGACTGCAAGTTGCGGTCGCTGCCAATCACCTTCAAATACGCCGGTGCGGCCGCGCTTATGTTGCTCGGTGCCACCGTCCTTCTATTGCGCGACGTGGCGGGCGGTCAGGCGATCGCGCTGGTGCCTATCGCGTGGGTTTTATCGTCGCCCCCGTGCTCGGGATTGCTGTTCTGCCCGAACGCGCCACCGAAAGACCATCGGCCTACTGTCGGCACTTTTTGCCCGGGCGGTGCTAGCTGCAAGCTGAACCGGACTTAGGCGATGATATCAGGGGTTAGCTGATCCTCGATGACGCGAATCTTGTCGCGCAGGATCAACTTGCGCTTCTTAAGCCGCTGTACCTGGATAAGGTCGGATCCGGGCGACATAGCCAAGGCGGAGATCGCGGCGTCGAGGTCGCGATGTTCCTGCAGCAGGCGCGCCAACTGCTCCCGCAACTCGCGTTCTTCGTCCGGTGTCATAGAGACCGTTGGTTTGCTTTAGGACTAACGCCTGTAAGACCCCGGTAAATTATTGCGTTTTCCACAGCAGCCTTCAAGCGTGCGAAAAAATATCACCCGATCAAGGGCTTTGGTTCCAATTGCTGTGGCGCCGAAGCGGGTGTACCGTTCGTCATCGAACTGAATCTGAGCTAAACTTGTCAGGTCGGAGCCACTGGTTGAGGAGACATGATTAATGTCGATGCAATCGCACCTAGCGGAACTTGAAAGAAAGCATCAGGCACTCGAGCAGGAAATCAGCGAATGCTTGGCACACCCCGCGGTCGATGATCTGAAAATCGTGGAACTCAAACGGAAGAAGCTGTTGGTCAAGGACGAAATCGAGCGGCTACGGCATTGATCGACTGATCCAATCCGCCCCGCTTAGACTTTCAGTGCTACCGAACTCAAGCGTGGCTTGGGTCCGCACGTGGAAGTTAACGCCGAATTTGCCGGGCGCAAAACAGCCAGTACGTGCTTGCTGTTGCTCAATCCGAGGACAGAATGCTCTTGGGTTCACCGGCTTCGGGGGACTGCACCGGTTGCTCGATGGGCAGTGGGGGCGCGTAGGCCGCGCCGCGCGCATAATCGTTCCTCGCGCACCAGCACCACACTCGCGCACCAGCACCACAAAGGTCAAAACCAGCGCGCCCACAACAAAAGCGGTGTTGAATACTAGGTCGAAAACGATTCGAAGCAGCGAGCGTTTCTTTGCCGGCGCGACGCGCGGGGTAGGCAGGACTGTCGGCACGAAGTGGTTCCGTAAGTTTCCCGGCACGTACGAGTCGCATCGGTTAACGAATCGTCACCGCGCAAGCAATTCGCCGATGCCGGCCGCTCGCGGATGAGCGGAAATGGCCTTGATTTAGTTTCGCTATTGCATAAGCAATTACCGCTCCAATTGTTGCATTCGGTCTGGCGGGATCGACAATGTCGACGTCGAAAACCCGGGTCGTCGCGAGGCAGGGGATTTGCATTTGCCGCAGTGCGGCCATATTGTTCGCGCCACTTTCCGCTTCGCCAATCGTGAGGTTGTCATGAAACCGACCACCGTTTTCGCTGTCGCCTTCGGCTTTGCGCTGATGGCCGCGCCCGCGGCGCACGCCTTCACCATCGACAACCAGAGCAACACCAATAGCGACGGCAGTGCGCGCTACGTCGATCCGGATGAGCGCTTCTCAAATACCGGCGGTCAGCAGAATACGATTCAGCAGGGCAACACCACCCTGCGCTTCGGCGGCCAGTCTGGCTCCTTCGACCAGCGCTACAACTCCAACCGCATGTTCGATCCGCTCGGCCGGCCGGAAAGCGAGCGCTGAACGCGCCATCCGTGCGGCACAACCTTAGCTACCGGACTGCAGTCGGCGGCAATCCACTTGCAGGCCGGGCTCCACGCGGTTCGATTCCCCAGTACCGCGCAAATTAACGACGCCCACACACGGCGTTTGTAGGTTCACACCGCCTTCGCCATTTCGCGCAGCTTGAATTTCTGGATTTTGCCCGTGCTCGTCTTCGGGATCTCGGCGAACACCACGTAGCGGGGGCATTTGTAGCCGGCGAGGTGTTTCTTGCACCATTGCAGCAGCTCGTCGGCACTGGCCTGCGCGCCGGGTTTCAACTCGACAAAGGCGCAAGGCGTCTCGCCCCATTTCTCGTCGGGCTTGGCCACCACTGCGGCGGCGGCGATCGCCGGATGCTTGTAGAGCGCGTCCTCCACCTCGATCGAGGAGATGTTCTCGCCACCGGAGATGATGATGTCCTTAGAGCGATCCTTGAGCTGGATATAACCGTCGGGATGGATGACGCCGATGTCGCCGGTGTGAAACCAGCCGCCCTCGAACACGGCCTGTGTTGATTTCGGATTCTTAAGATAGCCCTTCATCACCACGTTGCCGCGCATCATCACTTCGCCGAGCGTCTTGCCGTCGCGCTTCACCGGGTTGAGCGTGGTGGAATCGAGCACGTCAAGCGCCTCTAGCGCGCCATAACGCACACCCTGGCGCGCCTTCTTGGCCGCCTGCTCGGAGGTGGAGAGCTTGTCCCAGTCGGCGTTCCAGTCGTTGACCACTGTCGGGCCGTAGCATTCCGTGAGTCCATAGAGGTGGGTGACATTGAAGCCCGCCTCTTTCATAGCGGCGAGCACCGCTTCCGGCGGAGGCGCCGCAGCGGTGAAGAACTCGACCACGTGCGGCAAAGGCTTCTTCTCGGCGGCCGGCGCGTTGAGCAGCGTCGCCATCACGATTGGTGCGCCGCACAGGTGTGTGACCTTGTAGTTGGCAATTGCGTCAAACATCGCCGACGCGCGAACCGCGCGCAGGCACACGTGTGTGCCGGCAACCACCGACAGCGACCAAGGGAAGCACCAGCCATTGCAGTGGAACATGGGGAGCGTCCACAGATAGACCGGATGCTTGGCCATCGAGGCAGTGACAACGTTGGCGACCGCGAGCAGGTAGGCGCCGCGGTGGTGATAGACCACGCCCTTCGGATCGCCAGTGGTGCCCGAGGTATAGTTGAGCGTGATGGCGTCCCATTCGTCGTCCGGCATGTGCCAGGCGTAATTCGGATCGCCGCTGGCGACGAATTGCTCGTAATCGATCTCGCCGAGCCGCTCACCGCCGCTGGAACATTCCGGATCGTCATAATCGATCACCAGCGGTTTCACCTTTGCTTGCGCCAGCGCGTCCTTCATCACCTTGGAGAACTCGCGGTCGATAACGACGACCTTGGCGTCGGCATGGTCGAGCGAGAAGGCGATGATCGGCGCGTCGAGCCGCGTATTGAGCGTGTTGAGCACGGCCTGGCACATCGGCACGCCGTAGTGACACTCGAGCATCGCCGGCGTGTTGGCGAGCATCACCGAGACGGTGTCACCGCGCTTGATGCCGCGCTTGGCCAGAGCCGAGCCTAGCCGCCGCGACCGCGCGTAAAACTCGGCGTAGCTCCGGTGCAGGGGACCGTGAATAATAGCGGTACGGTTAGCGAATACGGCGGCCGCGCGCTCGAGGAAGCCGAGCGGGGTCAGCGGCTGAAAGTTCGCCGGGTTGCGGTCGAGTTCGGTATCGTAGGGCGCATTCGCCATCGGGTGTTCCCCTGCCGCCTACGTTAGCGAAGGGAGCGGCCGTCGATCAATTGGTCTACCGCCCGCTCACTTGAGCCATTCCAGGAAGTCTTTCGCCTTCGGCATCCGCGTGAGGTCTGTGGTGCGAACCTCGACGCCGAAAGCCTTGGGCTCAGCGCGCGCGACGGGATTCGGTCGCCCGCCGGGCGGACGTTCATCTTGAAGTCGGCGATAGCGCGTTCGCGCGTGGGAATCCGCCAGCGTCCAAAGCGTTTTTGACGTCGTAGGCGGTGCCGCAGTTGTGGACAGCGGTCTGACGCTCAACCGCCGGGGCCGCCTTTTCCTCGATGACGCCGGTACAGGAGGTGATGTGCGCGTCGACCAAACCGTCGCACGGCAATCGCGCTGGGTGGCCGCGAGAGCCGGCTGGGCGATGAAGTTGGCCGCCGCCAAATCCGATACGCATGCAATCCCGAAATCAATGCAGCTATCCTGGTCGCCTCCCAACATGAGCAGGTTCACTGGGCCTAGCCGAAGGACGGGGGTGGTATTTGCGGAAGATCAAAGCTCGGCGCTGGGGGCTCGGCCAGCCTTGTTTGGATTTGCCGGTCGTTCCACAATTGTCGAAAGAAAGCCGCCGCCCTCTGCTAATGGAGCCGGCGCGGGAGGAGACTGTACATGGACGCGCGCACTAGCCATTACCACGACGTCTACGCGCATTGGCAACGCAACCCGGAAGTGTTCTGGGCTGAGGCGGCCGCCGAGATCGACTGGTACGAGAAGCCGAAAAAGATCTTCGTAAAGGATGCCGGCATCTATGGCCATTGGTTTGCCGGTGCCACGTGCAACACCTGCTACAACGCAATCGACCGCCATGTTCTGCGCGGCCGCAACGACCAGCCAGCGCTGATCTACGATTCCCCCGTCACCAACATCAAGCAAACCTTCACTTATGGCCGCCTGCTGTCGGAAGTGCAGTTGCTCGGCGCCATGCTGCGCGATTTCGGAGTGCAGAAGGGCGACCGCGTCGTCATCTACATGCCCATGGTGCCGGAAGCGGTGTTTTCAATGCTCGCCTGCGCGCGCATCGGCGCTGTGCATTCGGTAGTGTTCGGCGGCTTCGCGGCCAAGGAACTCGCTACCCGTATCGACGACGCCAAGCCGAAGGTCATTCTGTCGGCTAGCTGCGGCATCGAGGGCACGCGCGTCATTCCCTACAAGCCGCTGCTCGACGAGGCTATCAAGATCGCCAAGCACAAGCCGCAGACCTGTATGATCCTGCAGCGTCCGCAATGTGAGGCGCCGCTCACGCCCGGCCGGGACCACGACTGGCGCAAGGTGTGGGAACACGCGGTCAATTACGCCAAGACGAGCGAATGTGTGCCCCTCGCCGCTACTGATCCGCTCTACATCCTCTACACGTCGGGCACGACCGGCGTGCCCAAGGGTGTGGTACGCGACAATGGCGGCCACATGGTCGCGCTCAAGTGGTCAATGCAGCATCTCTACGGCGTCAATCCCGGCGAAGTCTGGTGGTCGGGCTCCGACGTCGGCTGGGTGGTCGGCCATAGCTATATCGTCTATGCGCCGTTGTTCCACGGCTGCACCTCGATCCTCTACGAAGGCAAACCGGTCGGCACCCCAGATGCCGGCGCGTTTTGGCGCGTCTCCTCGGAGCACGGCGTAGTCGCGCTGTTTACCGCGCCAACCGCCTTCCGTGCCATCCGCAAAGAGGACCCCAACGGCAAGCTGCTCGCCAAATACGACCTTTCGAAATTCCGCACGCTATTCCTCGCCGGCGAGCGCGCAGACCCGCCTACCATCCAATGGGCCGAGGAAGTGCTCAAGGTGCCGGTGATTGATCACTGGTGGCAAACCGAGACCGGCTGGTGCATCGCCGGCAATCCGGTCGGCCTCGGCGCGCTGCCGGTGCGCTACGGCTCGGCTTGCGTACCGATGCCGGGCTACGCCATAGACATCGTCGACGAAGCCTGTCACCCACTGCCAGCCAACAAGATTGGCTCGATCGTGGTGAAGCTGCCACTGCCGCCCGGCAACTTCCCGACGCTGTGGCAGCAGGACGAACGCTTCAAGGAAAGCTACCTCGCCGAATTCCCCGGGTACTACAAAACGGCAGACGCCGGCTACAAAGACGAGGACGGCTACATCTACGTGATGAGTCGCACCGACGACATCATTAACGTCGCCGGCCATCGGCTCTCGACCGGGGGCATGGAAGAGGTGCTCGCCTCGCACCCGGACGTCGCCGAATGCGCCGTGCTCGGCATCAAGGACGAGTTGAAAGGCGAGCTGCCCTGCGGGTTCATCGTGCTGAAAGCCGGCGTCAACCGCCCGCCTGAGGAGATCGAAAAGGAGATCGTCGCATTGGTGCGCGAGAAGATCGGCCCGGTGGCGGCTTTTAAGCTCGCCATCACAGTGGGGCGCCTACCGAAGACGCGCTCCGGCAAGATCCTGCGCGGTACCATGAAGAAGATCGCTGACGGTGAGCCCTGGACCATGCCGGCCACCATCGATGATCCGGTGATCCTTGACGAGATCGGCTCGGCGCTAAAGACGCACGGGGTGGGGCGGTAGCGCTTGCCGCGAAACCGTCATGGCCGGGCGGGTTCGGGTTATCGCCTCATGCGTTCATCCCCGCAAAAGCGGGATCCAGCAGGCATTTCTTAAAAGAACTGGATGCCCCCTTGGGCGGCGATGCCGATTGGCCGAGATGGCGACGCGATCGCCAAACTTTCCATTGCCGAAGCCCTGGGCCTGTTGCCGGCGCTGACGCTGTCGCTGGTGCTTGCAGCCCAGAGCATGGCGAAGCGTGGATTGATAAACTCAAGAATCCCGCAAGTTATCTAATCCTGCTCTCGCGCTACAACAAAACAAGGGAAACGAATGCCTAACTTCATCTGTACCGCCTGCGGCACACAATATGCGAAAAGTCCGCAGCCGCCCGCAGAATGCAAGATCTGCGAGGAGGAGCGACAATACGTGCCACCGCACGGGCAGACCTGGACGACACTGGAGGTGCTCCGGCAAGACCACATCAATGCTTGGCGCGAGTACGAACCCGGCATCACCGGTGTCGGTTCGCAGCCCACTTTCGCCATCGGCCAGCGCGCGCTGCTCCTGCGCATGCCCCGCGGTAATGTGTTGTGGGATTGCATCTCGCTTTTGGATGCCGCGACCGTCAGCGCGATCAAAGCGCTCGGCGGGCTGAAGGCGATCGCAATCTCGCATCCGCATTTCTACACGACGATGGTGGAATGGGCGCACGCCTTCGAGTGCCCGGTCCATCTCAACGCCGCTGACAAGGACTGGATCGTGCGCCCAGACCCCGCCATCGGGCTTTGGCAAGGCGATACGTTAAAGTTGTGGGACGGCGTCACGCTCATCCGCTGCGGCGGCCATTTCGAGGGGGGCACTGTGCTGCACTGGGCGGGCGGCGCCGGCGGCCGCGGTGTCGTCTGCGCCGGCGACATCCTCGCGGTAGCCACTGACCGTAAGTGGCTCACCTTCATGCGTAGCTATCCGAATTTCATTCCGCTGTCGGCGCGCACCGTTGCGGCGATCGGCCAGGCGATGGCGCCGTTCGCGTTCGAGACGCTCTACGGCCACTACTTCGACCGCGTCATCGCTAAGGACGCGAAATCGGTGCTGGAAAAATCCGTCACGCGCTACATCGCCGCGGTAAATGGCACGCGCGACTATGACCGGCGGTGAGACGGGCGCCGCTCAGCGCTGCATGCAGCCTTGGACGAACGACTGGCCGGTTTGCGTCAGCACGGCGGTCACGGATGCGGTCAGCCCCGCCAGCATTGCGATGCGCAGAAGCTGAGACGTCATGAGAGCCCCGGCTTGCTAATCGGAGCTACTCGCCTTCCTTCTCGGCCTTGCCGCCGAGCTGCTTGAGCTTGGCGAACACCGCGTTGACGTCGAGCTCGCCCGGCTTCTTTTCGGGTTCGGGAGCCGCCGGCGCAGCTTCCGGCTCCTTCTTGGTGGTCTCGGAAGCGGGCAACAGCGTTGCGCCAGTGTCGGCGGGTGCAGGCTTCTCCTTGTTCGCGCGATTCACCTCGAAGTCGAGGTCGGTTTGCGAACAGAGGCCAAGCATCACCGGATCCATCGGCGCGAGTGCCGCGGCGTTCCAGTGCGTGCGGTCGCGGATCGCCGCGATGGTGGACTTTGTGGTGCCGACCAGCCGCATTATCGCCGAGTCTTTCAGCTCGGGATGATTGCGCACCAGCCAAAGGATCGCGTTCGGCCGGTCCTGCCGGCGCGACACCGGCGTGTAGCGCGGGCCTTTCTTGCGGTGCTCGGGGGAGGGCACGTTAACCTTAGATTCGGTGAGCGTGAGTTTGAGGTCGTGGTTCTTTTCGGCCGCCGCGATCTGCTCGCGCGTGAGCTGGCCGGTCAGGATCGGGTCGAGGCCCTTGATGCCCTGGGCGGCGTCGCCGTCGGCGATCGCCTTCACTTCCAGGGGGTGCAGCTTGCAGAACTCGGCGATCTGGTCGAACGACAGCGCGGTGTTGTCCAACAACCAGACGGCGGTCGCCTTCGGCATAAGCGGTGCTGCGGTCGCCATGACAATATCTCCTCTCGGCTTCGCCCGCCCCTCGGGCGAAGCAACCAGATCATCGGTGATGATCGGAAAGTGGCCGGAATATAGGAACTTGGCCCTGCCTATGCAACCTTACCAGCTTGACAGGGCGGGGCGGGGCGGCCCATGTCGGGACCGAGAATACGCGCGTAATATCGCGGCGATTCCGAGGAGCCGATGACCGAACCCGCCGAAAAACCCCACCTCAAGGTGCTGCTGTGCTCGCCGCGCGGCTTTTGTGCCGGAGTGGTACGTGCCATCGAATCGGTTGAGCGCGCGCTCGCGATCTACGGGCCGCCGGTCTATGTGCGGCACGAGATCGTGCACAACCGTTACGTAGTCGACGGCCTGCGAGCAAAGGGCGCTGTCTTCGTCGAGGAACTCGACGAAGTTCCCGATACCGGCGCTCCGGTAATCTTTTCCGCGCACGGCGTGCCGAAGTCGGTGCCGGACGAGGCGGGTCGGCGCAACTTGTTCACGCTCGATGCTACCTGTCCGCTGGTGACCAAGGTGCACCGGGAGGCCGAAATCCATTACCGACGCGGGCGCGAGATCGTGCTGATCGGTCACGCCGGCCACCCTGAGGTGATCGGCACCATGGGCCAGTTGCCGCCGGGCGCGGTCACGCTGATCGAAAATTTGGCCGACGCGGATAATTTCACGCCGCGCGATCCGGACAAGCTCGCCTATGTGACGCAGACCACGCTGTCGGTCGCCGACGCCGCGGCAATCGTCGAACGGCTGAAGGCGCGCTTCCCGAACGTAGTCGCCCCTCACAAGGAAGATATCTGCTACGCCACTACCAACCGGCAGGAAGTGGTCAAGCTTGTGGCGCCGATAGTCGACGCCATGATCGTGGTTGGCTCGCCGAACTCATCGAATTCGCAGCGGCTGAAGGAAGTGGCGGAGCGCGCGGGCTGCCCGTACGCGGTGCTCATCCAGCGCGCGGCCGACATCGACTGGAAAAAATTCGGCAAGATCGCGCGGCTCGGTATCACTGCCGCAGCGTCCGCCCCGGAAGTGTTGGTCGAGGAGATCATCGGAGTCTTCGCGGAAAAGTTCGCGGTCAGCGTCGAGACCGTCTCCGCCGCTGAGGAGGGCGTGTTCTTCCCGCTGCCTCGCCCGCTGCGGGAGCCCCGGGCGGCGGAGTGACGCGATGGCCGTCTATACCGACGTCGCCGCGGACGATCTCAATAAATTCCTCACCGGCTACGAGATTGGCGAGCTGCGCTCTTACAAGGGCATCGCGGAAGGCGTGGAGAATTCGAACTTCCTGCTGCATACGGCCGCGGGCAGCTTCATACTCACGCTCTACGAGAAGCGCGTCACCGAGAAGGACTTGCCGTTCTTCCTTGCGCTGATGGAGCACCTGCACGCGCGCGGCATTACCTGTCCGCAGCCGGTGAAGAACAAGCGGGGCGGCGTGCTTGGTCGGCTCGCCGGCCGGCCGGCCGCGATCGTCACCTTTCTCGACGGGCTGTGGCTGCGCCGCCCCAACGCCGGCAACTGCGCGGCGGTGGGCGAGGCGCTGGCGCGCCTGCATCTTGCCGGCGCCGATTTCAAGATGAGGCGGCCGAACACGTTGTCGATCAAAAGCTGGCGGCTGCTCTATGAGCACGCCAAGGACCGCGGCGACGCCGTGCGGCCGGGCTTGTGCGCGGAGATCGTCAAGGAGCTCGACGCGCTGGAGAAATCCTGGCCGCGCGACCTGCCGCAGGGTATCATCCACGCAGACCTGTTCCCCGACAACGTTTTCTTCCTCGGCGACAAGCTGTCCGGCCTAATCGACTTCTATTTCGCCTGCACCGACACGCTAGCCTACGATGTTGCCGTGTGCCTCAACGCATGGTGCTTCGAGAGCGATCATTCCTACAACGTTACCAAAGGTCGCGCGCTGCTCAAGGCCTATGCCAAGTCGCGCCCGCTGTCAGTGGCGGAGCGCGCGGCGCTGCCAGTGCTGTCGCGCGGTGCTGCGATGCGCTTTTTGCTTACCCGCCTGGTTGACTGGCTGGCTGTGCCGGATGGCGCGCTGGTGAAACCGAAGGACCCGCTCGAATATTTCCGCAAGCTGCGCTTCCACCAGTCGGTGAAGAGCGTCTCCGATTACGGCGTAGATCGATGAACGAGCAGCGCGTCACCATCTACACCGACGGTGCGTGTTCTGGCAATCCGGGGCCGGGCGGCTGGGGCGCGATCCTCACCTTGGGCGAGCACGAAAAGGAATTGAACGGCGGCGAGCAGCACACCACGAACAACCGCATGGAATTGATGGCGGCGATCTCCGCGCTCGAGGCGCTCAAGCGTCCTTGTCTCGTCGATCTGTACACCGACAGCGAGTATCTGAAGAACGGCATCACTGGCTGGATCCACGGCTGGAAGAAGAACGGCTGGCGCACCGCCGACAAGAAGCCAGTGAAGAACGTCGATCTATGGAAAAGACTCGACGAGGCGCTCAAGCACCATCATGTGCAGTGGCACTGGGTGAAGGGTCACGCCGGCCACGCCATCAACGAGCGCGCCGATCAGCTCGCGCGTGAGGGCTTGATCGCCGCCCGCGCCGGTGCGATCGGCGCGATGAAGACGAGATGAGGCTTAGAGCTGTGCAAGTAGCGCCTGACCGCCGGAGATATCGCACTTGCCCGGCGCATCCTCGACGTTGAGCTTCTTGACTAAGCCGTCGTCGACCAGCATCGAATAGCGCTTCGAGCGCGTACCGAGGCCGTTGCCGGAGCCGTCAAAGGCCATATCAATGGCCTTGGCAAATTCGCCATTGCCGTCGGCGAGAAATTCGACCTTGTCGCCTGCGCCGGTCGACTTCTTCCAGGCCTCCATTACGAACACGTCGTTCACGCCGGTGACTGCGATCTTGTTCACTCCCTTCGCCTTGATCGCGTCAGCGTTGTTCAGGAAACTCGGCATGTGCAGGTTATTGCAGGTCGGTGTGAACGCGCCGGGGACCGCAAACAGCGCGACTTTTTTGCCTTTGAAAATTTCATCGGTGGTCTTCCAAACGGGGCCTTCCACGGACATGACTCGGAACTTGGCATTGGGCAATCGATCGCCGACCTTGATGGGCATGGGGGTCCTCTCGCGCTCTTTGAAATATCGAGGCGCACAAAATAGCGCCCTTGCAGCCGTCTAGTCGAGACGAGTTTTGACCTCGGTTGCGCGGCCACTGTTCACGATCGTGAAAGTGAGCTCGGCCGGCGCTTTAGGATCGACGCCAGGCGGCAAGCCGTCCCATTCGAAAATAAATTGTTGGTGGCCGGCCGGAACGCCTTTCGCGGGCTTCGGGACGGGCAGAGCCCAATCGGGACTTGGCCCTTCGACGAAGATTTCCGCCGGTCGAGTGCTCGCGCCGAGATCGACGAACACGATCGGCTTGGGCTTGCCGTCATTGGCGCGGCGCACGGTTAATCCGGCGTCGGTCGCACTCACCTGCTTCGGCACGCGCGCCTCTGCGGCCGCGAGCGCGGCATTGTTGCCTGTATGCCCCAACGTCAGCGCTGCGCGCGCCTCTACCGGCACGCAGAGCTTGGCGCAGACTGCATAATCGATCTTCGCCCGCAGCGTAACCGGCTTACCGTTTTGCTGCGGCACGACGTGCAGAGGAAAGATCACGTCGTCCTCGTAACCAATTGTGGTGCCGGTCTCATCGGTGAAAGCTTGCGGCGCTGGATACAGCACCTGCACGCTCGCCACATTGTCGGAGCCGGAAAAATCGAATCGTGGTGGCACGCCGGAGTCGCCGGGATAACGCCAATAGGTGTGCCAGCCCGCCGGCATCTTGATCTCGACGCCGGCTTGCAAATTACCGCCGCCGATGAGCCGCAGTGCCGAGTTCATGTCTTCGGCCCATGGCGAGGCGTCGTCGGCGCGCGCCACGCCTGCGAGCAACAACGCGCCGCAAACGGTCAGGATCGAGCAGAATCGCGTGACGCCGATTTTCATGGGTGCCGGTCTAGACGGTAAAATCCTGCTTCGCCACTGAATTCATTGTGAGCACGGGTTGAGCGATCCTTGAGCAGGGCGGCTATTTCGCCACAATTTACCGGTTGAATATGACAGTCGGGCATTGAACTTTGCGCAGGCTCCATCGTTGCATTGATAGCCCGATGAGGTAACCTTTTCATTATGAAGATCCCTCGCAAATCGTCCGCAAAGTCGTCCGCGCACGGTTACCTCGACGGGCAGATGCTCATCGCCATGCCGGCGATGAATGACGAGCGGTTTGCGCGCGCGGTGATCTATGTTTGCGCCCATTCTAGCGAAGGTGCGATGGGGATCATCGTTAACCAGCCCGCGGGCAACATCAAATTTCCTGATCTCTTGGTGCAGCTCGAGGTCATCCCCGCGGCCGAGCGCATAGAACTGCCGGTGCGAGCGGAAGACGTGAAAGTGCTCAAGGGCGGACCGGTGGAGGCCGGGCGCGGCTTCGTGCTGCACTCCGCTGATTTCTTCATCGAGAACTCGACGCTGCCGATCGACGAGGGCATCTGCCTTACAGCCACGCTCGACATCCTAAAGGCGATCGCGCGCGGTAAAGGACCGCACAACGCGATCTTGGCGCTCGGCTATGCTGGCTGGGCTCCGGGGCAGCTGGAGAACGAGATCCAGCAGAACGGCTGGCTGCATTGCCCGGCCGATCCGGAATTGATCTTCGGCGATGACACCGAGGCCAAATACGACAAGGCGCTGCGCAAGATCGGCATCGACCCCGGCATGCTGTCGAGCGAAGCCGGCCACGCCTGAAGCTACGAATTCACTAACCGCTACTGGCGCGCCAGCGCCATGTTATCGCTGGTAAGCAGCCGGCCGGCGGCCTGCGCGGTCATTGGCTCGCCGAAGGCGAAACCCTGCGCGTATTCGCAGCCGAGCTGGTACAGCTCGACCGCATCGGAATCGGTTTCGGCCCCTTCCGCCACGACATCCATGCCCAGATCATGAGCGAGCGTGATGATTGAACGCAGGATCACTGGCCGCGTGCCGCGCGCGGTCGTACGCACGAAGGACTGATCGATCTTGATGGTGTCGAACGGGAAGCGTTGCAGGTAAGCGAGCGAGGAATGGCCGGTGCCGAAATCATCCAACGATAAGCCGGCGCCGAGCTCCTTGATGCGGGCGAGAATCTGCGCGGCGTGCTCGGGATTTTCCATCACCAGCGATTCGGTGATCTCGAGCTTGAACGTGCCGCGTGCCAGCGCCGAGCGCCCGAGCACGCTACGCAGATCCTGGATCAGGTCGTGGCGCAGCAATTGCCGCGACGACACGTTTACGCTGGTGAAGATCGGATCACGCCCGCGGTTCTCTGCCTGCCAGGTCGAAAGCTGTCGCGCAGCGCGTTCGAGCACGAACAGGCCGAGGTCGACGATCAGGCCGATCTCCTCTGCGATGGTGATGAACTCGGCCGGCGACAGGCGGCCGAGCTTGGGGTGGTCCCAGCGTGCCAGTGCCTCGAAGCCGGCAATGGCGCGATCTTCGAGGCGCACGATCGGCTGGTACAGCACCTTGATTTCCTCGCGCTCGATGGCGCGACGTAATTCCGATTCCATGGTCAGCCGGTCGGTGGTGCGCGAGCGCATGGCCGGCTTGAAAATCTCGATGCGATCGCCGCCGATGCGTTTGGCGTGATACATCGCGAGCTCGGCGTCCTTGAGCACTTCCTCGGTACGCTGCGGCTGGCTTTCGGCAAGCGCCAGACCGATCGAAGCGGTGAGGAAGATTTCGCGATCGTTGAATCCGATCGGTGCGCGCAGCGTCCGCCGCATCGTTTCGGCGAAAGCCACGATGCGCGCCGGCTCCTTTTCGGACAGCAGGATCAGTGCGAACTGGTCGCCCGACAGGCGCGCCAGCGTATCATGTGGCTTGAGCAGGCGCGCGAGCCGCCGCGCGATCGTGAGCAGGATGGAGTCGCCGACCGCCATGCCAACCGAATCGTTGACCTGTTTGAAGCGGTCGAGGTCAATCACCAACACCGATGGCCGGATTTGCGGATCGGAGCGGGCGAATCCGAAGGCCGCTTCCATCCGGTCGATAAACAGCTCGCGGTTGGGCAGTCCGGTCAGGTTGTCGTGCACGGCGTCGAACAACAGCCGTTCCTCGGCCTTCTTGAAATCGGTCACGTCGGTAAGCGTGCCGACGAGGCGCACCACTTCTCCATCGGAGCCGACCACTGGGCGCGCCTTAAGCGAGAACCAGAGGTAATGGCCGTCAGATGCGCGCAGGCGGAAGCTCTGGTTGAGCCGCCCGCGCCGCAGTTCCACCGCGCTGTCAAGCGCGGCGCGGAAGCGGTCCCGATCAAGCGGATGCAGCACGTCGAGCCAGCCAGCGGCTGGCCCTTCTAGCGTGCCGCGCTTGAGGCTGAGCAACTGCTCGGTCTCTGGACTGGTGCAGACCTTGTCGGCGGAGACGTCCCAGTCCCAGATCAAATCTCCGGCGCCGGTCAGCGCCAGCGCGCGCCGTTCGACGTCGGAGACGATGCCGTGGCTGATGCCGCCGGCGAAGGCGTGCTGCATGACCGTGAAGCCGATCAGCATCACGATCAGCACTAGCCCGCCGAGCAGGGCGGGACCGATGATGTCGTTGGTGACGGCACCGGTGACGGCAAGCCCGGCGGCGGCCGTCCACACAACCAGCAAGAGCCAGGTCGGGATCAGCAACACCGCGCGGTCGAAGCCGTGGGTGGAGAGATAGATGACCAGCGCTAGGCCAAACACGGCAATGCCGGCAAGCGACATGCGCGCAATGCCGGAGGCGATGGCCGGATCGAACACCGCGACCGCGATTAGCGCGCCGAGCAGCGCGAGCCAAGCTATGGTGATGTGGGCGTACCGCACATGCCAGCGCGACAGGTTGAGATAAGCGAACAGAAACACCAGCAGCGTCGCCGACAGGATAGCTTCGCCGCTGGCGCGCCAGACGCGCTCGGCACCGGCCGACATGTCGAACACCTTGCCCCAGAATCCAAAGTCGATGCCGATGTAGATCAGCACCGCCCAGCCGAGCGCGGCGGCGGCAGGAAACATCACCGAACCCTTGACCACGAACAGGATGGTCAGGAACAACGCCAGCAGGCCGGCAATTCCGATAACGATGCCGTAGTAGAGCGTGAAGGAGTTGACCTTGTCCTTGTAGGCGTCGGGCTCCCACAGATAGATCTGCGGCAGCTTGTCGGTGCGCAGTTCGGCGACGAAGGTGATGACGGTGCCGGGATCGAGCGTAACGCGGAAGATGTCCGACGTGCTGCCCTCTTGCCGAACCGGGCGATCGCCGGAGCTCGGCGTGATCGAGGCGATACGCGATAGCCCGAGGTCGGGCCAGAACAGACCGGAGCCGACCATGCGGTAATGCGGTGCGACGATCAGCCGGTCGATCTGCTCGTCGCTGTTGTTAGTGAGCGCGAATACCGCCCAGTTGTTGCTGGCTTCACGCGCGCGAACTTCGATGCGCCGCACAATGCCGTCGGGGCCGGGCGCGATGGAGACCTGGATGCGGTCGCCTTCGGTCTTCTGCATTTCGGTCGCGGCGGTGAGGTCTATGGCGGACGCGTCGAGCCGCACGTTCACGGCTTCGATCGCGCGCGCAGGCAGCGCCACCAGCGCTGCGAGCGCGAGCACGACGGCCGTCAGACAACGCATTAAATTCAAACGAAAACCCCCAGCCATGGCGGCGCCTGTCATCCCGCTCGGGCCCCACCAAAGGCGAATGCGATCAAATCCCCACCGTTTTCTGCGCGGACATTGCGCCGTTTTCGCGGCTCCGGCACCGCAACGGAGCAGCTTCCTCGCCTCCCAAGGCGGCAACAGTTCCGTTGCTCTGTCAAATAGTTAGCACAATCTTGCCGATGTGACTGCTGCTTTCCATCAGGGCGTGGGCGGCGGCCGCCTGCTTGAGCGGGAAGGTCTTGTGGATCACCGGCTTCACAAGCCCCTTGGCGATCAGTGGCAACGCGTGCTCCTCCACTGCGTGCGCGATCGCGCCTTTGTCAGCGACCGAGCGCGAGCGTAGCGTCGAGCCCGTATGGTGCAGCCGTTTCAGCATCATGCGCATAAAATTCACTTCCGCCTTCGGCCCGCCCTGGAATGCGATCTGCACGATGCGTCCTTCGACAGCGGCCGCTTCATAATTGCGCGCGATGTAATCGCCGCCGACCATGTCGAGGATAACATCGGCACCTTTGTCGCCAGTCGCCGCCTTGGTGGCTTTGACGAAGTCCTCGGCTTTATAGTTAACGGCGACGTCGGCACCGAGGTTGCGGCAGGCCGCGCATTTCTCATCCGAGCCGGCGGTAGTGATTACTTTGGCGCCGAATTGCTTGGCCAATTGGATCGCTGTGGTGCCGATGCCGGAAGTGCCGCCATGCACTAGCAATGTCTCGCCGCGCTTGAGGCCGCCGCGCTCGAACACATTGTGCCAGACGGTAAGAAAGGTTTCCGGGGTCGCGGCTCCTTCGACCATCGACAGGCCGCTCAGCGGCAGCGCGTGGCTCTCATGCGCGAGACAATATTCGGCGTAGCCGCCGCCTGAGACCAAAGCCATCACGCGGTCGCCGATATTCCATCGCTTGACGTCCGGTCCGAGCGCTACGATCTCGCCGGCGACCTCTAGGCCGGGAATGTCCGGCGCGCCGGGCGGCGGCGGATACAGGCCTTTGCGCTGCATGACGTCCGGCCGGTTAACGCCGGCGGCGGCGACCTTGATCAGGATTTCGCCGGTCCCTGCTTGTGGAACGGGGCGCTCCTCGGAAACCAACACCTCTGGTCCGCCGGGAGATTTGATGCCGATGGCGGTCATGCGGGTGGGCAGGGCGGTCATGAGTTCCTCGTGGTTTTGCAAACAGGTCGTTTGTTTAGACGGGCCCAGGAGGTGTGACAACCGTGGCGGCGATGGCTAAATTTGCTGGCGGAGAGGCGGAGAGATGCCGTGCCGGCCATTGACGAGGACGACAAGCCGAAGAAGAAAGTTATGCACGAGATCGGGCAGGACCTGAGCCTGCTTTCGATCGAAGAGCTCAACGCGCGCATTCAGCTTATGCACGACGAAATCACGCGACTCGAAGCCGACATAAAGAGCAAGCGCGCATCACGCTCGGCCGCCGATCAGTTCTTCAAGCGCTAGAAATCCAATATTTTCGATTGTTTGCCACCGCTTAACCTGTCGTTAAGCTTTCTCGCTCATTACTGTCGTCGTCCATCTTCATGGACATTGAGTGGCTCCTGTCCACTCTGTTTGACGCCTCCCTGTTATCACCTTCGAGCCGCCGTCTTCGGCGGCTCCTTTTTTGTCCCATTTTGGGATATGACCAGCGTTAAGGTCGCCATTCCCTTAAGCTTGCCCGGCAACTATGTCGCAAAAGTTGCGCATCGGCCGGCTGGACAGAAGCGATCGACGGGACGATGCTTACCCTCTCACGGGGCGCGTAACAGCCCCGAACTAGGGTGAGGCGTGGCGTAATGTCCGACAAGCCTATCAGCGCATTACAGCCGGTGTCGTTCGGCGAGCGGCTAGCCAATTCGCAGGTGTTCGTCGCTCTGTTCCGCGACGGTATGGCACTGGTAGAAGAGACCGCGACTTATCTAGACGGTCCCGGCCGCCAGGAATCCAAAAAGCTCGAGCGCGCCGCCGCGCTCGCTTACGCGACCGAAAGCATGCGGCTGACTACGCGGCTGATGCAGCTTGCCTCGTGGCTATTGCTGCATCGCGCGGTCAAGGAAGGCGAGATGTCGCTCGCTCAGGCCAACAAGGAAAAGACCAAGGTGCGGCTGTCCGCTGCCGATTTCTGCGACCCCCACAGCATCGACCTGCTGCCCGCGAACCTACGCGATCTGATTGAGCGTTCGCACAAGTTGCAGGCCAAGGTACGTCGGCTCGATGCTACCATGCATAATTCCACCATGCATAATCGCGCGGCTGCCGATGCTGCGATGGTCGCCAATCCCGTCGGACGCCAACTTGGCTTATTGAAGGCGGCCTTCGGCGCTGGGAACGCCTGACGCGATCCAGATTTACTTCTTGTCGGCTTTCTTCTCTTCGGTCTTCAGTTTCTTCTCTTCGGTCTTCAGGAAGCCCGAGAACTTCTTTTGGAAACGCGAAAGGCGGCCGCCGCGGTCTACCAAGTGCTGCTGACCGCCGGTCCAGGCCGGGTGCGACTTCGGGTCGATGTCGAGGTGCATGACATCGCCCTCCTTGCCCCACGTTGAGCGGGTGATGAATTCGCTGCCGTCTGTCATCACCACCTTGATGGTGTGATACGCAGGGTGAGTATTCTGCTTCATGGTCGTTCCGTAAGGGCACACAGCGCTGAAATGGACTGAATTTGCTGGCTGCTATACAGGAGCTTGGCGAACGCAGCAAGCCGACGCAATTGACCAGACGCAAATGCTGGGGCAGAGGTTCCGGCAAGGGCGCCACTTCCGGGAAAAGCGGATGGATGGACAAGAATACCGCGCGGCCGGCTCACTCGCGGCCGTGTTCTCGGTCAGGCTACTCGGCCTGTTCATGATCTACCCGGTGTTCGCCGCCTATGCCGAGCAGTTGTCTGGCGCCACCCCCTATCTTATCGGCGAGGCGCTCGGTATCTACGGCCTGACGCAAGGCCTGTTGCAGATCCCCTTCGGCCTCTTGTCCGACCGGTTTGGCCGCAAGCCGATGATCGTCCTGGGCTTGGTACTGTTCGGCGTCGGCAGCGCGATCGCGGCGATTTCCACCTCGATCGCTGGCGTCATTGTTGGCCGCGTGCTGCAGGGTTCCGGCGCGGTCGGCTCGGTCATTCTGGCGCTGCTCGCCGATCTGACGCGCGAGGAAATCCGCACCAAGGCGATGGCGATGGTCGGCATCACCATTGGCGCTTCTTTTATGCTGGCGGTCGTAGCCGGCCCGATTTTGTCGCACTTCATTGGCGTGGCCGGCATCTTCTGGCTGATGGTGGCGCTGGCAGTGATCGGCATCGCCATCACGCAGTTCGTGGTGCCGAACCCACTGCGCGTGCGCCATCATCGCGACGCCGAAACCGTGCCAACCTTGATCGGTTCTGTACTGCGCAATCCGGAGCTATTCCGCCTCGACGTCGGCGTCTTCGCCCTGCACGCGATGCTGACCGCGAGCTTCCTGGTGGTGCCCAGCCTGTTGCGCGACACGGCTGCCGTCTCGGTCAGCAAACAGTGGATCGTGTATCTGCCTGTGCTGGTGGTTTCGGTTATCGTCCTCGTGCCGGCGATCATCTATGCGGAGAAATACCGCCACATGAAGGGCGTGTTCGTGACGTCGGTCGCCACGCTCGCGTTAAGCCAGATATTGTTTTATTTCGGCGCCGCTAATTTCTACGTTTTGCTCGCGGCGCTGACGATCTTCTTCTCGGCCTTCAACGTGATGGAGGCGAGCCTGCCGTCGCTAATCACCAAAGTGGCGCCGCCTGACGCTAAGGGCACGGCGGCCGGACTCTATTCAAGCCTACAGTTTCTCGGCATCTTCGTCGGTGGTGTGGTCGGTGGCTGGGCGCATCAGTCGGGCGGTACCGCCGGCGTTTTCGTTTTGACCACGGTAATCGCGCTGCTCTGGCTGATGGCGGCGGCGACGATGAGGCAGCCAAGCTACCTGACCACACGGCTCCTTCCGATCGGAGACGGCGCATCGACCGATGCCGAGGGACTTGCCGCCAAGCTGCGCCAGCTTCCCGGCGTCGCCGAGGCGGTCATCATCGCCGACGAGGGGCTCGCCTATCTCAAGGTAGATTCGAGATCCTTCGACGCCGCCAAGGCGGAGGCGGTTGCCAGCACGCGCTAGCTTCGCCACGCCATCCGGTTTACCGGCTGCCCCGACACCGGGTTCGTGTCCTCGCCGGCATATTTGAATCCGTGCTTCTCGTAGAAACGGATGGCACGGAAGTTGTCCTTGTTCACCAACAGATCGAGCCCGCGCGGCGAAATCCGCTTAGCTTCGTCGAGCAACCTAAGCGCGACGCCAGAGCCCCAAAGTTCGGGTGCGACCACGATCTGGTCGAGATACATCGTCTTCGGATCGACGGTGACGAAGCCGACCAGCGCGCCGTAAGCTTCCGCCAGCGCGATGCGCGCGACCGGCACCAGCTCGTTACGCCAGCGCTGGCGCCACCAAGCGACGCGTTCGTTGAAATTGAGATGCGGATAGTGGTGCTGCCAGGTGCGCCGCCATAAGTCGATCGCCGCATCCTCGTCGGCTGGGATGTAAGAACGCAGGGTGATTTTGGCAGTCACTTCAAGCCATCTCGCCGGCTCGGCGGCGCAGTTGACGCAGGACCATCACGATCGTGGTGCGATTGCAGGCGATGGCTCCGCGTTTGATGGCCAACCGCCGCTCATAGGAGGTTAGATCGTAGTGCGGCGCCGGGGTTTTTGGGGGACCTTGATAGGAGACCCGATGCAGCCCAAGCCTGGCAGCAAAGCGGTGCAGCTCATCGATGTCATCGGCGAGCAGATGGCACCATTTGCGGCCTTGCCACGCCCAGATCGCGTCGTCGACATAGACCGCCATAGGCGCGTCGCTCACCGCTCGGTCAGCTTGAACTCGATACGGCGGTTCCGCTTGTAGGCGTCTTCGGTGGTGCCGAGATCGATCGGTTGGAATTCGCCGAAGCCGGCAGCGACCAGCCGCTGCGGCGACACGCCTTTGGCGATCAAGTATTGCACGACCGAAATAGCGCGCGCCGCCGACAGGCCCCAATTCGACCCGAACTGTCCGCCGGTAACTGGCCGCACGTCGGTATGGCCGTCGACGCGCACTACCCAGGCGATGTCGGCCGGTATCCTTTTCTCCAGCTCGACTAGCGCGCCAGCCACCTTGTCGAGCTCGGCGGTCGCTTCCGACTTGATGTCAGCCTTGCCGGTGTCGAAGAACAGCTCAGACTGCAGCACAAAACGGTCACCGACGACGCGCACATCCGGGCGGTTTCCAAGTATCTCGCGCAGTTTGCCGAAGAAGTCGGAGCGGTAGCGCGACAACTCCTGGACCTTCTGTGCCAGCGCAATGTTGAGTCGCTGGCCGAGGTCGGCGATCTTGGCCTGCGATTCCTTGTCCCTCTGCTCGGAGGCGTCGAGCGTCTGCTCGAGCGCGGCGAGTTGACGACGCAGCGCTGCGATCTGCTGATTGAGAATCTCGACTTGCGCCAGCGCCTTGGAGGAGATCCGTTTCTCGCCTTCGAGTTGGCCGGCGAGGTCGGCGGCGCGCCCTTGCACGGCGGCGACGCCAGCGCTGGTGCTGTCGGCCTGGCTCTGCAATTTGTCGCGCTCGCTCTCCGCAATGGCGAGCGAAGCATGCAATTGCGCGAGCTGATCCTCAAGGTTGGCCTTGCTGCTCTTCTCCATCGACAACAGCTCGGTGAGCTGAGCGATCTGTGCATTGAGGCGTGTCAGCGCGGTGTCTTTGCCGGCGACCTCCTGCTGCAGATAGAACTGCACCACCACGAATACGGTCAGGATGAAGATGATCGAGAGGATCAGCGTCGACAGCGCGTCGACGAATCCCGGCCAGTAATTCATGCCGCTTTCGCCGCGACGCATGCGTGTAAGAGCCATGGGCTATCTGCTGTCAACTTTTTCGCGCACCACAATTTCCAAGAGGCGCTTGATCTCGCGCTGCTGCTCGGCCTGATTGTCGACCCAGTCGCGGATCATCTGCTGCTCGGTGCGCATGTGGTGCACCAGACCTTGGATCGCCTCGGCGAGATTGGACATGGCGGTGGAGGCGCCCTTGCTGGTACCGGTCTCGTTGATCGCCTCGCGTAGGCGCTCGACCGCGGAGCGGATCTCGAACGCGCCGCCGGCCGGCGTGCCGGGCTCGGCGCCCTGATCATAGACATTAGTTGAGAGCCAATCTTCGAGCTCGGTGTAGAAACGGTTCTGCGCCTGGCTCGACTGCAGATCGAGGAAGCCGAGCACCAGCGAGCCGGCGAGACCGAACAGCGAGGAGGAGAACGATATGCCCATGCCGCCAAGTGGGGCGGCGAGGCCGTCGCGCAGCGAGTCGAACATGGAGCCAGCGTCGCCGCTCGCCTTCAGTCCCTGAATGACGTTGCCCACCGAACCGACCGTTTCGATCAGGCCCCAGAAGGTGCCAAGCAGTCCGAGGAACACCAGAAGGCCGGTCATATAGCGCGAAATATCGCGTGCCTCGTCGAGCCGGGTGGCGATCGAGTCGAGGATACCGCGCAGCATCTGCGCCGAGATCGCCATGCGGCCCATGCGGCCGCCGAGGATTGCCGCCATCGGCGCCAGCAACACCGGCGGGCGCTCGACGGCAAGGCCGGGGTCGACGAGACGGAAATTGTTGACCCAGGAAATTTCCGGATAGAGCCGCAGCACTTGGCGCAGTGCCAGCACGATACCGATCAAAAGCACGCCGATAATCAGCGAGTTCAGTCCAGGGTTGGCCATGAATGCGGCTTCGATCTGCTTGTGCAACACGAAGGTGATCAGCCCGCCGAGCACGATAAACACGAGCATCCGCAGCAGGAAGATGCGGGGCGACGACAGCTTGAGCGGATCGAGTTCTTTGGCCATGGGCTTTGAAAGGTTAACAGGCCCGTAATATGGCACAGACCCGTGACAGGGAAAAAGCAGTGCCGCAACCCCGGCATAAATCGCCGGATTGAGTTTAAATTGCGGTAGGCGCCGCTAAAATTTGCCGGCTGCTTTCAGTACGCACAGCAACTCTTTCAGAATCGTTTCGTTGCCGGCGACGATAGCGCCCTTGGCGAACATGTCGCCGCCGCCCTCGCAGTCGGTGGCGTAGCCGCCAGCTTCGCGCACCAGGATTAACCCTGCCGCCATGTCCCAAGGCTTGATGTTGCGCTCCCAGTAGCCGTCAATCCGGCCGGCGGCGACCCAGGCAAGGTCGAGGGCAGCGGCGCCGAAGCGGCGTAGGCCGGCGACCTGTTGTTGCACGGCGCCCGTCTCCTGGTGCGCAAAAGAGAAGCCGGGGCGGCCGTAATGCGGCAGGCCGCAGGCGAGCACGGCGTCGGAGAGCCGCCTGCGGTTGGCTACGCGGATGCGGTGCTCATTCATGAAAGCGCCCTTGCCGCGTTCGGCGACGAACATCTCTTCGATTGCTGGATTGTAGATCAGGCCGGCAACCATCGTGCCCTCGCGCTCGAGCGCGATCGAGATGGCGAATTGCGGAATTCCGTGCAGGAAATTGGTGGTGCCATCGAGTGGATCGACGATCCAACGGTGCGACTTGTCGGTGCCCTCGCGGATCCCGCCTTCTTCGCCGAGGAAGCCGTAGCCCGGCCGCGCCTTTGATAGTTCGGCGTAGAGTGTTTCCTCGGCGCGCCGGTCGGCTGAGGAGACGAAATTCGCCGGACCCTTGAGTGAAACCTGCAGCTTCTCAACCTCGCCAAAGTCACGTTTGAGCACGCGCCCGGTCTTGCGCGCAGCCGCGATCATCACGTTGAGCAGCGCCGAATGGTGCATGGCGCGTGGGGTCTGCCCGCGCCGCGGCTTGCCGTCAAGAGCGCGGGGCGGCGGTCGACAGCCACTTGTCGGCCGCCTTCTGGGCGTCGTCGCGCACCTGCTGTGTCTGTTTGCTGGCGAATAGGTCGAGCTCGGGATCGCTGCTGCCGCTGGTTTTGGCGATGGTGTGCCATTTCACTGCCTCGGTCGGATTTGCCGGCATGCCGCGCCCCGTCATCAGGATGCGCGCTAGCCGGTCCTGCGCGATGGCGCTGCCGCGGCGCGCCGCTATCAGAAACACCCGAGCGGCCGCGACTTCGTCCTTGGCTATGCCCGTGCCATTAAACTGCGCGATCGCGTACTCGACCATGGCGTCTACATTGCCGGCGACGGAAGCAAGGCCCATCAGACGCACAGCTTCGTTGACGTCCTTCGCCACGCCGCGGCCCTCCTTGTACATGGTGGCGAGCGCGTATTGCGCTTCCGAATTGCCGGCGTCGGCGGCCTGCTTGAACAGGTCGGCAGCCCGGTTGAAATCCTGCGGGAATTGCCGCCCTTGCAGATAGAGGAGGCCAAGGTCGTAGGCCGCAGGCGCATGCCCAAGCTTGGCAGCCGCCGCCAGCAGGCGGGCCCCTTCATCGTCGTTGCGCGGGCCGGCGCGGCCTTCCAGGTTGAACATCGCCAGCGCGAACATGGCATCGCGGTCGCCATGCGCGGCGGCGAGCTTGTACCATTGCGCCGCCTTGCTGTCATCGCGAGGAACGCCGAGCCCTTGCGCGTAGAGCTCGCCGAGCAACGTCATAGCAGCGGCGTCGTCCCGCTGGGCGCGCTTGGTCGCCTCGGCGAGCGCGGTCAGATAGTAGCCGCGCTGGAAAGCGCCATAGGCGAGGTCGGCATTGCCGGCGTTGGCATTCGGCGGGGGCGCGGGCGCCGGCGGCGAAGTCTTCGGTTGCGCCAGCGCCGCTGCGGTCAAAAAACACAGAACGGCAATGAAAAGGAAACGCACGTTCATGCTGCTCTCTCCGGCAACCGCAACTGCTCGGCAACGCGCTTGATGACGCCAGGCGCGTCGCGCCAGAGCCAATCGCCAAGCGCGACGAAATCGGCGCCAGCCGTCACAAGCGGCGCGATCTCGTCGATCGAGGCAGCATAGCCGATGCAGGGGATCTCGAATAACTCCGCCCACCAGGCGATGCGCTCTTCGATCGCCTCGAACGCCGGGCGCACGCCACGCTCCTCCGGCTCGCCGAACATCAGGTAGTCGGCACCCGCTTCCGCAGCAACCATCGCGTCATGGCGAGTGGCGAGGCCGCCGACGCCGACGATGCGTTCGGGCTTGAGCCGCTCGATCGCCTCATTGAATGCCGTCATACCTCGCACGTGCACGCCATCTGCGCCGGCGCGCGCAACAAGATCAACACACACTTCGATGAGCAGCGCCGCGCCCTTGTCCTGCACGAGAGGGGCGATCGCCTTAGCGCGATTGATATGCGTGCGTTCGTCGGCGTCAGTTAGACGCAGCAAGACCGCGGCCACATCGCCGGCGGCCAAGGCGGCGACGAGACTCGGCACAAACGCCGGCGCGTCGGCAATAGGCGGCGTCAACAGATAGAGACGCGGCGCCGGGCGCGCTTCTGCTTGCTTCGGTCGCGCGATCATGTTCTGAACATTCTAGCGCAATCCGGCGGAAGATTGGCGCCTGTTGAAAGCTAAGCGCTAAACTGGCATCGGCACCGGGCCGACGTCCTTAGGCACTCGGTAGCCTGTCTGGACCGCCGGGCGCTCTGCGACGGTCTCGTACCACCGGCGGACGTTCGGATACTGCTTCAGGTCGATGGTCTGCCATTCAAAGCGCGAGACCCAAGGCCAGATCGCGACGTCGGCGATGGAATACTCGTCGGCGACGAAGTCGCGGCCCTCCAGCCGCGTGTCGAGCACCTTGTAGAGCCGGTGTGCTTCCTTGAGGTAGCGCTCCTCGGCATAGGGCGCCTTGCCCGGATTGTATTTCACGAAGTGATGCACCTGGCCGAACATCGGGCCGATGGCACCCATTTGCCACATCAGCCACTCGACCGTCCGGTAGCGGCGCTCGCCTTCTTTGGCGAGCAGCTTACCGGTCTTGTCGGCGAGATAGATCAGGATCGCGCCCGACTCCATGAGCGACAAGTTGTTGTCGCGGTCGACGATTGCCGGAATGCGGTTGTTGGGCGAGATCTTAAGGAAGTCCGGCGCGAACTGCTCGTCCTTGCTGATGTTGATGGCGTGCACGGTGTAAGGCAGGCCGAGCTCCTCCAAAGCGATGGAAACTTTGCGGCCGTTTGGCGTGGTCCAGGTGTAGAGATCGATCACGTGATGTCGTCCTTGCATGGAACTGGAGGAATGCAACGGTGGGAAATACGTTGTCGCAGAGAACTTATTAGCAGGAGGCGACCATGAAGCTCAATGTTCTTGCCGCTGCGCTGGCCGTGACCGCCTTCGAGGGCCCATTGCGCTAACGCGCAATGAACGCCACGATCCCGCGATTGTGATCGAGCACGATTATCCCGCGGACACGGTGACCAGCAAATAGCACCCAGGGGCCGGGCGCGGCTAAAGTCATTACACGCGAAACGACCGATATGGGCGGTTGCTCGATCAAGACCGTCCACAAGAAGGATGAGGCCGGTTCGACGACGATGCGCAAGACCAATTGCGACAATCCCGCACGCAACGCGGATAACGAAAAGGCCGCATCGCATGACGCGGCCTTTTCCTATGCTCACCGCCCGAGCGATTAGGCGGCTTGCTTTTCCAGATCGGACTTCCACTGGCCGAGTGTGGCGAGGCCGTTCATCTTGGCGCGGTGCGAGAAGGCGCGCTGGGCGGCGGTGATGTTCTCTGCCTTGCCGCGCCAGGCCACCTGCGGCGCGTGTTGCAGCGCGCGGCCATAAGAGAAGGTGAGCTTCCACGGCAGCTTGCCGATCTTGTTCATTGCGTCAAGATGCGCGGTTGCCTCTTCGTCCGATTGGCCACCGGACAGGAAGGCGATGCCCGGTACCGCACCCGGCACGCAGGCTTTCAGCATTTTCACGGTCTTCTCGGCGACTTCCTCGACGGAAGCCTTCTTCGCGCACTTCTTGCCGGCGATCGCCATGTTCGGCTTGAGCAGCATGCCTTCGAGTGCAACCTTGTTGTAGTAGAGCTGCTGGAAGGTTTCCTTTAGCACCCACTCAGTGACGTGGACGCAACGGTCGATATTGTGGTCACCGTCCATCAACACTTCCGGCTCGACAATCGGTACTATCTGCGCGACTTGGCAGAGCGCGGCATAGCGCGCTAGCGCATGCGCGTTGGCGTAGACGCAAGTGTGCGTCGGGATGCCTGCGCCGATGTCGATCACCGCCCGCCATTTGGCAAACCGCGCACCCTGCTCGTAATACTTCGGTAGCCGATCCGCGAGCTTGTCAAGCCCGATGGTGACGAGCTCGCCCGGGCAGAACGGCAGCGGTTTGGTGCCTTCGTCGACCTTGATGCCCGGGATCGAGCCGGCCTCCTTGATCAGTTCGACCAGCGGCGTGCCGTCCTTAGCTTTCTGCCAGATCGTTTCGTCGTACAGAATGACGCCCGAGATGTGTTTCATGCCCTCCTTCGAGCGGAACAGCATTTCGCGGTAGTTGCGGCGATTTTCTTCGGTCGATTCCACACCGATCGCGTCGAAGCGCTTCTTGATGGTCCCGGAGGATTCGTCGGCCGCTAGGATACCCTTGCCGGTCGCAACCACGGCCTGCGCCACTTTGTTCATTTCATCGAGATTCATGATTCCTCTCCATCGCAGCCAAAGTTTCCCGGCGATAATGCCAACATGATAGTCGGCATCACTTCTGTCGCAATATCTCTACTCCCGGCAAGGCCTTGCCCTCGAGCCATTCCAGGAAGGCACCGCCCGCGGTTGAAACGTATGTCAGCCGGTCAGCCACGCCTGCCGCGTTGAGGGCCGCCACTGTGTCGCCGCCGCCGGCGACCGACACGAGTTTGCCGGCTCGGGTGAGTTCCGCCACCGCCTCGGCGACTTCGTCGGTGCCGTTGTCGAACGGCTCGATCTCAAAGGTGCCGAACGGGCCGTTCCAAACGAGTGTCTTGGAGCGCGCCAGCTCCGAGATTGCGTATTCGATGCTGTGCGGGCCGATATCCAGGATCATGTCATTGTCACCCACATGATCGACATCGACGACGCGAGACGGCGCATGCGCTTCATATTTTTCCGCCACCACTGCATCAACCGGCAGTATGATTTGGCGTTTGTTCGCCCTGGCTTCGTCCAGGATTTTCTTCGCGATCTCGACCAGATCTTTCTCGAACAGCGACTTGCCGACCTTTTTGCCCTGCGCGAGCAGGAAGGTGTTGGCCATGGCGCCGCCGATGATCAGCACGTCTACCTTTCTCAACAGATTGCCGAGCAGGTCGAGCTTGGTGGAAACCTTGGCACCGCCCACGATGGCGGTGAGCGGACGGTCAGGATGCTCCAGCGCCTTAACGAGCGCGTCGAGCTCAGTCTGCAAGGTACGCCCGGCATAGGCCGGCAAGAGATGCGCGAGCCCTTCGGTCGAAGCGTGTGCGCGGTGCGATACCGAGAAGGCGTCATTGACGTAGATGTCGCCGAGCTTGGCGAGCGCCTTGGCGAATTCCGGATCGTTATTCTCTTCCCCGGGGTAGAAGCGCGTGTTCTCCAAGCAAAGAATATTGCCTGGTCTCAACTCGGCGACCGCTTGCTCTGCGGTCTCGCCGATGCAGTCGTCGGCGAACTTGACCGGTCGCTTGATTATGTGCGCCAATTCGGCGACGACCGGCTTGAGCGAGTTTTTTGCATCACGGCCCTTCGGCCGACCGAAATGCGAAAGCAGGATTACCTTGGCGCCCTTGTCAGCGAGCTCGGCTATTGAGGGCGCAAGTCGGTCGATGCGCGTTGCGTCGGTGACGACGCCGTTCTCGACCGGGACGTTTAGATCCGCACGCACCAGCACGCGTTTTCCTTTGACTTCGACGTGATCGAGGGTCTGGAACGCGCTCATGGTCAACATGGCAAGCGCGTTGTCAGATCAGCCTACCCATCGCTACCGCAGTATCCGACATACGGTTGGAGAAGCCCCACTCGTTGTCGTACCACGCCATCACGCGCACCAGCGTCCCATTCATCACCTTGGTCTGGTCCATGTGGAACGTGGCCGAGTGCGCATCGTGGTTGAAATCGATCGAGACGTTCGGATCGTTGGTGTAGTTGAGAATGCCCTTAAGCTGCTGCTCGGCCGCGCGCTTTACCGCGTCGTTGATCTCTTCCTTGGTGGTCGACTTCTTTGCCACCACCTTGAGATCGACCACTGAGACATTAGGCGTCGGCACACGGATCGCGACGCCGTCGAGCTTGCCCTTGAGTTCAGGCAGGACCAAACCGATCGCCTTGGCCGCACCGGTCGAGGTTGGGATCATCGACAGTGCCGCAGCACGCGCGCGGTAAAGATCCTTGTGCAGGGTGTCGAGGGTCGGCTGATCGCCGGTATAGGCATGTATCGTCGTCATGAAGCCGGTTTCGATGCCGACTGCGTCGTTGATAACCTTGGCGACAGGCGCCAAGCAGTTGGTCGTGCAGGAGCCGTTGGAGACGACCTTATGGTCTTTGCGCAGCTTGTCGTGGTTGACGCCGTATACCACCGTCAGGTCGGCTCCGTCGGCGGGTGCCGACACCAGCACGCGCTTGGCGCCGGCAGTGAGATGCGCGGAGGCCTTCTCCTTTGACGTGAAGATGCCGCAGCATTCCATCGCAACGTCTACGCCAAGCTCCTTCCATGGCAGCGTGGCCGGGTCCTTGATGGCCGTGACTTTGATCGCGCTGTTGCCGACGCTGATGGTGTCGCCCTTGACGGTTACCTCGCCAGGAAAGCGACCGTGTACGCTATCATAGCGCAGGAGGTGAGCGTTGGTTTCCACCGGTCCGAGGTCGTTGATACCGACGACCTCGATGTCCTTGCGCCCGCTCTCGGCAATGGCTCGCAGGACGTTACGGCCGATGCGGCCAAACCCATTGATGACTACACGAACTGTCATTGAAAGCTCCCGGTCTCGTCTCTCAGGCCCGGGCGAGGCCCGGCATCACTCCATGGAGGTAATGGAGTGCCGGTTCAAGCCTGGCGTTGATTTAACTCAATTTTTTCAACGCGGCATGGGCCACTGCTTCCGGCGTAACACCGAAATGCTTGTAAAGGTCCTTATAGGGCGCGCTGGCGCCGAATGAGTTCATGCCTACGAAAGCGCCATCGGAACCGATGATGGCGTCCCAGCCCTGTCGGAGGGCGGCTTCCACGCCGACTTTCACTTCGGTGTCACCAATGATGGCGCGGCGTGTGGCTTCGGGCGCCTGCAGTAGCAATTCGAAACAGGGCACAGAAACGACACGCGCGGCAACGCCGCGCGTGGCCAGCATTTTTTTCGCTTCGATCGCGATGGCGACTTCCGAGCCGGTGGCGAAGATTGAGACTTGCGCCTTACCTTCGGCGGCTGCGATCTCGTAGGCGCCGGCGGCGCAGCGATTGTCCTCGTCGAAAGCGCAGCGAAGCTGGGGTAGGTTCTGCCGCGTCAGCGCCAGCACGCTCGGGCGGTTCTTCGCCTCTAGCGCGAGCTGCCAGCACTCGACGGTCTCCACAGCGTCGCACGGGCGGAAGACGAGAAGGTTGGGGATGGCCCGTAGAGCCGCGAGGTGCTCGACCGGCTGATGCGTCGGGCCGTCTTCGCCGAGACCGATGGAGTCGTGGGTCATTACATAAATGACGCGCTGACCCATGAGCGCGGCGAGCCGGATCGACGGGCGGCAGTAATCGGAGAACACCAGGAACGTGCCGGAATAAGGGAGGATGCCGCCGTGCAGCGCCATCCCACTCATCGCTGCGGCCATGCCGTGCTCGCGCACACCGTAATGGATGAAGCGTCCAGAATAATCAGACGCGCTCAATATCTTCATCGACTTGGTGCGCGTGTTGTTGGAGCCGGTGAGGTCGGCCGAGCCGCCGATCATTTCCGGCAGTGCCGGAATCAGGCTCTCGAGCGCGAACTCGCAGGCCGAGCGGGTGGCGATCTCCTTCGGCGCGGCGGCGAGGCTCTGTTTTGCGACGCGGATTGCATTACCCAGCGCCTGCACTGGCAGATCGCCTCTCATGCGCCGCTCGAATTCGCTGCGCTTGCCGGCATCGAGCGCGGCAAGGCGCTTGCCCCAGTCAGTGTGGGCGGTCTTCGAGCGCTGCCCGGCCTTGCGCCAGGCGGAAAGTATGTCCGCCGGCACATCGAACGGCGCGTACGACCAGCCGAGCTTCTCGCGCGCGCCTTTGATCTCGTCGGCGCCGAGCGGCGAGCCGTGGCACGACGCCTTGCCGGCCTTGCTCGGCGCGCCGTAGCCGATTGTAGTCTCGCAGGCGATCATCACTGGCTTGACGGAGGATTGCGCTTTCTCCAGCGCGGCGGCGATCGCGGCCGGATCGTGGCCGTCGATGCGCGAGGCGTTCCAGCCGGCGGCCTCGAACCGCTTCACCTGATCGACGCTGTCAGCGAGCGACAGCGCACCGTCGATCGAGATGCCGTTGTCGTCAAACAGCACGATCAATCTGTTGAGGTTAAGATGGCCGGCGAGGGCGATCGCCTCCTGGCTCACACCTTCCATAAGGTCGCCGTCGGAGGCGAGCACGTAAGTCCTATGGTTGACCGTCTCGCCGAACTCGGCAGCGAGGTGCCGCTCGGCGATCGCCATGCCAACGGCATTAGCGAGGCCTTGGCCGAGCGGGCCGGTGGTGGTCTCGACGCCCGGAGTGTGGCCGTACTCAGGATGGCCAGGGGTGATCGAGCCGAGCTGTCGGAAGCGCTTGATCTCATCCAGGGTCATTGCCTTGTAGCCGAGGAGATAGAGCAGTGCGTAAAGGAGCATCGAGCCGTGGCCGGCCGACAGCACAAAGCGATCGCGGTCGGGCCAGGCCGGATCGTCGGGGTCGAATTTCAAGAAGCGCGTGAACAGGACGGTCGCTACGTCGGCGGCGCCCATCGGCAGTCCGGGGTGGCCAGATTTGGCCCGCTCGACCGCGTCCATTGCCAGCGCGCGGATGGCGTTGGCCATGGCGGAATGGGTGACCGCCGGAGCCGGAGCCGCTGGCTCATGGCGCGGTGTAGGCACCAGGGCAGCCCTCGGCGAAGCGTTTTGACTCATGAAAATGGCCTGTTTGCGCGGGCTGGATAGCATGTGAGGGCCTCGAGTCAATGTGAGCGCCTGGCCTCGGATGAACCATGCACAGGCCACTGAAAACATCGGGGCATATCACGCCAGCGGCGTTGACGGTTGGATCGAGCAGCACGTAAGATTTCCCGGCTAAATGTCCGCCACCGCAACACTTTTTGAACGTGAACCCGAGCCGATGTCGGACCAGAGCACTATCGACGTGGTCGTGAAGCGCCTGGCACTGGCGCTAGACAGCCTCGACGCGGCAGTCGAACGGCGTTGTGAGGCCGATCGCAACGAGGAGGGACTCGCCAACCAATTGCATGCGCTGGGTGTTGATCGTACCCGGCTCGCCGCAGCGCTGGACGGTGAAACCGCGCGCTCGCGCAAGCTGCAGGCCGCCAACCGCGAGATCGCGCAGCGGCTGGACGCCGCCATCGCCAGCATCCAGGCGGTGCTGGACGCCAATGAGGCCAATGAGAATGAGTAAGTCATGGCTTCGGTGAACGCCACCATAGCCGGCCGCCAGTTCCGTCTCGCCTGCGAGGACGGTCAGGAGGAGCATTTGCAGTCGCTCGCCAGAGATCTCGATGCGAGCATCGAAGAACTGCGCCAGAAGTTCGGCGAGATCGGCGACACACGGCTCACCGTCATGGCCGCGCTAATGGTGGCGGACGAACTGGCGGAAGCCAAGCGCAAGATCCGCCGCCTGGAGGAGGAGTCGACTGCTCTCCAGGATGCCCGCGTGGTCGCGGCCGACCGCGCCAAGGCGGCCTCGGCGGCCGTAGTCAACGCCTTCAACTCGGCGGCCGAGCGCATCGAAGGCATTACCAAGAAGCTTAACCAATCGCTGGGCAACGGCGTGGCGATCGGCTAGCCGGTGGTGGCGGTACACCACGATCCGCACTACATTCTGGTTGCGGGGCTGCGAGGTGCGTCAGGAGCAATATCCCCGGGGCCTTATCGATCCTTAAGGGAGCTGTCCCTGACCGGGCTCGTGGGCTCGGACATATGGCGCCCACCTACTTTCGTAGGGAACCCGGGATCGAGGTCTCCAACGGCCATCGCGGCTCCGCACTCTCGATGCCGAATCTGACCGAAACGCAATCACCAAAAGCTGCTCTGCGCGCCTCGGCGCTCGCTTTGCGCAATGCGTTGCCGTCGGATCAGCGTGCAGCAGCGGCGCGAACGATCGCGGCGCGGGCGTTTCCGGTCGACGTTCAATCCGGCACCATCGTCTCAGGCTTCATGCCGCTGAAGAGTGAGATCAACCCGCTGCCGCTGTTGCGCAAGCTGGCCGAGGCCGGCGTACAGCTCGCGTTGCCGGCGATCGCCGGGCGCGGTAAGCCGCTGATCATGCGCGCCTATAACTTCGGCGACAAATTCGCGCGCGGCCAATGGGGCATCCGCGAGCCGATGCCAGATGCGCCGGAAGTTAAGCCCCACATTCTGATCGTGCCCCTTGCCGCCTTTGACCGTGCCGGCCATCGCGTCGGCTACGGCGCCGGCTATTACGACATAACCATGAAGGCTTTACGTGCGAACAAGAAGGTTGTCGCCATCGGCATCGCTTTTGCGGCACAGGAGTTTCCGGAAGTGCCGGCGACCGAACGCGACGAGCGGCTCGATCTCGTGCTAACGGAGCGCGAGGTGATTGACTGTCGTTGGTCTTAGCTAGATGCGAATTCTTTTCATCGGTGACGTAGTCGGGCGTTCGGGACGCGCCATTGTCATGGAAAGGCTGCCTCGCCTGGTCGCACAGTGGAAGCTCGACCTAGTGGTGTTAAACGGTGAGAATGCCGCCGGGGGCTTCGGCATCACCGAAGTTATCTACAACGAGCTGATAGAGGCCGGCGCGGACGCGATTACGCTCGGCAATCACGCTTGGGATCAGCGTGAGGCGCTGGTGTTTATCGAGCGCGCGCCGCGCCTGATCCGCCCGGTGAACTACCCGAAGGGCACGCCCGGTCGCGGCTCAGCGCTTATCGATACAAAGAATGGCAAGCGTGCGCTGGTGATCAATGCCATGGGCCGCATCTTTATGGACGCGCTCGACGATCCATTCGCCGCAGTCGATCGCGAGCTCGCCGCCTGTGCGCTGAAGAATGGCGCCGACGCCATCGTGCTTGACATGCACGCGGAAGCAACCAGCGAGAAGCAGTCGATGGGTTATTTCGTTGACGGCCGGGTAAGTCTGACGGTCGGCACCCACACGCACACGCCGACCGCCGACCATCGCATCCTACCCGGGCGCAGCGCCTTTGTGTCCGACGTCGGAATGACGGCCGACTACCAGTCAGTGATCGGGATGAATAAGGAGGAGCCGCTCATCCGGTTCCTGCGCAAGGTGCCCGGCTCGAAATTCGAGGCGGCCAACGGACCGGCGACGCTCTGCGCCATTGCGGTCGAAACCGACGACACCAGCGGGCTAGCCGCCAAGGTCGGCGCCGTGAGACTTGGCGGCATCCTGGAAGAAGCGCGCCCCGCCTT
>Ga0207722_1000011_pt1 | contig 33676 bp, 30 predicted proteins | sample LuqExpMetageno26_FD_187784 | JGI IMG/M metagenome (GOLD analysis project Ga0207722, IMG submission 187784) | Tropical forest soil microbial communities from Luquillo Experimental Forest, Puerto Rico - Sample 26 (SPAdes) | ecosystem: Environmental > Terrestrial > Soil > Tropical forest ...
TTGATCGGCTTGTGCAGGCCTCAACGGATTATCTGGTTGGACAGTTTAATGCTGGCGCTGAATGCGTGCAGATTTTCGATACCTGGGCAGGTGTGCTTGGTCCTGAAGAATTTATGCATTGGTGTATTGAGCCAACCGCGAAAATCATCAAAGGGCTACGGCAACAGGTGCCCGGGGCGAAGGTTATCGGCTTCCCACGCGGTGTGGGGTTTCAGGCATGGCCTTATGCTAAGTTGACCGGGGTCAGCGCTATTGGGTTCGATTGGACTTTCGATCGCAAGGTGATTGCGGATAGGTTTCAGTCAGAGCTACCAGTACAAGGTAATGTCGATCCGGTGGCACTGCTGGCGGGTGGTGCTGCGCTCATGCGTGAAGTCGACGATGTGCTGAAAACGCTCGGGAAGGGTCCGCTGATCTTTAATCTCGGCCACGGGATATTGCCCGAGACGCCGATCGCCCATGTCGAAGAGATGCTCAAGCGCGTACGGGGCTGATGTACCTGTACATCAAAGCGTTGCACGTCATCGCAGTCGTCGTTTGGATGGCTGGGTTACTCTTCTGCCGCGGCTCTTTTGCCTATGACGCTGCTGCTACGCCTGGCTGTGTGCATTCGGGGAAACCTTCAAGGTGATGGAATTACGGCTCTACAAGTTGATCATGCTGCCGACGATGATCGTCATCTGACTGGCCCAATGGGTCAGGGCTGCCGGGTTTCGCACTGAGCTCGTCCCGGTTATTACGTCCGCTCTGCATGGCCTATTTGGAAAATGGGTTAATGGTTTCCGCCACGTCCGTAACAAGCGTCAAAAGAATTCTCTCGCATTATCAATGAGATACCGACGATTCTACCGATCTTGATCGTTGTCCTGGCGATCGCCAAACCCTTCTGACGGCAGCGTTTTTTCATGTACGGCAGCTGGCGCCTCTTGCGCGGAAACGCCACTCACAATATGTTGTTTCAATCCCCACCGAACGCAGGCGGATGCAGTAGCGTTCCGGCTCCCTAATGTTTGGGCCGGTCGCAGCATCGGGTTCCGGGCCTTTTCCAAAGCTTCCTCGTCACCCCAGACCTGCGATCTTTCTCTAGTCAACCGGCCTTGAGTCGTAACGCTTTTTGGGACTCTACCGGTTTCTCTCCCAAGGAAAACTACCCCCAATGCGGGAAATGAAACTCCAAGACCTGAAGTCCAAAACCCCTCCCGAACTCGTTGGCTTCGCTGAAGAGCACCAGGTTGAGAACGCCAGCACCATGCGTAAGCAGGAGCTGATGTTCGCCATCCTCAAGCAGCTCGCGACGCAGGAGATTGATATCATCGGCGAAGGTGTCGTCGAGGTGCTGTCGGACGGCTTCGGCTTCCTCCGCTCTCCGGAATCGAATTACCTGTCGGGCCCCGATGACATCTACGTCTCGCCCAGCCAGATCCGCCGTTTCGGCCTGCGCACTGGCGACACCGTCGAAGGCCACATCCGCTCGCCTAAGGAAGGCGAGCGTTACTTTGCGCTGCTCAAGGTCAACACCCTCAATTTCGAAGACCCGGAGAAGGCGCGCCACAAGGTTAACTTCGACAACCTGACGCCTCTATATCCCGACGAACGACTGCGGATGGAATACGAGGATCCGACCAAGAAGGATCTCTCCGCCCGGGTCATCGACATTGTGGCGCCGATCGGCAAGGGCCAGCGTGCGTTGATCGTGTCGCCGCCACGCACCGGAAAGACCGTGCTCTTGCAGAACATTGCGCACTCGATCACCGCTAACCATCCGGAGTGCTATCTGATCGTGCTGTTGATCGACGAGCGGCCGGAGGAAGTCACCGACATGCAGCGCTCGGTGAAGGGCGAGGTCGTGTCCTCGACCTTCGACGAGCCGGCCTCACGCCATGTGCAGGTCGCTGAGATGGTGATCGAGAAAGCCAAGCGCCTGGTCGAACACCAGCGCGACGTGGTAATCCTGCTCGACTCGATCACTCGCCTCGGCCGCGCCTACAACACTGTGGTGCCCTCATCCGGGAAGGTGTTGACCGGCGGAGTGGATGCTAACGCCTTGCAGCGCCCAAAACGTTTCTTCGGCGCCGCGCGCAACATCGAGGAGGGTGGCTCGCTCACTATCATCGCCACCGCACTGATCGACACCGGCAGCCGCATGGACGAAGTGATTTTCGAAGAGTTTAAGGGCACCGGTAATTCGGAAATCATTCTCGATCGCAAGGTAGCCGACAAGCGCACCTTCCCAGCGATGGACATCACGCGCTCCGGCACCCGCAAGGAAGAGCTGCTCACCGATCCGGCGGTGCTCAAGAAGATGTACGTGCTGCGCCGCATCCTCAATCCGATGGGCACTATGGATGCCATCGACTTCCTACTCGACAAGCTGCGCAACACGAAGAACAACGCCGATTTCTTCGAGAGCATGAATACCTAGGCGGACTGCGCGGCCGTCCGGTCGAAGCGGTGATCATCGAACAAATATATTTGTGCCAAGCAGGCGCACGCGCTGCTCGCCGAGCGCAGGGTGACGGAGACCTCCGGCTTCTGGACGTTCAGCGGATTCCCTCGCCGTCAAGCGGGCGCCTGCGCATCGCCTCGACAAGGGACGAGATCTGGCTTGCCTCGCTGACGGGGAGCGAGCAGGTCGCGCCGACGCAGATGAAAACGGCACTGCTCGGCGCATCTCTTAGCTTTTCCTGCACCGGGTGCATGGCCGGCAAGCTGGCCGCGGTCGACGCGCGCAGCACGATGCGGTCGAGGTAGGGCAGCTTCAGCGCGGCGTGCGCAAAGCTTTCGGCGTTCGGCCCGGTGCAGACGATCTCGGCCGCGCGCAAGCGCAGGTCGAGCGCGTTGAGCAGCGCAACATGGCCGAACAGATTGCGTTCGGCCGCCGAAAGGATGTTTTCGATCAGCCGATCTGCTTTTGGGCGCCAGGCGTCGTCGCCGGCCAGCACGGCCAGCCGTACCAGATTTTGCGCCGCCACCGCGTTCGGGTTCGGTGTGGCGTCGTCGACGGTCGAATGCGGCCGCAACAGCAGGTCGTCGGTATCGTCCGCGGAGAGATAATAGCCGTCGGTGTCCGGCTCGGCATAATGTGCGTCGAGCGCGCGCTGCCATGTGAGCGCGCATTCTAGATAGCAATGTTCGCCCGTTGCCTCGAAGAGCGCCAGCGCGGCGCGGATCATGGCGGCGTAGTCGCTGGCCAGTCCCGGAAACAATAGCTTGCCGCCGCGCCAGGAGTGGCCGAGCCGATCGCTTTTCGTCATGTTGCGCGCGATGAAATCGAAGGCGCGTCTGGCAAGTCCGATCCAGCCGCGGTCAACGATGATGCCGGCATTGACCAATGCGGCAATCATTAGCCCGTTCCAGTCGGCTAGGACCTTGTCGTCGAGGCCAGGCCGTACGCGGCCCGCGCGCGCGTTCAGCAGGATTTTGCGAAGCGCAGCCAGCCGCATCTCGTCCGCTGTGCCATGCGCCGGCGGTTTCAGCCGATTGAGGATGTTGTGCCCATCGAAGTTGCCGTGGTCGGTCACGTCGTAATAGCGCGCGAAATATTCTCCGGCCTCCGGGCCGATCAGCTCTATGATCTCATTCTTCGACCAGACGTAGAACTTACCCTCCTCGCCCTCAGAGTCAGCGTCGAGCGAGGCGGCAAAGGCGCCCTCGGGCGTAGTCATCTCGCGCTTGAGCCAATCCACCGTTTCGTGTGCGCGCTCGGCGAATAGCGGTTTGCCGCTGCGCTGATGCGCAAGCGCCAGCAGCTCGAGCAGCTGCGCGTTGTCGTAAAGCATCTTCTCGAAATGCGGCACCAACCAGCGCTCGTCGACCGAGTAGCGCGAGAAGCCGCCGCCGAGATGGTCGTAAATGCCGCCCTGGCACATGCGTTCAAGCGAGTGCTCGACTGTCTCAAAGAAGCGCTTGTCACCCGTGCGCATGCCCGCCCGCCAGAGGAATTCGAGCATCGACGGCTGCGGAAATTTTGGCGCGCCGCGCAGGCCGCCGTTCACGGGGTCGAACATATTGCCGACCTGCGCTGCGGCGGCGTTGAGCTCGCGTAGGCCGATGGTGACTTTGTCGGCCGGCCGCGCCTTGTCGGCGAGCCGCGCCAAGAGCGCTGCGCGGTTCTGCTCGATCTTGCCCGGCTCTTCTCTAAACAACCGCGCCACTTCGCGCAGGACGTCCTTGAAAGCCGGCCGTCCGAATTTCGAGTCTTTGGGGAAATAAGTGCCGCCCCAGACCGGCTCGCCCGCTGGCGTGAGAAACATGGTTAGCGGCCAGCCGCCCTGCTCGCCGAGGAGATGCAGCGCGTTCATATAGATCTGGTCGATGTCGGGTCGCTCCTCGCGATCGACCTTGATGTTAACGAATAACTCGTTCATCAGCCGCGCAGTCGCCTCGTCCTCGAACGACTCGTGCGCCATCACGTGGCACCAATGGCAGGCGGCATAGCCGATTGACAGCAGGATTGGTCGTTTTAACCGCTTGGCTTCCGCCAGCGCCTCCGGCCCCCACTGCCACCAGTCCACCGGGTTGTGCTTGTGCTGCAGCAGATAGGGCGACGTCGCCTCGGCGAGGCCGTTTAGGCGCTTTGTATTTGATGTAAACGACATTCGCTAAACCAACGCGGAGTCGATCTAAACGTTTCTGGTTCTATGGTAAAATTGCAAATGCCCGCGCCGGGAAGCCGAGGCCATTCTTCACCTTTGGCCAAGTCACCACGATCAGCGCGCCGGTGGGCGGCACCTTGTCGAGATTGGCCATTACCTCGATCTGATAATGGCCGTGCTGCAGGATCCACGTTTCCGAGTCCATCTTGTCGGTGGTATCGGTGTCCATCGCCTCGTGACCGGTGGCGGTCACGCCGCGCTGCTCGTAGAGGAACTTGATGGTTTCGAATGCCCAGGCCGGAAACGGCTGCCGCTTGAACCGTTCTGGGTCCTTGTCCCAATCCTTGTACATGTCGGTGCGCAGCGCCACGAACGAGCCCTTCGGAACGTGGCCGTGATGCTTTTCCCAGGCCATCAGGTCAGCGATCGAGAAGGCGTGGTTGGCGTCCTTCGCTAGATACGGCGTGTCGTCGAGCACGATTAGTGGCAAAATCATTTGTTTGAGTGGGATCTGATCCATGGTGATTCCGTCTTCAGCGAAATGCGCCGGCGGATCGACGTGCGTGCCGTACTGTCCGACCATATCGTAATAGATCGCGCGGAAGCCGTCTTCCTTGATGGTGTAAGTTCGGTGCGTCTTAGGATCGTAGGCCGGCGTGAACTTGGCCTGGCCGAAGCCTGACCACACAGGCGTCTCGGTGCTGAAGCTGTGTGTTAGATCGACGAATTGCTTGCCAGCGATGACGCGATAGGCGCGCGCGAGATCGCGCTCGGCATGCGCCGGCGCGCCGATGATGGCAAAGCACAAGGCTGCGGTCAGCAACGCAATCTTTTTCATGAAGGTTCTCCCGAATACGGCACGCGCCGATCATAGCGCCGGGTTCGCTGCTGTTTCCATGAGGAAGCAACATTCACTATTTGTTTTGTTTAGGACGGATGAGGTTACGCGGCGCGCAAATAGACGCAGGATGATCGAGCAGTCACTCGGCGCGAGCTAACGTCTGGCGGAAGGCGTCGTCGGTCTGTCTTTTCGTCCAATTCGACGATGTTGTTGGAGATGCGGCGCGAGCAGTCCGCGGGCAGTTGGGCGTTGCGCGAAATCACTTTACGTGTCGACCAGATATCGACGGTCGCTTGGGGCCGCGGGTCATGCTCGTGGCTCTTGCTGGCGAACGCGAAATCATAAAAGTTGACATGCGGGCGGGTCGACGAACGCATCCAGACGCCATGGAGCGGCAGCCGACGCTAGCGGAGTTTTTGCGCGCGTTGTTTGGTTCTCGCCGGCGAACTTGTTGGCCGAGGGCATTATATTCAACTGCTGCTTGCGCGCGCCCTAAAGGTTGGCCTTGACCCACCCTGCGAGCGGCGGTCACCTGTGCCGCGATGCCAGAACCAGCGCGCGATACGATTTTTGCTCTCTCTTCGGGGCGCCCGCCCGCTGCCATTGGCGTAGTGCGCATCTCGGGACCGCGCGCCGGCGATGCGCTCAAGGCGCTGACCGGAAAGCTGCCCTGCCCGCGCGCGGCGGAGCTCGTGCGCGTGCGCGATGCTGTGTCCAGCGACGTCATCGACCAGGCGCTGGCGGTGTGGTTTCCGGCGCCGCATAGCGAGACCGGCGAGGACGTGGCCGAGTTGCAACTACATGGCGGCCGCGCCGTGATCGCCGCCACGCTTGCATCGCTTGGCCGCATTCAGGGCCTGCGGCCGGCGGAGGCGGGCGAGTTTACACGTCGCGCCTTCGAGAACGGCAAGCTTGATCTGACCGCAGTAGAAGGCCTTGCCGACCTAGTGATGGCCGAAACCGAAGGCCAGCGGCGGCAGGCGTTGCGCCAGCTGCAAGGCGCACTCGGGAAGCGCGGGGAAGGCTGGCGGCAGCGGCTGATTGAGGCATTGGCACTGGTCGAAGCGCGCATCGATTTTTCTGAGGAGGCCGAAGTGCTGGGGAGTTCGTTGGTGCCGGCACTCGCTATCGCGCGCGAGGTCGAAGCTGAAATCGCAGCGGCGTTAGCCGACGGCGGGCGCGGCGAGCGGCTGCGTGAGGGGTTGATCGTAGCGATTGCTGGCCCGCCGAATGCTGGCAAATCCACGTTGCTCAACCGCATCGCACGGCGCGAAGTGGCGATCGTTTCGCCTTATGCGGGTACAACGCGCGACGTGATCGAGGTGCACCTTGATCTCGATGGCTGGCCGGTGACCCTCCTCGACACGGCTGGCATCCGCGAGACCGACGACCCAGTCGAGATGGAGGGGGTGCGCCGTGCGCAGGCGCGTGCAGAGACGGCGGATTTGGTCCTCTGGGTCGTAGACGCGCGCGAAACGGGACAAAACAGGGCCAAATCAGCGGGCAAGGCCGGAAATGGGCCGCCAAAATGGTTGATTCACAATAAAACAGACCTAGTGGAGGGCAAAACAAAAAGAAATGAATCTGAAATCACAAACAAGGCAAAGAATGAAAATGGGTCCATCTCAGTTAAAAACCGGTTAAGGGAAACAAATGAATCTGAAGTCAATAAAGATGATCGCGGATTCAAAATATCGGCGGTAACAGGAGAGGGCTTTGACCTTCTGTTGGGTTGCCTAGCCGCCCACGCTGAGGCCTTCCTTGGCGGCGGCGAGCCGACCGTGGTCACTCGGCAGCGACACCGGTACGCACTTGAGGAATGCTTGGCCGCCCTGAAGCGCGCCCAGTCCCGTGAAGTTATGAAACACGAGGATCTATTGGCCATAGAGCTGCGGATTGCCGCCAATGCGCTTGGCCGCCTGATCGGTCGCGTTGATGTCGAGGACATCCTGGATGTGATATTTCGCGACTTCTGCATCGGGAAATAGCGCAGGAATCCAGCCCGAGGGTGCAAAAAGAGCGCGGCGCTCCGGTAAAATTGCCTTCGAATGAATCGGAATTATAGGTATTAGGTATTATGGTATGGAAGCGGCATTGTTTCACGTGAAACATCGGTCGGAAAAATCCAATATTTTGACCCCTCCCCAAGCCTTCGCTACAACGCCGAGGCCCTTATGGATATGCGATTCGACGTTGTCATAATTGGCGGCGGCCACGCCGGCTGTGAGGCGGCGGCCGCGGCCGCGCGCATGGGTGCGCGGACGGCCCTGGTGACACACCGCTTCGCGACTGTCGGCGCCATGTCCTGTAATCCGGCCATCGGCGGCCTCGGCAAGGGCCATCTTGTGCGCGAGATCGACGCCTTGGACGGCCTTATGAGCCGCGTCGCCGACCAGGGCGGTATCCAATTTCGCGTGCTAAACCGTCGCAAAGGTCCGGCCGTGCGCGGCCCGCGTGCGCAGGCCGATCGTAAACTCTATGCGGCGGCTATGAAGGCCGCCATCTGCGCCACGCCCAATCTCGAGGTGATCGAGGCGGAGGCCGACGACTTGGTCGAGGCAAAAGGCCGTGTTTCCGGGATCAAATTCGCCGATGGCCGTGAAATTGCCTGCGGTGCCGTAGTCCTGACCACCGGCACCTTCCTACGCGGTCTTATCCATATCGGCGAAAAACAGATCTCTGCGGGTCGTGTTGACGAAGCGCCCGCGATGGGCCTTTCCCGAACACTAAAAGGGATCGGTTTTGCGCTTGGGCGCATGAAAACCGGTACTCCGCCGCGGCTCGATGGCCGCACTATCGAGTGGTCAGCGCTGGAAAGGCAGCCGGGCGACGATCCGCCTGAGCCGTTTTCGGTCCTGACCACACGCATTGGGAATCCCCAAATCGAATGCGCGATTACGCGGACGGTTGAGGCCACGCACAAGATCATCCGCGCCAATGTGCATCGCTCGCCGATGTATTCCGGGCAAATCACCAGCCGTGGGCCGCGCTATTGCCCATCGATCGAGGACAAGATTGTGAAATTCGGGGAACGTGACGGTCACCAGATCTTCCTGGAGCCGGAGGGTCTCGACGACCACACGGTCTATCCGAACGGCATTTCGACCTCGCTGCCGGAAGAGGTGCAGCACGCCCTTGTCGCGACGATACCGGGACTGCAGAACGCGCGCATCATCCGGCCCGGCTACGCGATCGAATATGACTATGTTGACCCGCGCGAACTACATCCGACGCTGCAAACGAAGCGACTGCGCGGACTTTTCCTGGCTGGCCAGATCAACGGAACCACCGGGTACGAAGAGGCTGCGGCGCAGGGACTTCTGGCCGGTCTCAACGCGGCGGCGCTGTCCGGTGAGGATGACGAAATCACCTTTGACCGCGCCGAAGCCTACCTCGGTGTAATGATCGACGACTTGGTGACACGCGGCGTGACAGAACCGTATCGTATGTTCACATCGCGCGCCGAATATCGTCTGCAACTACGCGCCGACAATGCTGACCAGCGCCTTACCGATCGCGGTATTTCCATCGGTTGCGTTCACGGCGAACGCGTAAGATTCCACGGTAAAAAAATGGTGGTCCTGAAGGAAGCGCGCGACTTTGCCAAGTCTGTTTCGCTGACACCGAAGGAGGCCGAGTCCCATGGCCTTTCGCTCAACAAAGACGGCCAGCGACGTACGGCATTCGAGCTGTTGTCGTATCCGCAAATCGGCGTCGTGGACCTCGCGAAAGTTTGGCCGTACTTCGCTGCTCTCGACGCGAAAATCGCTGAGCAGATCGAGATCGATGCCAAATACGATGTCTATCTGTCGCGGCAGGCCGCAGATATCGCCGCCTATCGCCGCGACGAGAGCTTCACGTTGCCTGACGATCTCGATTATGCGGCGCTGGCGGGTCTTTCCAACGAGGCGCGGCAGAAACTCGCAACGCAAAGGCCGCGGACCATCGGACACGCGAGCAAGATCGACGGGATCACGCCGGCGGCGCTAACGCTCTTGGTGGCGCACGTGAAACGCGCCAAGAAACGCGCGTGAACAGACGGGGGCAGGGCCGTTTCGATCTGGAGAGCGACAAGAAACGCGCGCTGGAGCTGGTTTCTGTTTCACGTGAAACAGAACAGCGGCTCGACGTGTTTGTGGAAGCGCTCTTGCTCTGGCAAAAGAAAACCAATCTCATCGCAACCTCGACGCTTTGGAACTTGTGGACGCGCCACATCGCCGACTCGTTGCAGCTTTTGCCGCTTGTAGCTGATGCGCGGGTCTGGGTGGATTTCGGATCAGGCGGGGGCTTTCCGGGAATCCCGGTTGCGTGCGCGCTGGCAGAAACGCCCGGCGCCAAGGTTCACCTGGTTGAAAGCAATGGGAAAAAGGCCGCCTTTTTGCGCGAAATAGTGCGCACTCTGGGGATCCCGGGCCAGATTCACCATCTGCGAGCAGAGAAATTTGGGGAAAGCTTTGCGGAAGCCGCCCACGTTGTGACAGCGCGGGCGCTCGGCCCATTGAAAATGCTTTGCGATCAAGCCTTTCCTTTGATCGCTAAGGGGGCGGTCGGCCTATTCCTCAAGGGTCAAGATGTAGATGCAGAATTGACCGAAGCCACTAAATATTGGAGTATCCAAGCTTCACTTGTACCCAGCTTAACGCGTCCGGGCGGTGCCATCGTAGTAGTGCGCGGGCTCGAACCACTCTACGCATTTAAAACTGATTCTAATGTCCGACCAACCGATCGATAGCTCGGAAGTCGTGCCCTTCCTTAAGCCCGCACCGCGGCCCGAGGCGGCCCGGCCGCGCGTGTTGGCGGTCGCCAACCAGAAGGGCGGGGTTGGCAAGACCACAACCGCGATCAACCTTGGCACCGCACTCGCCGCCATTGGTGAGCACGTGCTAGTCGTCGATCTCGATCCGCAGGGCAACGCATCCACTGGCCTGGGCATCGATCGCAAGTTGCGCCGGACCTCGACCTATGACGTGCTCGCCGGCAAGGCGCCGATGCGCCATGCGGTGCTGGCGACCGCGGTGCCGCAGCTCTACGTCGCCCCGTCAACGCTCGACCTCGCCGGGCTTGAGCTCGAGATCGGCCGGATGCGGGACCGCGCGTTCCGTTTGCGCAATGCGCTCGGCGAACTCAACAAGGGCGCGCGCACCTATGACTTCACTTACGTGCTGGTGGACTGTCCGCCGTCGCTCAATCTGCTCACGGTCAACGCCATGGCAGCCGCGGATTCGATCCTGGTGCCGCTGCAATGCGAGTTCTTCGCGCTCGAAGGTTTGTCGCAATTATTGAAGACGGTTGATCAAGTGAAGAACAGCCTCAACCCGAATCTGTCGATCCATGGCATCGTACTGACGATGTACGACTCGCGCAACAATCTCTCCAACCAAGTGGTCGCCGACGTGCGCCAGTTCATGGGCCGTAAGGTCTACGACACGATTATTCCGCGCAACGTGCGCATCTCGGAAGCGCCGTCCTACGGCAAGCCAGTGCTAGTCTACGATTTGAAATGCGTCGGCAGCGAAGCGTATTTGCGCCTCGCCACCGAGATTATACAGCGCGAGAAGGAATTGAAGGCGAGTTAAATGTCCGCGACGGCTATAAGCGGGCCTGACCCGCACCTTCATGAGACGTCACAAGAAAAACGGAATTGTAAAAACAGCAGAGGCATCAGGTGGCACGAAGTTCAGGAGCAGCGATGGCGGATCATTCGCGATTGGGGCGCGGGCTGGCGTCGCTAATCGGCGACGTCGGCGAAGAAACCTCGATACCCGAGCAGGGGCGTAGGCCGCGCCGCGCGCCGGTCGAAAATCTCAAACCGAATCCGCGCAACCCGCGCCGCAGCTACACCGAGACTGAGCTTACCGAACTCGCCGATTCGATCCGCGAACGCGGCATCATCCAGCCGATTGTGGTGCGTTCAGCACGCGACTCGGACGACATGTACGAGATTATCGCCGGCGAGCGGCGCTGGCGTGCGGCGCAGCGGGCAGGTCTGCACGAAGTGCCGATCACGGTTGTCGAGGCGACCGACGCGCAGGCGCTTGAATTTGCCATCATTGAGAACGTGCAGCGCGCAGACCTGAATCCGATCGAGGAGGCGACCGGCTACCAGGCGCTAATGGAAGAATTCAACCACAGCCAGGACGAAGTCGCGCAGATCGTCGGCAAGAGCCGGCCGCATGTGGCGAACACGCTGCGCCTGCTAAAGCTCAGCGAGCCGGTGAAGGCGATGGTGCAATCCGCCGAATTGTCGGCTGGCCACGCGCGCATCCTTGTCGGCCTGCCGAATGCGCTCGAGCTCGCACAGGACATTGTCAAACGCGGTCTGAACGTGCGCCAGGTCGAGGCGGCTGTCCGCAGGCAAAGCGAGCCGTCGCATAAGGTTGCGGCGCCGTTGGGCAAGGACGCCAATACCATCGCGTTGGAGCGGCGGCTGTCGGATGTACTAGGTCTCGAGGTGACGGTCGATCACCGCGGCGAAGGCGGTACCCTGCACATCAAGTACCGGAATCTCGAGCAACTCGACGCAGTGTCAAAGAAGCTGGGTGGCTGAGGCGGATCGGCTACGGCTTCCGCCCCCAAAAGATCTCGATGCCTTTCCAATCGAAGGCGCCAGTGTTCTTGACTAGGCCGGCGAACGCTTTCTCCAAATCCCTCGGACTGTAATAAGGAAATTCGTCGAGCTTCCAGCCGACGCGTGAGAGCAGCTTGTCGAAGACGTACTCAATGTGCATGTCGAGCTCGATCTTCATTCTGGTCTCGGGGCTGTAGGTGATCTCGGCCAGCACGATGTTGCGCCCGCCTTTCATCACCCGCAGCATTTCCACGCCAGTCTCGCGCCAGTCGTCAGTATGCTGCACACCCTGCAGGCAAGCGGCGCAATCGAAAGTGGTATCGGGAATCTCGCGCGTGTAGGTCCACTGCCAGGTCGCGAGCTGACCGCCCCGGCCGCGCTTTTTGGCGAGATAGTTGTCGCGCGCCTCATCGGTGATGTCGATGAGGTGGACTTCGCCCTTTGGCCCGATGCGCGCGCGCATGTCGTCGACGAAGCCGCACGGCTCAATGCACTCGCCGATGATAAGTACTTTGTCGCCTTCACGCAGCTCAAGCTTGTCATAGATCAGGTTGCGTGCGACTTCCGCCTTGCGCCACATGAACGGCAGGCCACCAAGCAGCACCGCCCGACACCAGCGCTCTTGTTCCTTGCGGTCGAGGATGACCTCGCCGAAACGGCGGACATCATAGGGCTGCATGCACTTCCACGGGTCTTCCTCGTCCATTGGATTCATCCCTTTCCTCTCCACGGCTTCTCGCCGGTTCAACTGTATCAGTCGGGAGAGCGTGCGGCGGTCGACATGTCGTATGATCGCGATCATATGCTACCGAGAACGCTCGATTTACGCTTACGTGTGTCCGGCACAAAGCATGGAGCACGATCATGCGACGAGAATGGCTACTTTCGGTTAGCGCTGTGGTCTTCGCCTTTCTGAGCAGCCAGCACCACAACCTGATGATGCTACTTTTCGCCGTGGGGCTTGGAAACGCTAGTATGAGCCTGATGACGCAAATGCCATGGCTACGCGAAGCGATGCTGATCATGTCGCTCGTGCTGGCCGTGGCGATTGCCTATCAGATTTCGCTACCGAATCGTCCCACGGCCATGCGTGTCACCGGAATGCTCTCGCTTATCTTCACGCTGGGCCTCGCCGGATGGTCCGTGCTGCGTTTTGGTCTGTGAGGCTTTCCCTTGGAGAAGGCATTCCAGAAGGATCTCAGCCACCTCAGCTTGGATCAGGTCTATGCGCGGCAGTCACTGCGGGCGGAGCTGGTGGGCGACTGGCTGGACGCTCTGCGCCTCAAGCCCGGTGACCGCGTGCTGGAAATCGGCGCGGGCCCGGGCTACGTCAGCTTGGTGCTTGCTGATCGCGTCGGCCCTGCGGGCACTGTTTACGCCGCGGATACCTCGGCCGAGGCGCTTGCGTATCTCGAGCGGCTGCAATCCGAGCGTGGTGTGTGGCAAATCAAGCGCATCGTGGCGGACGCCACCAAGTTGGAACCCGCGTCCGTGCAAGCAGGCTCGGCGCTGGTCACAATGGTCCTACATCATACCGACGATCCTCCGGCGATTTTGCGTAGCGTCGCGAGATGCCTGCCTGCCGGCGCGCCGGTGGTGATCGGTGAATTCCACCCGGACGGTCCGTGTCAAGTCGGGCCGCCACGCGAGTATCGTCTTTCGCCGGAGCAGGTCGAGGCATGGTGTGTGCAGGCCGGCCTGAAGATCGCCGCCTATCGACGGCAGACAAGCGAACACTACATGATAGCCGCTGAGCACGCTTGAAACTGGCGTCCTTCCGGGAACGCGCTATCCAAATTAGGGTTCAGGGGCAGAAGAGGGGCACGAGTCGCAGTCCGGAATCTCGGGCGCGGCGCTCGCCACCGACGACAGTAGCTACTACGGCAGCGACTCGACTCGCGTTGTCGTATGCTAACGAACGGAACGCACGCAAAAGGATCCTGTGCTGGGCATGTGCCGACCTGAGCGCGACCGCTCAAAGCCCAAGACGACGAGATGTGTTGCCCTAGGTCACTCGTTTCGGCATGCTGACCCAATGAACCGATGCATTGCCGTGCTGGCCGCTATGGCATTGCCCTTGATGTCCTGCGCTGGCGTGTATGGGCCGTGGGGTAACGACACCGGCGGCATTATTCCGTGGTCACCGGAGGCGGAGCACAACGCGCTCGAACTCGCACAAGCCAATTGCGCACGTCACCGCAAGTACGCAGTAATCACCAGTGTCCATCGCCAATATGGCGACTACATCGCCTATCGGTGCCAATGGGATCCAGCGCTCGCGCGGCGACTTCGTGTATGACAGTGACCGGTGCGTCCGTCGTCACCGGGGCCCAATGCCCGCCAACCTCAAAACCGTCGTTCGCCTTGATTTTCCCTACGATCCGGTGATGGGCGCCCGCTTTGCGCGCGAAGCCGACATCGAGCTGCGGACCTGCAAGCGAGAGGGAGCAGACGACAATGCCTGGGTCGCGCTTGCGGAGGCGCATGTGTATCTGGTCTCCTCGGCGAAAGATGAGCTGCCGCGGCAATGGTTCGCGACCGCCGACCTGCTCAAGCGCTGTCCCAGACTGGTGTGCGTCTCCGCCACCGGCGCCGGTTATGACACTATCGACGTCGAGGCCTGCACCAGGGCAGGCATCATCGTGGTCAATCAGGCTGGCATGAATGCGCGATCGGTCGCCGAGCACACGCTCGGCATGATGCTCTCGCTGTCTAAGCGGCTCACCGAATCCGACCGGCGTTTGCGGCGCGAACGCGGCTATGCGCGGGAGGAGCTGATGGGGCGGGAGATTTCTGGCAAGATTGTCGGCCTGATCGGCATCGGTCACGTCGGTAGGCGTGTCGCCCAACTGGCGCGAGCCTTCGACATGACCGTGCTTGCCTACGATCCTTACGTCAGCGCGGAAGAGATTGCGCGGCGAGGCGCGCGCTCGGTGTCAATGGACGAAGCACTGGTGCAGTCCGACTTCGTGTCTATCCACTGTCCACGCACGAGCGAGACGCTAGGCATGATCGACGCGCGCGCCTTCGCTCGCATGAAGAAGGGCGCCGCCTTCATCACCACCGCGCGTGGCGGCATCCACGACGAGGCGGCGCTGTTCGCGGTATTGCAATCGGGGCATCTCAGCGGCGCCGGCGTGGACGTCTGGGATCAGGAGCCGCCGCCGCTACAGCACCCGTTGTTGACGCTGCACAACGTGATCGCGACATTTCACACCGCCGGTGTCACCACTGAAGCGCGCCGGGCGACCGCCGAGCAGGCGGCTGATCAGATCGTCGGCATCCTCAAGGGCGGACGGCCGCCGCGCCTGGTCAACCCCGAAGCCTGGCGGGCCTATCGCGCGCGCTTCAAGACGATCATCGGGCTGCCGGCTTAAGATTAACGGCTTGCTTTTCTGATCGGGGCCATGAGTTTGTGATCGCATTGAGATGGCCGCCGAATATAAACTATTCCGGATCCGGCGAGACGTGCGGCTCCATCTTGTGGTGCAGACGCTCGGCGTCGGTCAAGGTGGACACGACGGCCCGCGCAGCGCCGGCGATCGCCGCGATCACTCCCTTGTGCTTAACCCGCCGCGCCGCCTTCCCGCGCCCCGCGGATCTTCTCTTGGTCGCGGCTCTGCGTTTTTTCCGCTCCGTCGCGGATTTCTTCTTTTTCCTCGAAGCCGAATTCTTCCTGCGCGTCTTCCTGGCCATCGACAACTCCCGGTTCAAGCTGACCGACCAAGCCTAAGCGGCTCGTCGGCCGGACGCCAGAGACTGCAGCGGGGCTCATGCTGCGACCGTGGAGTGAATTGCCGTACAGCCGAATAAGCTGCTAATCATCGAGACAAACAACGGAGGATACCGGTGCCCGCTTCAATGCAAGGCGAAATGCAGCCGAGCATCTTTCGCTTCAAGCTCGGCGACTTCGAAGTCGCGACCATCATGGATTCCAAGGTGATCCGCACGGGGCTTACCCCGAGTTTCGGCGGCGAAGCGGCGGCAGCTGAGGTTAAGGCGCTGGCAGCGGTAAACCGCATCGACGCTGACCGCTACGAACATCCTTTCACCCCGACGCTGGTAAACACCGGGAAGGAGCTCGTACTGTTCGACAGCGGCAACGGCACGCTCAGCGCCGAATACGAGCAGCTCAAGGGCCGGCTGCCGCCGGGCAATTTAGTCGCGCGTCTGGCGCAGGCCGGTTACAAGCCAGAGGATGTTGATGTGATCATCATCACCCACGGGCACCCTGACCACATCGGCGGCTTGACGAAAGGTGGGCAGCCGGTGTTCCCGAGGGCCCGGTACGTATTCGGCGCCGTCGATTTCGATTTCTGGAAGAAAGGCGAGAATGTGCGCGAGGCGCGCAAATTCAACCGCGAGCTCTACGTCAAAATCTGTCTGCCGGTAGCTGATCGCGCGACCTTCATCAAGCCGGGCGACGAAGTGGTGCCCGGCATTCGGGCGGTCGAAGCCTATGGTCATTCGCCCGGACTGCTGGCCTTTCATATCGAAAGCGAGGGCAAACGGCTACTCAACTGGGCGGATACCTGTAATCATTATGTTGTGGCGATCCAGCGGCCCGACCTGCATCTCGACGTTGACGATGAGAAAGACAAAGCGGTGGCCACACGCAAGCGCATCCTTGACATGGTGGCGAGCGAACGGCTCATGGTCGCCGGCTTCCACATGCCGTTCCCGGGGCTCGGCTGGATCGAGAAAACAGGTGTCGCCTATCGCTGGGTGCCGCATAGCTACCAGTTGAACTTGTAGTCAAGATTCCTTACGCCGGGCACGCACCGCCAGCGATAGCAGCGTGCGCTGCGCGATCGCCTCCGCTAGCGCGGCATTGCGGCGCATGTCGAGTGAAGCGGCGGCGAGCTCTGCCATGGCGCGCAAAAGGCGAGCCGGTGTCCATGCTCGCAGTGCCGCGCCGACCGCCGCCTCGCGGCTAAAATGCACTGGCGGTGCACCGCGCTTCATGACGAACTCAATGCCCTCGCCGGCCTCAACCGCGAGTTTCATCTTGTGCAGGTTAGCGACCTGGCGGATCGCAGCCGAGATGATTGCTGCCGGTGAAGCGCTGCTCGCGCGCGCCTTGCCGAATTCGATATCCACTTCGCCGGTCTTGCCCGCGAAAGCGGCGTCGATCACACCATCGAGCGCCATAGCAGAGGCATCCGATACCACGGCCATGACATCGGCGAGCGCTACGGTTTTTCTACCCTGCGCATAGAGCGCGAGCTTACGCACTTCGTTGCGCGACGCCATGCGGTCGCCGCCGAGCAGCGCTAGCAGCGCGGAGCGGGCATCGGGCGCCAGCGTTAAATTGGCCGCGCGCATTTCCTCATCAATCAGCCGCGCCAGTTCGCGCTCGCTGTCAGCGTAGCAAGGTAGTGCTGCGGCCACCTTCGCCTTCTCGCAAAGTGTGCGCAGCGGCGACGATCTACCGAGGTCGCCAGCCTCGATGATCACGCGGCAGTCGCTCGGGGGCGAAGCAAGCACTGGCTCAAGCGCCGCGGCGATATTGCGGCTGCCGGCTTTCACCAGCACGGCACGGCAGCCGCCGAACAGCGGAATGGTGTGCACCTCCTCCAACAGCCGCACCGGATTGGCGGAAAGCTCCTCGCCCTCGATACGCGCCAGCACGAATGGATCATTGGGATCGTCGACTGATGCCCGCACTAGCGTTTCAACGCGTTCGCGCACCAGTCCAGCATCGGGCCCGAAGACCAGCACGATCGGGCGGTCCGGATCCGGCTTGGCGATGAAACGATCGATCTCGGAGGACTTGACGGTAGTCATTGTGGCAAGCGGGCGCGCACGGCAAGACTTATGCGCCGGCCACGAAATAAGATGCTAGCCGCGCGCGGATACTGTCGGCGATCACCTGGGCGGCGCGGTTTTCGGCATCGCGTAGCCCGCGTTCGCCGACAAAGCGTTGCTGCTGGCCGGGAATATTGTAGGAGACGCGCGAGAAAGTCTGGCCGGTTACGACTGTCTTGCCGGAGGTGACGTCGATCAGCGAATAAGTCGCGTCGATGCCGTAATCCAAGACGTCTGGTCGTGCGGTCTGGATGTCGACGATCACCTGCTGCTGTTGTGACGTGAGCCGCACCACCAGCTTGTAATTCGTTGGCCCGGCGCTCTGGCCGCCCGTGAGCCCATAAATTAGATCGTTGCGCACCTCGAGGCCAACGCGGGAGAGGCGGGTTCCGTTCGGCGCATCGATCGGCGGCACATCGACGCTGCTCAATCGATCGGTCAAGCCCGGCGCCCCAGCAATCGAAGCCTGATTGCCGTAAAGCGGTTGAAAGCAGCCCGCGGTCAGGCCCGCCAGCGCGAGCGCGCCAACAATCCCGGTGAGGCGTGTAGTTTCAGGTGACCACATTGACAATCCTCTGCGGGACGACGATGACCTTTTTCGGGTGTTTGCCGTCCAGCGCCCTTTTTACCGCATTAAGGGCCAGAACGGCAGTCTCAATGTCCTCCCTTTCCGCATCACGCGCCACAGTGACGTCGGCGCGCTTCTTGCCGTTGATTTGCACCGGCAATGTGATGGTATTTTCCACCAGCAGAGCGGGTTCGACCTGTGGCCAAGCTTCGGCCGATACCAATGTCTTATGACCAAGTGCGGCCCAGCATTCCTCGGCCAGATGCGGCATCATCGGGTGAAACAGGCAGACCAGGATGTCGCCAGCCTCTCGCAGGGCCCAGGCAAAATCAGGCGAAGGTGCGGTTTCCGCAGAACCGATCGCGTCCGATAGCGCATTGGCGAATTCGTAGATGTGTGCGACGCAGCGGTTGAAGCGCAGCTTGGCAATATCGTCGGAAACGTTGGCGAGCGCGCGGTGCGCGGCTTTGCGTACGACCAGCGCCCGTTCGCCGAAAGCATCGGGATGCGCAGCCGGCGCATTAACCTCGGCGATCTCGCCGACGAGCCGCCAGAGCCGCTGCACGAAGCGCCATGCACCCTGCACGCCTTCTTCGGTCCAGATCACGTCGCGTTCGGGCGGCGAGTCGGACAGCATGAACCAGCGCGCGGTGTCGGCGCCATAGGCGGCGATGATATCTTCGGGGTCGACAGTGTTCTTCTTCGACTTCGACATCTTCTCGACCGAGCCAATCTCGATAGGCTCTCCGGTGGCAGCGAGCGTGGCGCGGCGCGCGCCGCCCAAGCCTTCGACCTTCACCTCCGCGGGCATCACCCAGTCGCCACCTTTGGTGCGGTAAGTCTCGTGCACCACCATGCCCTGCGTAAACAGGCCGGCGAAGGGCTCGTCTATGCCAGCGTGGCCGGTCTTGTGCATGGCGCGCGTAAAAAAGCGCGAATAGAGGAGATGCAGAATCGCGTGTTCGATACCGCCGATGTATTGGTCGACGGGTAGCCAAGCGTCGACCGTCTTACGGTCGGTTGGGACCTTTGTATTCCACGGGTCGGTGAAGCGCGCGAAGTACCAGGACGAGTCGACGAAGGTGTCCATGGTGTCGGTCTCACGCCGCGCGCCGCCGCCGCACTGTGGGCACTTGACGTTTTTCCAGGTCGGGTGGCGGTCGAGCGGATTGCCCGGCTTGTCGAAGGTCACGTCTTCCGGCAGCGTCACCGGCAGGTCTTTTTCCGGCACCGGCACCGTGCCGCATTTGTCGCAGTGGATGATTGGGATTGGGCAGCCCCAATAGCGTTGGCGCGAGATGCCCCAGTCGCGCAGGCGGTAGTTAACCTGGCGTTGCGCCACCGGAAGATTGTCGCGCGTCTCCCGCTCCAGCCGCTTGGCGACTTCTTCCTTTGCTTCGTCGATGGTCATGCCGTCGAGGAAGCGCGAATTGATCATGTGTCCCTCGCCGACGTAGGCAGTGTCGGTGATGACGAAGGTTTTCGGATCCTGGTTGGGCGGGCAGACCACCGGAGTGTTGCCGAGCCCGTATTTGTTGACGAAATCGAGGTCGCGCTGGTCGTGCGCCGGGCAGCCGAAAATGGCGCCAGTGCCGTATTCCATTAGGATGAAGTTAGCCACATAGACCGGCAGTTTCCAATTGGTGTCGAACGGATGCACGGCCTTCATGCCGGTGTCGAAGCCGAGTTTCTCGGCGGTGTCGATCGCCGCCTGCGAGGTGCCCATCCGGTGGCACCGTTCGATGAACTCGGTGAGCTTGGGATTTTTCGCAGCGGCGGCCGCGGCGAGCGGATGATCCGGCGAGAGCGCCATGAACTTGGCGCCGAACAAAGTGTCCGGCCGCGTGGTGAAGATCTCCAGTTCGCGTTCTTTGTTCGGCGTGGTCGCCGGATCGAGAGCGAAGCGTAGCAGCAGGCCTTCCGAGCGGCCGATCCAGTTCTTCTGCATCAGTCGGACCTTCTCTGGCCAGCGGTCGAGCGTTTCGAGCGCGTCGAGCAGATCCTCAGCATAGTCGCTGATCTTGAACACCCATTGGAACAGGTCGCGTTGCTCGACCAGCGCGCCCGAGCGCCAGCCATGGCCGTCGATCACCTGCTCGTTGGCGAGCACGGTCTGGTCGACGGGATCCCAGTTGACCTTACGGTACTCGCGCGCCACCAGCCCGGCGGCGAGGAAGTCGAGGAACATCTTCTGCTGGTGCTTGTAGTAGGATGGATCGCAAGTCGCGATTTCGCGCGTCCAGTCGAGCGACAGTCCCATCGACATGAGCTGCTTTTTCATGGTGGCGATGTTGTCGTAGGTCCACGCCTTCGGGTGCACCTTACGGTCGATCGCCGCGTTCTCCGCGGGCATGCCGAAGGCATCCCAGCCCATTGGATGCAGCACGTTGAAGCCCATCGCGCGTTTGAAGCGCGCCACCACGTCGCCCATAGTGTAGTTACGCACGTGGCCCATGTGGATACGCCCCGACGGATATGGGAACATCTCCAGCACGTAATATTTCTCGCGGGGGTCGTCGTTCTTGGTGGCGAAAATGCCCCGTTCGGCCCAGGTCTTCTGCCAGTGGGCCTCAGCGGCGCGGGCGTTGTAGCGGTCGTTTTTGCTTGAATCGGCGGTCATCGACGGGGTCTTTTAGGACGCGCGGAACAGATATGAAAGCGGCCCAGCGGTCAACCGGGCGGAGCAAATTCGCCGACAAAATCGAAGGAACCTGTCACCTCCGGCAAGGGTTGGCATGGGCAACAGGAAGGTGCGGTGTAACCATTAAAATTCAAGACATCATGAGCAACGGAAAATACGGCGTACCGTCGTCGTGCTAACCAATGGCGAGACGTCCACTGCTTTGCTGCTTTGCATGTCTTTTTCACGCGCCAGGGAAGCCGGCCTTACCAAGAATAACTCGATCCAGTTTCCATTAACGCAACAGCGTCTCGCCGACACGCTCGGCATATCGCTGATTCACACCAACAATACTTTACGGCGGCTACTGACGACCAACACGATTCGCTCGACGGACGGCGTATTCGAGACGGTCAACTAGCAGTTACTCTCCGCGATCGCTCGCGAGGGCATCACCTTCTGCCGCCAAAGCCCGTTGATTTGAAGTGGCGGGCGATGACCCGTTGCGTTATAGGCAGCGCATGGCCGTTGCCGTTGCAACCACAATAGGTGTGGAACATGTGCGTGACAGGATCGCACGCGCCTGTAGCGACGCGGGGCGCGATCCTGCGTCGGTGACGCTGATCGCAGTATCGAAGACGTTCGCGGCCGAACAGATCGAGCCGGTGATCGCAGCTGGCCAGCACGTGTTTGGGGAAAACCGCGTACAGGAGGCCAAAGCTAAATGGCCGGCGCTCACGGCCAAGCACGCAGGTATCGAATTGCATCTGATCGGCCCGCTGCAGTCGAACAAGGCGAAGGAGGCGGTGGCACTATTCGATGCCATCCACTCGGTGGATCGTCCAAGACTATGCGAGGTGCTGGCGAAGGAGATGATTAGGCAGAAGCGCTCGCCGTTGTTGTTTGTCGAGATCAATACTGGTGCAGAGCCGCAGAAAGCTGGTGTGCTGCCGCAGGAAGCCGACGAATTCCTCAAGCAGTGCCGCGATCGCTACGGACTGACCGTTTCCGGGCTGATGTGCATTCCGCCGCTGGAAGATGCGCCCGGTCCGCATTTCGCGCTGACCGCCAAGATCGCCCGACGCAACGGCCTCAAGCTACTGTCGATGGGCATGAGCGCCGATTACACCACGGCAATTATGCTCGGCGCCACGCACGTGCGCGTCGGCAGCGCTATTTTCGGAGAACGGGCTGAGGCCTAACGATCGCGAAATACCGGCTTACCAGGCTATCGGTGTTGATGTGCACGCCAATGTCAGTGTTCTGCTGCTGATATAAATGGTCGATAAAGACGCGCTGATAGTAACAATTACTCAACCATGATGCGCGTGCGTGGCCCGACACGCGAAAGCAACCGCCGCAACGCAACTATATCGAGTGCGACGCACCCTGCGGTCGGCGCGAACTCCGGGCGCGCGGCATGGATAAAGACGGCGCTGCCGCGGCCAGCGATGCGCGGGAGCGTGTTGTGATCAATCTCAATGATGAAGTCGTAGAGATTATCCGTGCGCGCGAGGCAATCGGCATTCGAGCCAAGCGGCAACTTTATCGGTTGGTTGTAGTGACGGTCGCGCGGATCCTCGCACCAGCCGTCGTTGGCGCGAATTCGCCGCGTCGGCAACAAAGTGCGTGGACGCGGGTGCCTGTCGGCGCGCCACCACAGCCGCTTGAGCCGGAAGTTGCCGCGCGGTGTTGCCCCGTCGCCTTCGCGCTTGTTGGCCTTGATGCCGGTGCGCCCGAGCGCCACCGGTAGCGCCAGCTGACCCGCCACCAGGACGCCGCGCCTCGGCTCGCCCGGCTTGCGCCGGACCATCAGCCGCTGCAACGATCGGTCCGGTTTTGCTCGCGGCACGCCGAAAATCTCCTCAAATCCATGCTAAATACAGTTCGCGCTTGCTCTTTTAGCCCCGGATGCTCTACTTCGCGAATAATCCCCTGGATTTTGTTAAGCGATGCCCAACAAGCGTACCATTCTGATTGTCGACGACGATGCGGAGCTGCGTGACGCACTGGTCGAGCAACTGGCGCTGCACGAGGAGTTTGACGCTATTGCGGTGGACAGTGGGACCAAGGGCGTGCAGGCGGCCAAGAGCGGCCAGATCGACCTAGTGATCATGGATGTTGGCCTACCGGACGTCGATGGGCGTGAGGCGGTGCGTATCCTGCGCAAGAACGGCTTCAAGGCGCCGGTCATCATGCTGACCGGACATGATACCGATTCGGACACCATTCTCGGGCTCGAATCCGGAGCCAACGATTACGTCAGCAAGCCATTCCGCTTCGCTGTCCTGCTTGCGCGCATTCGCGCGCAACTGCGCCAGCATGAAGCAAGCGAGGACGCCGTCTTCACCATCGGGCCCTACACCTTTCGCCCGAGCTCGAAACTCCTGCTTAACCCGAAGGGTAGCAAGGTGCGGCTGACCGAAAAGGAAACCGCCATCCTGCGTTATCTGTATCGTGCGGCGCATAAGCCGGTGTCGCGCGACACGCTGTTGCAGGAGGTGTGGGGCTACAATTCCGGCGTCACCACGCACACGTTGGAGACGCACATCTACCGGCTGCGCCAAAAGATTGAGAAGGACGCAGCTGCACCGGCGATCCTAGTGACGGAAGCCGGCGGCTACAAGCTGGTGCCGTGAGCGCGATGTAGCGCCTATGGCCCTGGAGGACGACATCGCTTTTTTCGAACAGGTGCCGACCTTTGCGGTGCTCGGCCGGCAGGCGCTCCGCATCCTCGCGATTGGCGCGGAGACGCGTAACCTGCACAGCGGCGCGGTGCTGTTCTATGCCGGCGAGCTCGCCGACGGCGGCTACGTCGTGCAAGAAGGCTCGCTGGTGCTGGAGCCGAATTCGCCGATGGAAGGCAAGCAGGTGACGGCCGGGCCCGGCACGTTGATCGGCGAATTGGCCTTGCTGACCGATATGGTGTGCCCGGCAACCGCCATCGCCAAGGAGCCCACAGTGGTGATCCGTATTTCGCGCAGCCTGTTCCGGAAAACGCTCGAAGGCTATCCGGTTGCTGCGGAGCAATTGCGCGAAATGGTAGCTGACCGGATCGATAGCTGGACCCACGAGCTTGGTAGCGTGAAGAATGCGCTGAAAAAGATCGACTAGATTTCCAGCGTCGCGGTCACCGGCACGTGATCCGACGGGTGCACGGCGCCACGGTAATTCTTAGCGATCTCGATGGCTGAGACACGGTCGGCTAGCGCGTCCGAGGTCCAGACGTGATCGAGGCGGCGACCGCGGTCGCTGGTTTTCCAGTTGTCCACTGCGCGATAGCTCCACCATGTATAGAGCTTCTCGGGCTCAGGTTTGAGCACGCGCATGGAGTCGATCCATTGCCCGGCACCACGCGCGGCGTTCAGCTTTTCGCATTCGATCGGCGTGTGGGAGACAACCTTGATCATCTGCTTGTGGTTCCAGACGTCGTGCTCGAGTGGTGCGACGTTGAGGTCGCCAACCAAGATGGCGCGCTGCGACCTTTCTGGCCGCAAGCCGGGATGTGCGCGCATTTCGTCGAGGAAATTGAGCTTGTGCTGAAATTTCGGATTGATTGCCGGGTCCGGCTCATCGCCGCCGGCCGGGACGTAGAAATTATGCAACGTGATCGGGTCGCCTAAGCCGGCGCGTTCGCCTAGCATCACCGAGATGTGTCGGCAGTCCGTCTTGCCGCAGAAGATCTGCATGTCGGTTATCTCGAACGGGAAACGCGAGATAACGGCGACGCCGTGATAGCCCTTTTGGCCGTTGAGCGCGGCGTACTCGTAGCCGAGCCGTTTGAAACGCTTGAGCGGGAATGCGTCATCGGGGCATTTAGTTTCCTGCAGGCACAGCAGATCAGGCCGCGCGCTCTTGAGGAAGCGAGCGACGAGGTCGATCCGCAGGCGGACGGAGTTGATGTTCCATGTGCTGACTTTAAGCGGCATGCAATGAGTCATGGCGTAGCCGGTGGGAAATTCAATGTCACGGCCGGACTTGTCCAGGCCATCCATCCCTTTTCCAACAGCGAGCGCTAGTTGTGATAATTTGTGTAGTCGATCTTGAACATCGATGGGTCGGGGCGTCGGCTGGTGTCAAGGTTGTACACCGCGACTGTGGTGTCATAGCCCTGCGGATCGGTGACCGTCCACTGCTTGAGCTGCATGTCCTTGGCGCCGAACATGATCATTAGCCGACTGGTGCCGACGATGCCGTTCTTCTCCTCGACAACCACGGTGTTGAACATGTCGTCGGCAGAGACGGCGAGCAGCTTGGTGTCACGCATTAGGTCGACATGGTCGGAAAGCAGGAAGCGCAGCGGCGTCTGCGACAGCGGATAGACATCCTGCGTGGCCAGGCGCCGGTCGCGCACGACGACCGATTGGCCGTCGGCAATCAGCTCGATCGGGCTGGGGTCGTCGTATTCGAAACGGACTCGGCCGGGCTTGGCAATATGGAACTCGCCCGCCGTCCGGCGCCCGTCGGGGCCGACCTGGACGAAGCGGCCCGACAAGATCTGTGTGTTGGAAAGGTAATTATTGACCCGGTCGATAATGCTACGCTGTTCGGGACTGAAAGAGCTGCTGAAACTAGGGCGACCCAGCAAGCTGGCGAACGGATTGAAGACCGGATTCGGCTGTTGCCGTTGTGGGGCCTGTCCGACGGTGCCCCGCGCCGTCGGGGCGGGCGTCGCAATCGATCCGGTTGCTTGCTGTTGGCGCGGGGTTGGCATTGTCACGTTCTGTGCCTGCGCCGGCACGACAATCAGACAGACGAACAAGGCCGTCATCGCCGCCGTCGCATATCGCGCCATGAATTGTCCGGTCATTCAGTCCCCGCTTCGGAGCCCGCTGCTGTAGAGGCAGCATGTGGCGATTTCACGGCTCGAATATTCGCTTATTCGAGACAGGTCTAATAACGATCGTCGGCCGGATTTTCCGGAATCAGAATCTCGCGCTTGCCGGCATGGTTGGGCTGGCCGACGATGCCTTCCTGTTCCATCCGTTCCATGATGGTGGCAGCGCGGTTGTAGCCGATCTGCAGGCGGCGTTGGATGTAGGAGGTCGAAGCCTTGCGGTCGCGTTTAACGATGGCGACAGCTTGCTGATAGAGGTCGCTGCCTTCGGTTAGCCCCATGCCGGTCGAGTCGAACACCGCGCCATCCTCGTCTTCTTCCGGATCGCCGGCGGTGACTTCCTCGAGATATTCCGGCTGGCCCTGCGACTTGAGGTGGCGCACAACCTTCTCGACCTCGTCGTCCGACACGAATGGACCGTGTACGCGGCTGATGCGCCCGCCCCCTGCCATGTACAGCATGTCGCCCTGGCCGAGCAGCTGCTCGGCGCCTTGCTCGCCCAGGATGGTGCGGCTGTCGATCTTCGACGTAACCTGGAAGGAGATGCGGGTCGGGAAGTTCGCCTTGATGGTACCGGTGATGACGTCGACCGACGGGCGCTGCGTGGCAAGGATCACATGGATGCCGGCGGCGCGCGCCATTTGCGCCAGGCGCTGGATGGCACCTTCGATATCCTTGCCGGCGACCATCATCAGGTCGGCCATCTCGTCGACGATCACCACTAGGTAGGGCAGCAGGTCAAACTCGAGCTCCTCCTTCTCGTAGATCGCTTCTCCGGTACTCTTGTCATAGCCGGTGTGAACGATGCGGGTGAGACGCTCGCCTTTCGTCATCGCTTCGGCAAGCCGCGCGTTGTAGCCGTCGACGTTCCGGACCCCCAGCTTGGACATTTTCTTGTAACGCTCTTCCATCTCGCGCACCGCCCATTTGAGTGCGACGACCGCCTTCTTCGGATCCGTGACCACGGGTGTCAGCAGATGCGGGATGCCGTCATAGACGGAGAGCTCGAGCATCTTGGGATCAACCATGATTAGCCGGCACTGGTCGGGGCGTAGCCGGTAGACCAGCGACAGGATCATAGTGTTGATGGCAACCGACTTGCCGGAGCCCGTCGTGCCAGCGATCAGGAGATGCGGCATGCGCGCGAGATCGACAATCACGGATTCACCGCCGATGGTCTTGCCGAGGCAAAGCGCGAGCTTAGCGGAGCTCTCGTTGTAATCACTGCCGCTGAGCAATTCGCGCAAGTAGACTTTCTCGCGAGTTGGATTGGGTAGCTCGATGCCGATGGCGTTGCGGCCGGGCACTACGGCGACGCGCGCTGATACCGCGCTCATCGAGCGAGCGATGTCGTCGGCGAGGCCAATGACACGCGACGACTTGATGCCGGGCGCCGGCTCTAGCTCGTACAGCGTGACGACCGGGCCGGGATGCGTGTTGATGATTTCGCCGCGGACGCCGAAGTCGCCGAGCACGCTTTCCAGAGCCACGGCATTGGCGTCGATGAGGTCCTTCGATAGCGTGGTGCGTTCGGAGGACCGTGGCGCGGCCAAGAAGCTGAGCGACGGTAGTACGTACCCATTGGCGGAGCGGCGCGCTGGCACACGTGCGCGGCGCTTGGGCGCGGGTTGCGCCACATCTTGCCCCTCCTCGTCGGCGACGGCTGGCTCGATCAGCGCCGCCTGGCTATCGAAGTGCGGCTCCTGCCGCCCACCCGCTGGGGCGGGGAGCGGCCTGCGCACGGCGCCACGAATGAACCGGCTCGCGCAGGCCTGCCAGCTCAACAGCGCGTGCGCGATCATGCCGAGCCAGGCCGAGGCGCGGTCGTCTTCGACGTCCTCCTCTTCCTCGATCTCTTCGATGAAGGCGCGCCGCGTCGGCCGCGCATCGCGCGGCCGCGCGCCCAGCCCGGCGGCGAAGGCGATCGTGACGGCGGCACTGATGCCGAAGAACATCGACGCGATGAACAATGTCGTGCCGGCCAGCGGACCGAACATTAGCGCCGGTATCCGCAACACGGCGTCGCCGAACACGCCGCCTAAGCCGGTCGGCAGCGGCCAGGAGCCGATGCGCGGCAGCGTCGATGCGAAAGCGGCGAAGAGAAACGTGGCAAGGATCCACAACAGGCTACGCCATTTGGTGCCAAGCGGGCGATGTGAAAGAAGGCGCCAGCCGAGTAGTATTTCAGGCGGCAGCAACATGACCGCTGCAAGCCCCAGCAACTGCATTGCCAGGTCAGAGAAGATTGCGCCGGGAAAGCCGAGCAGATTGTGCACCGGCGTCTGCGCGGCGTGGCTCAACGACGGGTCCTGCACCGACCAAGTGGCAAGCGCGATCGCCGCCAGCAGCGCCACGGTGGTCAGCGCTAGGCCTGCTATTTCGCTCAGGCGCCGCCGTAGGATGTCGCGGAAGTGCTCGGAGACGAAAGCAATGGCGTCGAGGCTGCGATCGATCGCTGGCATGCTTCTCTAAGCCTTCTTTCGTTGGCGCATGACCTTGTCCGAAAACCGGCATCCGCTTTTCGAGGTCATGCGCTAAGCAAGCACCGTAACAAGGCGGTGCAGCGCGTCCGCCGTAGTCGCCTTGTCCTGGACCATGGCAACGCGGATGTAGTCCGCGCCGGGATTGCTGCCGTCAGCCTGCTCGCGTGCGAGATATCGGCCGGGCACGACGCGCACGCCAGCCTCCTTCCATAGCCGCTTAGTGACCGCCTCGCTGCCGCCGTATTGCGAAACGTCCAGCCAAAGAAAAAATCCGCCGGCAGGCCGGTTGTAGTTGTAGCGGTCGCCAATGATTTGATCGGCGAGATCGAACTTGGCGGAATAGAGCTTGCGGTTCTCCTGCACGTGCGTTTCGTCGCCGTAGGCGGCAACGGCAACGCGCTGCAGCGGCGCCGGAACCTGCGGCGCAGCGATGTTACGCAGCTCGAGGAAGGCCGTGAGAAAACGGCGATCGCCGGCGGCGAAGCCGACGCGCAGGCCGGGCAGATTGGAGCGCTTGGACAGCGAGTGGAAGACGACGGTGTTGGCGAAATCGGGCCCGGAAGCTTCCAGCATGCCGGCTGGCGCATGATGGCTATAGATCTCGCAATAACATTCGTCGGCGAACACCAGGAAACCGAAGCGGCGGGCGAGTGCGGCGAGCTTGCCGAGATAGCTGAGGCTCGCCACCGCGCCTTGCGGATTCGACGGCGACGCGATGTAGAGAGCAACAGTGCGCGCAAGCAACGCGTCGTCGAGCACGTCGAGGTCGGGCAAGAAACCGCTTTGCTTGCGCGCCGGCAGATAGACCAACTCGCAGTCGGCGGCGAGCGCGCCAGCAGCATAGGCGGCGTAGAACGGATTAGGAATCAGCACCGCGGGCTTGCCAGAGCGGCGCGCCCTCCAGCGCTTGGCGGCGATGGCCGCGAGGAACAACCCTTCGCGCGTCCCACTGAGCACCAACACTTCGGTTTCAGAGTCGACCGGCCGCGCCAGATTATAACGGCGGTTCAACCACTGCGCGACCGTGCGGCGAAATACGTCGGTGCCCTTGTTGGCTGGATAGCGGCCGAACTCATTGAAATGGGCGCTGAGCTCCGGGCCGACGAAAGCGGGGATCGGATGCTGCGGTTCCCCGACCGACAGGTTGATCGGCGGCTTACCCGGCTCGATGCCGGCGATGAGCTCGTTCAGCCGCACGAACGGCGAGCGTCCCTCGACCGCGGGGGCAGGATTGTTGGAAGGCTCGCGCTTGGCGGTCGTCATCGGCATGCGGTTACACGAACAGACGCAAAGGCCTGCGGCACATCGTTCGATAAAATAGATATGGCTAGGTTAAGACCCAATTAACCATCGGCGCGGAAACGGCGGCCGGTCGAGCTGGTGTTAAAGAGCCGCCCCCCTGGCGCACGTCACCGAGGGATGCAAATCGGCGAACCCATCAAGTTTTCGTACTGGGGCCTGACCTTCGCGACGGTCTCATTAATCGGCACCAGCACCCCCTGATCGATGCTTTCGCGCAAAACTACCGCCGCCTCGCCATCCGATCTGGTCATGAAGAACTAATGGAGAGGCCCCCGGCTCTCATGAGCCGGGGGCCTCAACGGAAGGGACAGTGCCGGGTTTCCGCCCCTACCGCTAGCGTGTTACTGGACAGCCTCGCCGTGCAACGCAAGATCGAGACCTTCGCGTTCCACCTCGTCGGTGACACGCACGCCAATGATCGCGTCAATGATCTTGAGAATGATCAGCGAGACGATGGCGTCGTAGGCTATAACGATCACGATGCCTTTGATCTGATTGATCATCTGGCCCGGGTTGCCTTCGATAAGGCCGGCGGTGCCGCCATACTCGGCGATTGCAAATACGCCGGTGAGCAGCGCGCCGACCATGCCGCCGACCGCGTGGACGCCAAAGCAATCAAGCGCGTCATCCACGCCGTGCATCTTTTTCAGGCCGGTGACGCCCCAATAGCAGAAGACGCCAGCGGCGACGCCGATGACCATCGAGCCGATCGGACCGACATAACCCGAGGCCGGAGTGATGGCGACGAGGCCAGCGACCGCGCCGGAGGCGATACCAATGACGGTCGCCTTGCCGCGATGGGCCCATTCCACCAGCATCCAGGTGAAGGCGGCGACGGCGGTGGCGATCTGCGTCACGGCCATTGCCATGCCAGCCTGCATGCCCGCGCTGACCGCCGAACCAGCGTTGAAGCCGAACCAGCCGACCCAAAGTAGGGCGGCGCCGATGAAAGTGAGCACCATGTTGTGTGCCGGTCCGGTGTCCTTGCGCTTGCCGAGGACGATGGCGCACATTAAACCGGCGACGCCCGCGTTGATGTGTACGACCGTGCCGCCGGCGAAATCGAGCACCTTAAACATGGCGTCGTTGTTGCCGTTGGACATGAACCCGTCGGCGCCCCAGACCCAGTGCGCAATCGGCGCGTAGACGAGGATTGCCCACAGTCCCATGAACCATAGCATCGCCGAGAACTTCATGCGCTCGGCGAAGGCGCCAGCGATCAGCGCGGGAGTGATGATCGCAAAAGTCATCTGGAAACACATGTACACGGTTTCAGGAATCGTCACGGCGAGACTGTTCGGATTACCGATGCCGGTGGAGATGTCACTCAAGATGCCTTGTAAGAAGACGCGACTGAGTCCGCCGATAAAGGGCGAGCCAGGGGTGAACGCCAGGCTGTAGGTGAGTATCGAGTAGACGATCGTCACCAGACAGGTCACGGCGAAGCTCGTCATCACCGTGTCGCCGACGTTCTTCTTGCGCACCATGCCGGCGTAGAAGAGGCCTAGGCCAGGGATGGTCATCATCAGAACTAGCGCGACCGAGGTGAGCATCCACGCGGTATCGCCCGAGTTAGGCGTACATTTCTCGAGTACCGCCTTCTTTGGATCCGGATCGTTGACGCATGCCGGCGGCGGCGCAGCCGGGGTCGCTGGTGCTGCGGCAGCGGGAGCTGCGGGCGCTGCCCCGGGCGCAGGTTGAGCATAGGAGGCGTCGAAGGCTGCCACGCTCAAAAACACGCTGAGGACAACCCCGAAGGCGAGAGCCAAGCGTCCCGCACGGGGGGATTTCATTAACGTCATGGTCTTACTCCTGTCCGTATTGTTTGCGGTGCGGGTCACTAGATCGCCGCCGCGTCGGTTTCGCCGGTGCGGATCCGCACGGCATGATCCAGAGCGAAGACGAAGATCTTGCCATCGCCGATTTGGCCGGTTTTGGCGGCTCCCGCGATGGCGCCGATAACCTTGTCGACCTGGTTGGAGGGCACCGCCACTTCCAATTTGACTTTTGGCAGGAAGCTCACAGCATATTCGGCCCCACGGTAGATTTCCGTGTGTCCCTTTTGACGCCCGTAGCCCTTGACCTCTGTGACAGTCAGCCCCTGCACCCCGATCGAGGTCAGGGCGTCGCGGACCTCGTCGAGTTTGAAAGGCTTGATAATGGCCATGACGATTTTCATGGATCGATCCCCGCTTGAGCCCGTTTTCTCCGTTACGCAGTGCGGGCGGGTTCACTGAGCCAGACCCCGCAAAGACACTTCGCGGGGCAGACCGAACCAATAGAATCAAACAGCGTGCCAGATGCCGGAATGCGGCCTATCCTGCGGAATTCATGAACGAATTTTTGCGCCTAAGGCATGGGTTGGATGAGTTTCGAGGACGCGCGCCCAAACTCGCGGCAACGCACAAAATGGCTGCATAAAAATTAGGCGGTGCTCGTTCGAGCTACTGCAAGGCCATGCTGGGTGACGTCGAGCCCCATGACCTCGTCTTCCTGGCGCACGCGTAGGGGGACGATGGCGCTAATGATTTTTAGCACGACGTAAGTGAGCGTACCCGACCACAGCAAGGTCACGACGATTCCGCAGAGCTGAGCCAGCACCTGATGAGGATTGCCTTCCAGCAGTCGGAAACGCCGCGGGGCGTTTCGGGAGTGGCCGACAAAGCGCCGACCGCGAGCACGCCGGCGAGGAAAGTTCCGGTAAGGCCGCCGACTCCATGTACGCCAAACACATCGAGCGAGTCGTCGTAGCCCAGTCTGAGCTTGAGCCAGGTGCAGGCCCAGAAGCAGATGCCGCCGGCGATCACACCGATCAGCACGCCTTGCATAGGCAGTACGAACCCAGAAGCGGGCGTGATGGTGCCGAGACCCGCCACATTACAAATCCCCGGCTCTTGTTTGGATGCTAAAGCGCGTCGGCGTCGGTCTCGCCGGTGCGGATGCGCACGGCTTGTTCGACCGGCGTGACGAAGATTTTCCCGTCACCGATCTGTCCGGTCTTGGCGGCCGATGCGATCGCCTCCATCGCGCGCTCGAGTTGCTCGGTGGCGACCGCGACTTCAATCCGCACCTTGGGCAGGAAATTCACGGCGTATTCGGCGCCGCGATAAATTTCCATGTGCCCCTTCTGCCGTCCGTAGCCCTTCACTTCGCACACCGTCATGCCGTGGACGCCGATACGGCTAAGAGCGTCGCGCACCTCGTCAAGCTTGAACGGTTTGATGACTGCAATGACCATTTTCATGATTTTCCTTCCCGGCGGCATCGTTGCCCGGCTCACCGAACCGGGGCCGGGCGGCTCGGATTGTCACGCGCGTGGGGCGACCAAAATCCCGGTGGCGTCGGACGGCCCCTATGGCGCAGCCTACCGGCCGGCGGCACAAAAATTAAGCGGCTTTCTTGCTGCATCCAAAGGCAATCGTCACGAAAAACGGCACTTCCCGGCAAATTCGCTGTCCTAATTGCCGGCTGCTGCGCCCAGATCTCGGATAACACCGGGCAAATTGGACCTACGGTTCACGCCGCTCGCGCACCAAGCCTTCTTGCGCCACCGAGGCGACCAGCGTGCCATCACGCTTGAATATAAGTCCGCGCGAGAAGCCGCGAGAGCCTCGTAGATTGGGGCTATCCTGCGCATAAAGCAGCCAATCGTCGGCGCGGAACGGCCGGTGCAACCACAGTGCATGATCGAGGCTCGCCCCCATGAATTGCTTTTCAAACAGCGTATGGCCGTGCGGAATCAGCGCGGTGTCGAGCAGTGTCATGTCGGAGGCGTATGCCAGCACGCACTGATGCAATGCTGGATCGTCGGGTAGCTGGCCGGTGGTCTTGATCCACATGTGGAATTTGCCGTCGGGATATTTTTTGCCGAGATAGCGATCGAACTCCACCGGCCGTAGTTCGATCGGACGCTCGCGTTCATAGTAGCGGCGCACCGGATCGGGCATTGAGGGCAAAATCTTGTCGCGCACTTCGGATTCGCTCGGCAGTTTTTCCGGAGCAGGAACTTCCGGCATCTTGGCCTGGTGTGCGAGGCCAGGTTCGTCAGCGTGGA
>Ga0207722_1000013_pt1 | contig 31620 bp, 29 predicted proteins | sample LuqExpMetageno26_FD_187784 | JGI IMG/M metagenome (GOLD analysis project Ga0207722, IMG submission 187784) | Tropical forest soil microbial communities from Luquillo Experimental Forest, Puerto Rico - Sample 26 (SPAdes) | ecosystem: Environmental > Terrestrial > Soil > Tropical forest ...
ACTTTCCAGCCCGAAACTGCGGCGGCGCCCGATGCGCTGCCCGGCGGCGACACCGGTACCGCGCCCCGCCCGGCGCAAACCGCCGCGCTGTCCGCGCGGGAAGCGCCGGCCCCAGACCGGTAGGTCTAATCCGCATTCACCCTCGCGCAAAGCTTCGGGTCGGCGAATTGGACTCGTATTGCGAGCCTCCCCCCGCCTTGTTATGACCACGCCGCCGTTGCTACTTAGTGAGACGAGGGTTCGGGATGGCGGGCAAAAACGGTGCAATCAAGCTCGTCGCCGGCAATTCAAATCCGGCTCTGGCACAGGCGATTTCCGACTACCTCAAGACCCCACTGACCAAGGCGCTGGTGCGGCGTTTCGCCGACATGGAAGTGTTCGTCGAGATCCAGGAAAACGTGCGCGGCGCCGACGTTTTCGTGATTCAGTCAACTTCATATCCGGCCAACGACCATGTGATGGAATTGCTGATCATCATCGATGCGTTGCGCCGATCCTCGGCCCGCCGCATCACCGCGGTGATCCCCTATTTCGGCTACGCCAGGCAGGACCGCAAACCCGGCCCCCGCACGCCGATCTCCGCCAAGCTCGTGGCCAACCTTATCACCCGCGCCGGCGCCGACCGGGTGATGACACTCGACCTACATGCCGGGCAGATCCAGGGCTTCTTCGACATCCCGACCGACAACCTCTATGCCTCGCCGGTGATGGTGCGCGACATCCGCGAGCACTTCAAACTCGACAACATCATGGTGGTGTCGCCCGACGTAGGCGGCGTGGTGCGCGCCCGCGGGCTGGCCAAGCGCATTAACGCGCCGCTCGCTATCATCGACAAGCGGCGCGAGCGCGCCGGCGAATCCGAAGTGATGAACGTGATCGGCGACGTTGCCGGCTATACCTGCGTGCTAGTCGACGACATCGTCGACTCCGGCGGCACGCTGGTGAACGCTGCCGACGCCCTGCTCGCGAACGGCGCCAAAGAAGTCTACGCCTATATCAGCCACGGCGTGCTGTCGGGCGGCGCGGTCGCCCGCATTGCCAAGTCGCGGTTGAAGGAACTGGTGATCAGCGACTCGATCCAGCCGACCAATGAAGTGCAGGCCACCAAGAATATCCGCGTGCTGCACATCGCCCCACTGATCGGCGAAGCAATCGGCCGCACCGCGCACGAGGAGTCGGTCTCGAGTTTGTTCGACTGATCCGAGTCGAATTACTTTTGGTTTGGTCCGCGCGTCAGACACAAAATCGGTATCCACTTTTGCTAGCCGCGGTCCGGCCGAGTTATCCACCGAAGATTCAATTTGACTCTACATTCGCTGTGGAGACTCGATTCGCCGCGGTTGCGTGTGACAGGCAAATCACGGCTCACTCCCGCCATAAGACGCCTTTGGCGGGCTGAATCGATGGAGTTATAGTCGAATCGATTAGTGATTCGGTCGCGTCGTCAAGGCACCCCGTATCCCCTGCGTCATCACCCGGTCGGCCCTTGACGACCGTGCGCGAGCGGTGGCGTGCGTTTCCCCTCCTCCATCGGCAATGCGGAGACGACATGTCCCAGCTCAGCTACGCAGAAGAGCCGCGACTCAATCCCCTCGACGTGGTGGAGCGCCTGGCAGCGGTGAACGACTGGACGTTCGAGCGCGCCGGCGATGACGAGATCACCATCCTAGTGACCGGCAAGTGGACCGACTACCAGGTCTCCTACACTTGGCTGAGCGATATCGAAGCGCTGCATCTCGCTTGCGCCTTCGACGTGAAGGTGCCGGAGCGCCGGCGCGGAGAAGTGCAGACATTGATCGCGCAGATCAATGAGCGGCTGTGGGTTGGCCATTTCGACCTCTGGATCAACGAAGGCATGCTGATGTTCCGCCACGCCTTGGTGCTCTCCGGCGGCGTCGTCGCCTCCGGCCAGCAATGCAAGGCGATGCTCGGCACCGCGCTCGACGCTTGCGACCGCTACTTCACCGCCTTCCAGTTCGTGGTCTGGGCCGGTAAGAGCGCGCGCGAAGCGCTCGATGCCGCAATGTTCGAGACCTCGGGCGAGGCCTAGCGGCTCGTCATCGTCGGACCGCTATCATACCGTCATGAAGCGACCCGTTTCGAACAACAAGACGCTGAGCAAGTTTTCCGGCACCCTCGTCCTCGTGGGCGCCGGCAAGATGGGATCGGCCATGCTCGACGGCTGGCTCGCGCGTGGCCTCAACCCACGCAAGCTGGTGGTGATCGAGCCGCGGCCCGGCAAAGCGGTAAAGGCGCTGGTGCGGCGCGGGCTCAAGCTCGATCCGGAAGGCAAGCTCGCCAACGTGGCCGCCATTATCATCGCGGTGAAGCCGCAGACCGCACCCCAAGCGGTGCCGCCGCTTGCCGCATACGCCGGCAAGAGCACGCTGGTGCTGTCGATCATGGCCGGTCGCACCATCGGCTTTCTTGAGAAATTGTTGCCAAACGCGGCCATCGTGCGCGCGATGCCGAATACACCAGGCGCCATCGGCCGGGGCATCAGCGTTGCCGTCGCCAACGCCAATGCGTCGCCGCACCAGCGCAAGCTTGCGTCCGCTCTGCTCGCCGCCATTGGCAAGGTCGAATGGATCACCGACGAAGCGCTCATGGACGTGGTGACCGCACTCTCCGGCTCCGGCCCCGCCTACGTCTTCCTGCTTGCAGAAGCGATGGCCAAGGCCGGCATCGCTGCCGGCCTGCCGACCGAACTGGCGCAGCGGCTCGCGCGCGAAACAGTCGCCGGTTCCGGCGAATTGTTGCACCGCTCGCCGCTCGATGCAGCCACCTTGCGGCAGAACGTCACCTCGCCGGGAGGAACCACCGCCGCCGCGCTGGAGGTATTGATGGGCCCGGGCGGCTTTGACGAAATTTTGATCAAGGCCGTAGCAGCCGCCACGCGCCGAGGGCGCGATTTGGCCGGTTAGTCGGAATAGATCCGCCGCGAGTCCCGACCCAGCACGCTGGAACGGTCGCGTTCGCGGAACTAGATTAGATGCAGCCGGGAAGGCAAGGAGGCCGTCATGACCCGCAAGCCGAAAGCTCGCCGCCGGGCGCAAGCCCAACCAGCCGCCGCCGCGCGCGGCAGCAGCGACCGCGATAAGGCGGTCGACGCGCTGATGGGTTTGCTCGCCGAGCATTCCTTCCATGAGATCGGGCTTGCTGAAGTGGCCGGACGTGCCGGTCTGAACCTTTCACAGCTGCGCGCCGAATTCGGTTCGACGCTCGCCATCCTAGCCGCCCACATTAAGAACATCGACCACATCGTGCTGGGAGGCGGCGACGCAGAGATAAGCGAGGAGTCGGCGCGCGAACGTTATTTTGAGCTGTTAATGCGCCGATTGGAGGCGTTGGCGCCTTACAAGGCGGCAGTGCGCTCGCTGCTGCGCTCGGCTCGGCGCAGCCTGGGCCTGGCGCTGGCGATCAACGCCATGATGGTGCGCTCGCAAACCTGGATGCTGGAAGCTGCCGGCATCGGCGCGCATGGCCCGCACGGGGCGTTGCGCGCGCAGGGCGGTGCGCTGATGTTCGGGCGCGTGCTATCGGTCTGGGTCAATGATGTTGAACCGGGTCTCGACCGTACCATGGCCACGCTCGACCGCGCACTTTCCAGCGCCGAGCGTTGGGACGGCTTCCTTAGCGATCTTTGTGCGATTCCGAAATTCATCGCGCGCGGAAGACGCCGCCGCCGGCGTCGCGGCGATGACGAAGCCGTCGAGGCTGACGCAGCCTAGACCGGCACCCGCACCGTCGCGCGCAGGCCGCCGAGCGAACTGTCGCCCAGCATGATGTCGCCGCCGTGCGAGCGCGCGATGTCGCGCGCAATCGCTAAGCCTAGTCCGGTGCCGCCCTCATCCTGATTGCGCGCGTCGTCAAGCCGCAGGAACGGCTTGAACACTTCCTCGCGCATTTCCGCCGGAATGCCGGGGCCGTCGTCATCGATCGTCACGGTCAGATAGCGATGGTCGCGAAGGCCGGTAATAGCGATCGACGCCGCGAAACGTGCCGCGTTCGACACCAGATTGCTGAGACAGCGCTTGAACGCCGCTGGCCGCACCGTGACGACCGGCGCGCCGTGGAACACCACGGTCGCCTTGTGGCCGTGACGCTCGGCGTCCTCTTTCAGCTCCTTGAGGAAGGCTGCCATGTCGGTCGGCGCCGCACTTTCGCTCAGATCGCCGCGTGCGAAGGCGAGATAAGCCTCTAGCATGCGTGCCATCTCATCGACATCCTTTTTCATCGCCTCCACTTCCGGCGACTTCTTCTTGATCAAGGCCAGCTCGAGCTTGAAGCGCGTGAGCACCGTGCGCAGGTCGTGCGAGACGCCGGCGAGCATCGCGGTGCGCTCGCCCATCGCGCGTTCGATACGCGTCTTCATCTCGATGAAAGCTGCCGCCGCCCGCCGCACCTCGCGCGCGCCGCGCGGGCGGAAATTCGGTGCCTCGCGCCCCTTGCCGAAGCTTTCGGCAGCGTCGGCGAGACGCAGGATCGGCTTGATCTGGTTCCGCAGGAAGACGACCGCCACGCCGATCAGCACCACCGAGGTGCCGACCATCCACAACAGGAAGATTTCCGAGTTCGACGCGTAGGCGGCGCTGCGCCGCGCAAATACTTGCATCACGGCGTTGTCGAGCTGCACGCGGATCTCCACCAGCGCCGACCGGCCGACGGTGTCTATCCAAAACGGTCGCGCAATCTGCTTCCGCATTTCCTCCGAAAGCGATTGATCGACGAGCGAGAAGAAAGGCTTCGGCCCTGGCGGCGGCAGGTCGCCAAGGGGGAGGAAATCAACCACCAGGCCGAGTCGTTCCTGCGCGATCTTGCGGATCTGCTGCTGGTCAGCGTCCTGCGGATAGTTGCGGTAGACCTCGATCAGCGCCGCGACGTCCTGCACCACACTCGCCGACAGGCGCTTGGTAACAACGTTCCAGTGCCGCTCCATGAACACCAAGGCTATCACCGACTGCAGGATCACCATCGGCAGGATGATGATTAGTAGCGCGCGGACGTATAGCCCTTTCGGCATGACGGTGGTGTTGAGCCAGCGGCTCATGCGGCGCCAGCCTTCGCGGATCTGCCCGAGCCCGCTGTGAATGTTTCGGATCGGGGGAATGGCCCCGTAATATTCCCAAAATTCGCGTAGCCGCGTCACTGCGGTACGAAAGCCGTGAGAGATGTCGATGCTGCTCATGTAGTGGTCACCAGCCGATAGCCCACTCCGCGCACGGTCTGCACGTACAGGGGATTGGCGGGATTCTGCTCGATCTTGCGGCGCAGCCGGTTAACCTGGACGTCAACCGCGCGCTCGCTTATCGAGCCGCCATCGCCGGCGAGGGCCAGCCGCGACACGGTCTCGCCCGGCGTCGTCGTCAGGATGCGCAGCATTTCCTTTTCGCGGTCAGTCAGCCGAATAACCTCCTCGCCCCGGCGCAACTCGCCGCGGGCGAGATGATAGACGAAGGGCCCAAAACGCACCGACTCTACCGGCGGCGCGGCGGCAGGCTGCGCGCGCTTGAGGATAGCGGCAATGCGCAGCGACAATTCGCGCGGTTCGAAGGGCTTGGCCAAATAATCGTCGGCACCCACTTCGAGGCCTTTGATACGGCTCTCGGCGGCATCGCGCGCGGTCAGCATCAGGATCGGCACGTCAGAGGAACCGCGCAACGACTTGACGAATTCGAAACCGGATTCGCCCGGCATCATCACGTCGAGGATGAGCAGATCGAAGCTTAGGCCATAGAGCTTGGCGCGGGCGTCAGCGGCGGTCTCGGCGGTCGTAACGCGATACCCTTCGCCGGTGAGGAAGCGCGAAAGCAGGTCGCGGATACGGCGGTCATCGTCGACGACCAGCAAATGCGGTGCATCGTCGGACGGCGGGGCGGGAAGCATCATCGCGATCGCTCCGCGAGGGTCATGCATCGTGACGTATGATCATGCGCCGCTCCGCTTGGTGCGCTCGGCGCGCGCGATCAGACGCAACACTCCTTCACGATGATCGGTGTCGATCATGGCAGTAAGAAAGCGGCGCGCCGCCTCGTGCGCACCGGGACCGAGCTCACCGAACACGCGGGTAATGCGTTGAGTCTGCAGGCCGGCGAGCTTGAGCGCCAGCGCCTCGCCTTTCGGCGTGACGAACAGCAGGCGTTGCCGGCGATCCTGCGCGCCTTCCTTCTGAACCACGTAACCCTGGTCGACCAACTGCTTGAGCACGCGGCCGAGCGACTGCTTTGTAATATTGAGGATCTCTAGGAGGTCGGCGACCTTCATGCCTGGATTGCGGTTGACAAAATGCAGCACCCGGTGATGAGCGCGGCCGAAGCCGAACTTGGACAGCACCTCGTCCGGATCGCTGACGAAGTCACGATAGGCGAAGAACAAGAGTTCGATGATGTCCCAGATAGGCTCCGACGGCGTGGCCGAGGGGCTCTGGCGCTCCGCAACAATGTTCGCCCCCGCTATCATCTTGGAGCTGGCATTTATGTCAGCCATGTTGACATATTTTGATTTTATGTTACAAAAACCAGGTTACAGACGAAAGGATCGTACCGATGCGGTCCTTTTTGTCCGGAATCGACGAAGCTGATAGGTCCGGTCCGGCCCCATTCATACCGGGTGTTGCTGCACGACGCAAAGTGTTGGAATGGGCGCGAAAAATGCTCCATGACCAGAACCACAACGAGCCACAAAGAGCGGCAGGAGAGACCTGGCAGAAGGTCGGCGGTTGAGAGTGGATGGAGGAGACGATGGCGGCGCAGTCCTACGACCGGCTCGAAGGGGTGATCTGGTATGACGGCAAGCTGGTGCCCTGGAACGAGGCCAACCTGCATGTGCTCAGCCACGGCCTGCACTACGCGAGTTGCGTGTTCGAGGGCGAGCGCGCCTATGGCGGTCAGATCTTTAAATCTGCCGAGCATGCTGAGCGGCTGAAGCGCTCCGCCCAGATCCTCGATTTCGAGATCCCCTACACTGTCGCCGAGATCGCCGCCGCCAAGAAGCTGGTGGTCGAGAAGAACGGCAAGAAGGAAGCCTATGTGCGCCCCGTCGCCTGGCGCGGCTCCGAGATGATGGGCGTGTCGGCGCAGACCAACAAGATCCATCTCGCCATCGCCAGCTGGGAATGGCCCAGCTATTTCGATCCCGCCCAGCGGCTCAAGGGCATCGGGCTCGACCTCGCCGATTATCGCCGGCCTGATCCGAAAACCGCTCCCTGCCGCGCCAAGGCCGCCGGCCTTTACATGATCTGCACCATCTCCAAGCATAAGGCCGAGCGCAAAGGCTACGCCGACGCCATGATGCTGGACTGGGAAGGCCGCGTCGCCGAATGCACCGGCGCCAACATCTTCTTCATCAAGGACGGCAAAATTCACACGCCGATCGCCGACTGCTTCCTCGACGGCATCACGCGGCAGACCGTTATCGGGTTGGCGCGTAAGCGCGGCTTCGAGGTGATCGAGCGCCGCATCCTGCCCGACGAACTCACCGAGTTCTCCGAGTGCTTCATCACCGGCTCGGCGGCGGAGGTCACTGCGGTCGCGGAGATCGCCCACTGGAATTTCAATCCGGGCGGCATGACCAAGACACTAATGGACGACTACACGGCGGAAGTGAAGCCAAAACTGGTCGCGGCCTAATCCTCAGTTTTTATGCGCAGGGCTGCTGCGGCCGGCTGCTCTGGCCGCAGCAGCGTGACATAACGCACATGGTTCTTCGTCATGAAGCGGTCCATACGCTCATCGAGCACGCGATAATTGCTGAGTGAAGCGTGCCGCAACAACAGCGTGCCGGCGCGATCGAAAGCGATGAAGCCGACGTGGAAATAATCCAGATTCGGCCGTCGCGTCACGAAGCCGATGATGTCGCCCTTCGCCAGCTTGTCTTTGTTGGCGAGCAAAATTGTGCTCGGCGTGACTACCATTGAAAATCTTCGTCGACCCAACTCGCGATGCCAATAAACTGTCTTTTCCAGCGGCACCGATCCATCCAGCACGATTTCGCGGCAGATCTTATTGGCAACGTTGTTGCGGCTCCACTCGAAGAAATAGTGATTGCGCTCGAACCAGTTGACGATGCCGTTGCGGTAACGGATTTCGCGCAGCGTACCCTCGAACTCGCCAATGTCCTGAGAGAGCGACGTCGCCAGCACCGTCTCACAATACGTCACGCAATCGAAAGCATCGTCGCGCACCACGAATTTTTCCGGCTGCTTAGGGCCGCCGATCAGCGTGTATTGTCGGTAGCGCGTGCCGCGCAGCGCGGCGGAGATGAAGTCGATCCGTTGTGAGATCTTGTCGATGCCGCGCGTCTGTGCGATCAGCCGCTCGACGCGCGCTTCGCTAGCCTCGCCCGGTCCCACCGCCGCAAAGACAGTGACGCCCACGAGCACTCGCAGAATGTCCCGGCGGCTGGTCCCCGAATCGCACATGGGATCATCCTGCCCGCGCGCCTTGGCTCGTCAATCCCGCACCACCACCAGCCGGTCGGTGCCGGATTCCGCGCCCCACACTTCGCCGCGCCGGCCCGACAGCTGCCGCACTGAAGCGTTGCGCCGGTTGCTGGGCAAACTTTCGAACTGCTCGGTCGCTGGATCGAAGCGCATGATGGCGTTGGCCGGCCAGTCGGTGACCCAGACTTTGTCCTTGTCGTCGACATAGACCGCGTAGCAGCCCTCCTTGCTGCGGGGCAAGCGCCAGACATTCCAGGTTTTGGCGCCGGGATCAAAGCGCGCGATCTCGCCAGTGTTCCAGAAGCTCACCCACAGCAGGCCCTTGGAATCCGACCAGATACGGCGCGGCCCGACGCCCGGCTTCGGTGGTCGGATCATCAGCGCGTCGCCGCTCACCGGGTCGATCTTGGCGATGTAATCGCCAGCGAGTGAGGCGTACCAGACGTCGCCGTTCGGGGTGGTAGTTATGCCGTAAGGGCCGACGCCCTTCGGCGCCTTCCAGGCTTCGACCTTGCCGGTCGCCGGATCGACCCGGCCATAGACGCCGTTCTGCCCGGTGAACCAGAGGATGCCCTTACGGTCGAAGGTCGCTGTGTTGAGGTTGGCGTTGGCGAAATTCACCGGAAGCGGAAACAGCTTCACCGCCTTGGTCGCCGGATCGACGCGCGCAATCGCATTCTGTCCGCCTTCGGTGACCCAGGCGGCGCGGTCGGGCCCAATGATTACACCGTGCGGCGCGGCGTCCGGCCCGAGCGTAATTTGCGTAACATTGCCGGTCTTCGGATCGAGGACACCGAGCGCGCCCTGCGCCTGCGCGGTGTACCAGACCGTGCCGTCCGGTGCCGGCGCCACATCGTGCGGATGCGCGCCGCGCGGCACGTCGTAATAGGCGACATCGGCGGCCACCGCCGGCTTGAGACCGAGCGCGAGCAATGATACCGCAGCGACAACAATCGGAATCATCTCAGCCCCCAGCACGCGCGGTTTCTCGCCGCGCGCTCATTCCGCCGTTTTTCTTCCAGGCGCGCGCCAGCGCGCCGCCGCGACTTCATCGAATTTCTTTGCCTCAATCCAGACTTTGCCGCTCGCTTTCTCGACCTGCTTCCAGAAAGGCGCGCGCGTCTTCAGGTAATCTATCAGGAATTCAGCCGCGCCGAACGCCGCCTCGCGATGCGAGGATGCAGTCACCACAAGCACGATGTCCTCGCCCGGCGCGATACGACCATGGCGATGGATAACCGTGACACCCTTCAGCGGCCAGCGCACCATCGCCTCGGCGACGTGGCGCTCGATCTCGGCCTCCGCCATGCCGGGATAATGCTCGAGCATAAGTGCGGCGATCGGCTCGCCCGCTTCGTCGCCGCGGCAGATGCCGGTGAAGGTCACCACCGCGCCCACATCTCCTCGGCCGCGTAGCTTCGCCGCTTCCGCGGCGGCATCGAACGGCTCACGCTGCAGCCGCACCGTCAACGAGGCAATCATGCAACTAATGTAGCGCGCCGCCGCGGGGGCGGCTATCCGCCGGTCATCGGCGGGAAAAACGCGATTTCGCAGGCCCCTTTGAGCGGGCTTTGCGGCCTGACGTGCGCTCGGTCAATGGCTGCGCGGATCACCTGCGGGTTCCCGAAGGCGTAAGCATATTCCTCTCCGCGACCAGCGAGCCAGGTCATCAGTTCCGCCACTGTCTTAACGTCGGTGGGAAGCTCGATATCTTCCTCAGGCTTGCCGACCCGCTCGCGCACCCAGGCGAAATAGCGGACCTTAACGGTCATCAATCAACCATATAGCGCAGGCCGGCACGCATGTAGTCCCAACCCGTGTAGAGCGTCAGGAGTGCGGATAGCCACAGCAGCGTGATGCCGATCTCAGTGACCACCGGAACGATGCGGTCGCCGGCATCGCCCGCGATCAGGAACCCGATCGCTACCATCTGTCCGATCGTTTTCCACTTGGCGAGTCGCGTCACCGGCACGCCGACCCGCAATTCGGCGAGATATTCGCGCAAGCCGGAGACCAGGATTTCGCGGCACAGAATGATCACCGCGGCGAACAGCGACCAGCCGCGGATCGTCTCCTCCGCTGCCAGCATCAGCAAGCAGGAGGACACCAGCAATTTGTCGGCGATGGGATCGAGCATGCGGCCGAGCGAGGACTGCTGGCCCCAGGTGCGCGCGAAGTAGCCGTCGAGGATATCGCTCACCCCCGCTAGGATGAAGATGGCCAGCGCCAGCCAACGCAGCCACAGCCCGCCGCCCAGAATGCTCTGCCAATACATCAGCACCACTACCACCGGTACCGCAGCGATGCGGCCGTAGGTCAACAGGTTCGGCAGCGCGAGCGGATGCGCCGGCAAAGGTCGGGAACTGATGGCATTCATCGGCGACAAGGAACACCCGCGCTGCGGCAAGGTCAACGTCCGGCGGCGCATGTTCCCCCGCCGATTACTGGATGGGTGGCTTCGGCAAGCGGCTATTGCCCGGCTCCATTACGAAGGTCTGATCGAGCGAATACCATTCACCGGTGACGTCCGTGGCCGGCGCCGCCCCCTTATGGCGCACGAAGTTGCCGACCACTGCGTGAGTAACGCCGAATTGTACGTCGGTTTCCAGTTTGTCGTCGTCGTTGACGTAGATCTGTGAGATCAGCGTCTTGAAACCTGGCTTGCAAATCAGGAAGTGCAGATGTGCGGGCCTGTAATGATGGCGCCTGGTGGCACGCACCAGATCGCCGACCGGGCCGTCGATCGGGATCGGATAGCCGGCTGGTTTCACGCTGCGAAACCTGAAGTGGCCTTGCGCGTCGGTCATGAACTTGCCCCGCAAATTCATCGGCGCTTGCTTGGGATCCTGCTGCTCGTAGAAGCCTTCGGGCGAGGAATGCCAGACGTCGACCTCGGCGCCTTCGATCGGCTTGCCTTTCTGGTCCTGCACCATCGCGTTGACGAACAGGACCGGCCCCGGCGTTGGCGAGCGCACGATCGAATTGCCATTCTCGGTGCGCGGCGAGTTCATGCGCCAGAACGGCCCGAGGAGATTGGCTGTCGTCTCCGTCTGGCCCTTGTTGCCGTTGTTGAGCAGACAGACCAGCGTGGAGAAGCCGAGCGAACCGGACATTAACACCGCCTCGTTGTGCGTGTCGGTCGTCTTCTGTCCGAGCGCGATGACGTACTGGATCGCCTTCTCGAATTCCTCCTCCGTTAGGTGCACGTCACGCGCAAAAGCGTGCAGATGTTTCACCAGCGCCGTGAGGATTTCCCGCACGCGCGGGTCCGCGTTCTTGAATGCGTCCACTACGGCGTCGGTGACGTCTTCCTGCCGGTTGATGATCATTGGCCTAACGTCCCCGCCTGTTCGTGGAAAAATTCATATATCTTTCGCGCGGTCTCCGCATTAATTCCCGGCACCTGCGCAAGGTCGGGCAGGCTCGCCCGCTCGATCGCCTTCAGCGTGCCGAAATGGCGCAGCAGCGCCCGCTTGCGGGTGGGCCCGATCCCTGGAATTTCCTGCAGGCCGGATTCACGGATGTCCTTCTTGCGCCGCGTCCGGTGCGAGCCGATGGCAAATCGGTGCGCCTCGTCGCGCAATCGCTCAATGAAATAAAGGAGTGGATCGCGTGGCGGCAGCTTGAATGGCGCCTTGCCGGGCATGAAGAACGTCTCGCGCCCGGCGTCGCGATCGGGGCCCTTGGCAATGGCGATCAGCGGCATGTCGGTGATGCCCATCGCCGCCAGCGTTTCGGTTGCCGCGGTGAGCTGCCCCTGCCCACCATCGATCAGCACCAGATCGGGCCACGGCTGTTCCTCATCCGGGTCGACGTGCCCGCTCTGCTGGCCCGCTACATCGCCGGCGCTGATGCGCGGCGCTTCCGCCAGAAGCCTCTTGAACCGGCGTTGCAACACCTCGCGCAACATGCCGTAGTCGTCGCCGGACGTGAGTTCGGCCGAGCGGATGTTGAACTTACGGTACTGATTCTTGCGGAAGCCTTCTGGCCCTGCCACTACCATAGCGCCGACCGCATTGGTGCCGCTGATGTGACTGTTGTCGTAGACCTCGATACGGCGCGGCGCGCGCTGCAGCGAAAAAGTTTCAGTCAACGCGGACAGCAGCTTCTGTTGCGAGGAGGTGTCGGCCAGTTTGCGCGCCAGTGCCTCGCGCGCATTGGCGAGCGCATGACCCACCAACTCCTTGCGCTCACCGCGCTGTGGTACGCTCACCTCGACCTTACGCTCGCCCTTGGCGGTGAGCGCATCGGCGAGCAGCGCGCGCTCTTCGAAATCGTGCGACACCAGAATACAGCGCGGCGGCGGCTTGTCATCGTAGAACTGTGCAAGGAACGCGCTCAGCACTTCTCCCGCTCCCAGTGCACGATCGGCTTTCGGGAAATAGGCGCGATTGCCCCAATTCTGTCCAGTGCGGAAGAAGAATACCTCGACACAGGTATAACCGCCGGCCTGATGCACGGCGAACACGTCGGCTTCCTCGAGGCTGCGCGGATTGATTCCCTGATGCGACTGGATCGCCGACAGCGCCGCAAGGCGGTCGCGGTAGGTCGCTGCGCGCTCAAAATCGAGCGTCTCCGAAGCTTTGTCCATTTCCGCTGCCAGCTCCTTCTGCACCGCCTGGCTTCGGCCGGAAAGGAACCCGTTGGCCTCACGCACCAATTCGCTATAGCCGGTGAAGTCAATCTCTTGCGTGCAGGGCGCCGAGCAACGCTTGATCTGATAGAGCAGGCACGGCCGCGTGCGCGATTCGAAGAACGAATCCGAGCAGGAGCGCAGCAGGAAGGCGCGCTGCAGCGCATTGATGGTGCGGTTGACCGCGCCGGCACTGGCGAATGGCCCGTAATAATGTCCGGGCCGCGTGTGCGCGCCGCGATGCTTGAGGATCTGCGGCGCCCAGTGATCCGATGTGATGAGGATGAAGGGAAACGACTTGTCGTCGCGCAAAAGCACGTTGAAGCGCGGACGCAGCCGTTTGATCATGTTGGCTTCGAGGAGGAGCGCCTCGGTCTCGGTCTTGGTAGTGAGGAATTCCATCGCCACCGTGCCGGAGATCATACGGACGATGCGGGCGTCGTGCCCGGTCGGCCGCGTATAGGCGATCACCCGCTTCTTAATGTTCTTCGCCTTGCCGACGTAGAGCACCTCGCCCTTAGCATCGATCATGCGGTAGATGCCGGGCGCCGATGGCGCGTGTTTGACAGCGCGCGCGATCGCCGAACGGCCGGCTTTCAGCGCCCCGGCCGGCTGCTCCTCCAACTCGAGTTCGGGCAGCGCCTGCTCTTCGTCCTCCTCGCGGACGTCGCTCGCCGGGTCGATGTCTTTGGCCGCGCCGCTCATAGCAGGTAGATAGTGTGCTGCGTGTTATTCTGCGACATCGCTATCGATGACGCGCCAAGCCAGATGTTGTCCGCCGTCCACTGCGATCACCATCCCGGTTACGCTTTTCGCTTCGGCCAGATAGAGAACGGCCGCTGCCACATCTTCCGGAGTCGGCCCGCGTTGCAACGGCACGGCGGCGGCCTGCGCGGCGAACTGCTCGGCCGATTGACGCGGGCTCGGCAGCGTCGGCCCAGGCGCCACCGCATTGACTCGCAGCTTCGGCGCCAGCGCCTGGGCCAACGTGATGGTCGCAGTGTGGAGCGCGCTCTTGCTCAGTGTGTAGGAGAAGAAGCGCGGCGTCGGCTTGAGGACGCGCTGGTCCAGCACGTTGACAATCGACGATCCCTCTGGCGCTTGGGCGGCGAAGGCCTTGCCGAGGAACAGCGGCGCCGTCAGATTGACCGCAATGGTTTGCTCGAAACGCGCGCGGTCGAGTGTCGCGATCTCATCTTCCTCGAACTGGCTGGCGTTGTTGACCAGCAGCGTTAGCGGCCCGAACGTAGCCGCCGCCGGCACCAGCTTGCGCAGCGCCTCGCCATTTGCGAAGTCGGCGAGGACCACGGCGGCTTGCCCGCCTGCTTGCACGATCTCCTCTGCCAGCTTCTCCGCCTCGGCGCGCGAGCGATGCGCGTGCAGCACCACCGCAAAGCCAGCCCGCGACAAGGCCAGTGTTATCGCGCGTCCGATACGGCGTCCGGCCCCGGTGATCAGGGCGGCACGCAGCGCTGATGTCTTGTGCTCGTCCGTCATTACGGAAATCCCACGGGGCTTAATACGCAAGCGGCGGTTTACCCAACAGTGGCGAGTTCGCGATCGTCCGTCCGTGGAGTTTTGACGGCAGCGATTAGGCCGCGATCTTGGTCGCGCCGAACGCTGGCACCTGCGCGGCGAACTTGTCATGCCAGGCGAGCAGACGGGGGTGATCCGTGCGCCAGGTGCCACCGAAGCGCAGATCGCGATAGCCGAGCATGCAGGCAAGTGCTATCTGCCCCACGTTTGGCAGCGCGGTGAGCGCCGGCGGCGCGGCCTCTAACGCCGCGAGTCCGCGCGTGACCTTCTCGGCCTGGCGATCGATCCAGCTCTGCACAATCTTATCGGCAGGTCGGTAGCGGCTTTCGTAAACGATCAGCAGCGACGCATCCATGATGCCATCACACAGCGCTTGCAGACGCAACGCCCCGAAGCGCGCGTTCGGCTCGCGCGGAATGATACGGCCGCCGCCGGCGAGGTGATCGAGATATTCGAGGATCACTCGCGAGTCGTAATAGACGCTGCCGTCGTCGAAGATCAGCACCGGAAGCTTGCCGAGCGGATTCTCCTTGCGGATCGAGTCGGCCGGATTGTTGAGATCGGTCTCGCGCACTTCGATCTTGTCGGAAAGTCCGAGCAGCGCGGCGGCGATGTGGACTTTGCGGGCGAAAGGCGAGGCGGGCGTGGACCTGAGAATCATGGGCAAAAATCTCTTTGCGACGGCCGCGCCGGAGTAATGATCCGCAACTGATTGCGCAAGCAAGCGATCGGTGGATACCGCCGCCCTGTATAAATCAGCCGGTGACTACCAGATTCACGGCCTTGGGGCCTTTGCCTTTCTTGTCTGGCTCCACATCGAAGCTGATGCGCTGGCCCTCATTGAGCGTTTTCAGTCCGGCCGCCTCCACGGCGGTGATGTGTACGAACACGTCGCGCCCGCCATCATCTGGCTTGACGAAGCCGTAGCCCCGCTCGGTGTTGAAAAACTTCACGACTCCCGTTTGCGCCATCGCGAAATACTCCTCGCCCCACACTGCTCCGCCGGCCCAACGCCGTCGGCCCGGCTGGACATTCATTTTCGGGGAAAGGCGTCAGCCACGATTGGCTTCGGTCACTCCGCCGGCCCCCGGACGGAGGCGGAACGTCACTGCCAATTGGAGAACTACACACCAACTGCGGGTCCATGGAAAGAGGTCAAAAGCCTTATCTGACGGTTGGAGTAGCCTCGCGGGCGAGCCAGCCGAGTCGGAATCCGCCTTTGCCTTCGGGTCCCAAGATCGCGGCAAGCGCTGGCAACAGGATGGAAAGTTCGTTTTCCAGGGTCCACGGCGGGTTGACCAGGATCAGGCCGCAGCCGTTAAGTCGGGTCGGGTCGCTGAGCGGTCCGACATTGAGCTCTGCCCGCAGGATCTTGGCCGGACGCAGCCGGCGCAGACTCTTGGCCAGAGTGTCTGGCCCCGCCCGGTCCTTGATCGGGTACCAGAGCAAGTAGAGGCCGCTGGCCCATTTGCGGTGCGCCCCGGCAAACGCGTGCGCTAGCCGGGAAAATTCGCGGTCCTCCTCGAAGGGCGGGTCGACCACCACCAAGCCGCGCCGTTCCTTCGGCGGCAAATAAGCACGGAGCGCGGTCCAGCCGTCGACGGCCGGAGTCTTGATGCGGTCGTCGCCGCGCAGGTTTTTCCGCAGCGCGGCCGCTGCGGCCGGCTCGACCTCGCAGGCGATCAGCCGATCCTGGGGGCGCAGCCAGGCGCGCGCCAACGCCGGCGAGCCGGGATAGGTCTTCAGCCGGCCGCGCTCGTTAAGCGCGCCGACCACCTCGAGATAGGGCGCAAGTAGCACAGTGACGGGTGGTTCGAGCGGCGCTGCCAACACCCGCTCGATGCCCGCGTGCCATTCGCCGCTGCGGCTCGCTTCCGGACCGCCGAGATCGTACAGGCCGGCACCGGCATGGGTGTCGATGACGCGGAACGCCGCCGGCTTGCCGCGCAGGTAATGCAAGATGCGGGCAAGCACCGCGTGCTTGAATACGTCAGCGAAATTTCCGGCATGAAAGGCGTGGCTATAGTTCACGGGCGGCTGGCAGGCTGCTGTCTTCAACCGGGCCTATCTTAGCCCACGTCGCCTTTCAACCCGGCGTGCCGGGAAGAGCGAACTGGCTTCGTGCGCATGAGCCTGCGACGGCTTGCTGCGTGACGGCCGCAGCAGCGAGGCCGTCTTGTGCGGCCGCCCGAATGGCAGCGTGCCACTCCCGCTCGATCGCGGCGAAGAGCAGCGCACCTGCACGAATATCGTTGCCGCCATCGCGATAGGATGCAAGTCCAGCGGCAGCACGCAGTGATCGGACGAATCGTACAGCCACGACGCGATGTAATCCGAGCTCGGCAGATTTGCGAAAACCGCTATAATCCCAAACACTGTGCGGCCGCCCGGTTTGGCCTCATCAAAGCGTTCGCGATCCCACTACACGAAGACGTGAACAAACCGGAAATTGACCTTGGTCAACGGTTGCATAAACCGCAAGCTCTTTATCGAACATTAAAAGAACAAACTAGAACCAAACATGATCGAGTTTGAGAGGGCCCCAGCCGAGGGAGTCGAGCGCAGCACCGAGTACCGGCAGCCACGCCGCAATCTCAGACCCTGCCCCAATCGCCCAGCACCGCCTGCACCAGCGCCAGCGCCGCCACGGCGGCAGTATCGGCGCGCAAGATGCGTGGTCCAAGCGCAATCCGCACAACATTCGGCCGATTTAGCAACGTCGCCCGCTCTTCGGCCGCGAAGCCGCCTTCCGGACCAATCAGCACTGCAAGCGGTGCACCGGCTCGCCTAGCTGCGACCAACGCCGCCACCGGATCCTGAACCTCCGCGGCCTCATCGCAAAAGACCAGCAAGCGTCCGGCGTCGACAGCAGCTATTGCGCCAGGAAACGCTGCTGGCTCGGCCACATCGGCCAGCGCCAGGATGCCACACTGCTCCGCCGCCTCGATCACATTGGCGCGCATGCGCTCGAGATTGACCCGGGCCACCTGGGTATGGCGCGTGAGCACCGGATACAGGCGCGAAGCGCCCATCTCCACCGCTCGCTGCACCAGGTAGTCGAGTCGGGCACGTTTGAGCGGCGCAAACAGAAAATGCAGGTCGGACGCCGGCGGCTGCGTGCGCTGCCGGGCGCCGACGGTGGCGGTCAGTGTGCGCTTGCCGGTCTCGGCGAGGTGGGCCTGCCATTCGCCGTCGCGCCCGTTGAACAGCAGGAGCGCGTCGCCCTCTTTCAGCCGCAAAACATTAGACAGATAGTTGGCCTGCCCGCGATCAAAGGAAATCGATTGCCCGGCGGCCAGCGGGGCATCGATATAGACGCGCGGCACACGGAAATTGTATTGCGGCACTGTGTTAACCTCAGCGGCGCCCCGACTTACGCCAGTTCGGCGGGCCTTGGCGAGGGGCGGCGATTGTGACTGGATTGCCGTGATCTCCCAGCATTCGGCCGGTTTCTTGGGCCGCCGCCCTGCTATAATGCCGCCGGGACGAGAGAGGATTCGACCTACATGAGCTTGCGCCGGACCTTGCGTATCGCCGCTTGTCTGTTGCCGTTCGCCGCCGGAACGGCCGCGGCGCAATTTCCGGCGCCACAAGCACCGCAGCAGGAATCGCCCTGCGTTACCGAGTTCTTCAAGCTGCGCGACACAGCCAGCAAAAAAGCGGAGGCCATCCGCGCCGCCAGCCAGCGCCATGCCCAGCCGCAGGAAGCCTGCGGCTTGTTCAACGCGTTCTCCACGGCCGAGGCGAAAATGCTGAAGTACGCAACCGATAACTCGGTCTGGTGCGGCATCCCGCCGCAAATCATTACCCAGATCAAAGAGCAGCACGCCAAGACCAACGAAATACGGACCAAGATCTGCCAAGCCGCCGCCGCGCCGCCGCGCCCGGCCGGGCCGACCTTGAGCGATGCGCTGAGCGCGCCCATCACCGACAGCAACAACATCAAGACCGGGCGTGGAACCTTCGACACTTTGACCGGAACCCCGCTCGGCAACAGATGAGCGATAACGTCGGACGCGTCGCTGATGCGACCGGCAACTGGGTTGACGGTTTCGCGCCGCCTTTCTTGCGTCCCTATCTGCGCCTCGCCCGTCTGGACCGCCCGATCGGATCCTGGCTGCTCCTAATACCGTGTTGGTGGTCGGTCGGTCTCACTGGCATACGCACCAATCACTTCCCCAGCCTCTGGCACATCGTGCTCTTCTTGATCGGCGCCTTCGCCATGCGCGGCGCCGGCTGTACCTGGAACGATCTTGTCGACCGCGATCTCGACGGGCTGGTCGAGCGCACGCGTTCGCGTCCGATCCCCTCTGGCCAGGTGACAGTGGCCGAGGCCACCGCCTTCATGATGCTGCAGGCGCTGATCGGCTTCCTGGTGCTGATCCAGTTCAACCGCTACACGGTGATCACTGGCATCTGTTCGCTCTTGGTGGTCGCGATCTATCCTTTCATGAAGCGGATCACCTATTGGCCCCAGATCGTGCTTGGGCTTGCCTTCTCCTATGGCGCCTTGATGGGCTGGCCGGCCGCCTTCGGCCGACTCGATTGGCCGGCGCTCGTTCTCTATGCCGGCTCGATCTGCTGGGTGATCGGCTATGACACCATCTATGCGCACCAAGACCGCGAGGACGACCTGCTGATTGGCATCAAATCAACCGCGCTGCTGTTCGGCGAAGAGACGCGGCCGATGCTGGCGAAATTCTACGCCGCCGCCGTTGTATTAATTGGCTTTGCCGGCCTTATGGTCGGCGGCCGCTTCATTTTCGTGCTGGGCCTGATAGGCTTCGCCGCACACCTCGCCTGGCAAGTGACGCAGCTCGACATCAATGATTCCGCACGCTGCCTCAAGCTCTTCAAATCGAATCGCGACGCTGGGCTGATCCTGTTCGGCGCCATGCTACTCGAGGAGCTGGTCTAGCGCTCCTCGCGCGGCGATCAGATACCGCGGCTAATCGTAATTGCGCTCGACGTCCCTCGGCAGGTAGGCCGTAGTTGCCTATTGCTCGTACTTCGGGAGTTGGCCTGGCTGCACCGTCCCCGATGATGCGGTCGTTGCGGTCGGGATGATCCACGATCAAGCGATTTCCATTTATCGCCTGCATTTTTTTCTGGCCTTCCTTGAAGTCAGGCTGGCCGGGCGCGGAAAAGTAACCACTCCGGGAATCCAGTCGACCGTGTTGATAATTTTCTCTTTAGGCAGCCGCATGATCAACATGCTGGCTGGAGTGGTTCTTTGCCGACAAAGAACGACTCGAGCGCGGCGCCGCCGAGAGTGATGCGATTCTTCTAAATCGACCACTTCGGTCGGCACGACACCTATGGTGACCTCAAATTCTACGCGATCACCGGCGTGCTCAAGTTCTTGAGCGGTTTGCCGCCGGGGATGTGATCGAGATGGATGAGCTGCAGATCAAGTATTGATTGGCGCCCGCGTGATCTTGCGGAACTCGTCGCCTTAGGCTCAGTGGATGGTCAGCCGGTCCTCCGCTAACGACGGCGGCTTGTGCGCCACCCGGGGCAGCGCGGACGCCTGCACCTGGGTGCCATCCGTCAGATCATAGTCATGATCGACTACGCCTGACGCGCGGCGCGCCTTCGCGATAAAACCTGTCACCACGTCGTCATCATCAGCCAAGCCATCCTCGCCGGGCACCGCGACCGGCTCCTTCGCCTTGGTCGGAATCGAGCCGGTATAGGCCGGCCCACGCCTGTTCACGTACATCTCGCGCGCTCTCGCCGCCGCTACTTCGCCGGGAATAGCGTCGGGCCTGCAAGGATGTCGGCCGCTCGCGCGCCGCATCAGGTCCACGTGGATGTGGTTGTAGTGAAAGATATTGTAGCCGGGTGCCAGGACCGTGGTGAAATTCTCGCAGGCTGAGAGCTGCACGTCGTGCAGGAAACCCCGCTCTTCCGGCGTACCGTTCCAGCCGTCCTGCACCGCGATCTTGCGGCCGTCGGCAAGCGTGAACGCGGCGATGTCGAGTGCGTTGCCGAAGGCGTGCTCGGAAATCGTTGAGGTGCCGGAGCCGACCATTTCGCGGCATGAATAGGATGAGATCTGTTTGATCTCGCTGACCGGCGAGCCGAACCAGCGCAGCGCCGCTGGCTGCACGCCTTCGGTGACCCAGCGGTCGAGCGCGGAGACCAGCGGACAGGCAAGCGTCGCAGGCGGTGTTAACGTCGCCGAAGTCATCGCCGCGCTCATATTTGGGCGCACCGGGCCGAGCGCCGGCGGCGTGCGCTGCTGCGGTTGCTGATAGAACGGCTCGTTATAGGAAGGCTGCCGATTGCTCCGCTGCGTGCGGCCGGGCGACAGCACGGCGTCGTCGGGAATATCGTCAGGCTGGATCGAAGTCGGCTGACCGGGGGGCACTTCCGGCGCCCGCGTCATCGGCGCGGAGCGATTCTCGGGCGGCGGCGTGTCGCGCTGCGGCGCATAGTGGTCGTCCGGCAGAGGTGTGTAACGCGCCGAAGGCGGAGGCTCGTACTGACGCGGCTGGTAGTGCTCATCGTTCGGTGGCGACTCGTAATGATCGTCCGACTCGTAGCGCGGCACGCTTGTCTGCGGCCGCTCGATGCCCGGTGGACCCGGCACCCAGCGCATGTTGCCGTTCTGGATCGGGGCGCTCTGCACGTTCTGAACCGGCGCGGGCGGTGGATAACGCTGCTCAACCGGCGGCCAGTTCGGTTGCGCCGGCGACGCATTGGGAATGCTGGCGGGCGGGCGTGGGTCGTCGGCATAACCGAGTGCACTGCTGTCGCCCAGGAGCGCCACCTTGAACGGGAAATCGGCGCCGCATACGCCGGGGCCTTCGATCGGCTGCATCTGCTCGACGCCGACGCCGATCTTTATCTGGCCCGACTTCAGGCAGGAAACCTCAGCGTCGTGGCGCCAGGCGGCGCGCTCGCCTTGCATAAAGCTGCGCCCGCAGCCGGCGAGCGCTAGCAGCAACGCCCCACCGCCGAGAGATAGATAGACGTGGAGTCCACGCTTCATTCTCGCAAAATGCGAGCAGTTTCTTTAACGAGGTTTCAAAGCCGCGAGGCAGTGAATTCGTTAAGGATAAGGAATCGTTGCGAACGTCTATTGCGCCGGTTTGATCCCTAAAACCTTGCCGATCTCCGCCACCGCCGCGCGCTGTTCGGCAAGCGCGGCGGCGAATTCGCTCGGCGATCCCGGATTGACCACCTGCCCGGTGGCGCTCAGCCGCGCTACCACCTCGGGTTCGGCTGCAATGTCCGCCGCGATGCGGTCACGCGCCGCCTGCGGCATGTTGCGCGGCCCGAGGATGCCGACTAGGCCGTCGAACTCGAGTGACCTGTAGCCCAGTTCCCGGCCAGTCGGGATGTCAGGCAGCGCGGCCGCATGTTGCAGGTTCGTCAGAGCGATCGCTTTGACTTTGTTGGCCAGGATACGCGGGCGCATGATGGCATAAGCGCCGACAAAGGCGTGGATGCGGCCTTCGGAAAGGTCGTTGATGGCGGACACTGGATCCTTGTACGGTACCTTGGCCATTTCCAGGTGCTCGGTCTTCAGGAAAGCTGCGAACATTAAGTCGTTGGCGCCAGTCACTGAGGCATAGTTGAGCTTGTTCGGCGCCGCTTTAATTTTGGCGGCCAGTTCCTTCACGCTGTCGACGCCGAGGTCCGCTGGCACGCCAAGCGCGATCAACGTGTTGGTCACGCGCGCAATCGGCACCAGGTCGTCGGTACTATAGGGCAGCTTGTCATGCAGCAGCGGGTGCGCGGTGAAGGTTGAGGCCGGCGCGAACAGCAGTACGTGATCGTCGTGCGCGCCGATGACGGCGGTGATTGCAACGAAGGCATCGCCGCCCGGCTTGTTCTCGACCACGACCGGCTGGCCCCATTTGGCCGACAGATTGTCGGCGAAGACGCGCGCGGTGATGTCGACGCCCGAACCAGGCCCGAGCGGAATGATAAAATGCACCGGCCGCTGTGGCCAGGTCTGCGCGAATGATGGTGCAGTCAGCAGCGTCACAAAGGCAGAAAGAATCAGGGCGAGAGTCGCGCGTCGTAAATTGAAGCATGATCCTCCACTGTTCGAATGCGAACGGAGACTCGCGCCACTCGCGTGCGCATGCATTTTCTTTGGCCGATTGGCAAAATCGAACGTAACGCCGATTCGCATGCATGCAAAATTGTGGTGACTGCAACTGCGACTTGCTACGAACATCCTAAGTTCCGCACCATTTGCAGAAGAAATCCTGCGCAACATGCTGGCTGTTTTGGTGTTCTCCCGCATTTTGCTTCTGCACGCGTTCTTTTTGTGTCGGACGATCAAGCGCTTGCAGCCGGCATTCCCGCCGCGCATGACCGCGTCATTCAAATTTCATTACAGAGAGCTACGACGCAGGAGCGTTTTCTGGTAAACAACTTGAATTAAACAAGGGAGGCACTGCCGTGGACCTTTCCTTGAGACTGAATGTGCTCGCGGTGTGCGCCGTGTTCGTTTTCGTGGGCGCGATCCTGCTGGGGGCATTCTGAGATCGAGGCCAAGGACGAAGCCAAACCAACAAAGGGCATCAAGCCCTAGTAACAATTACAACACCGGGGAGCGGAACTCTCCGGTGTTCTGCTTTTTTGAACCTCGGCTGCGGTCCAATACACTCAACCAAACAACCAGGGCGTCGGCCCGGTTTTTCAATCGGCTTGCTCTTGCTGCTCATATCGCCGTCGCGCCATATCGCTCCGACGGGCAATGCGCCGCTGCCAGAGAGCCAGAAGAAAATTGCCTATACTTCTGGGCGGCCATCGCCGGATGCAACAAGCGTGAGCGCTAAGCGGCGACCGTGTCTTTTAACGCCTGCGAATCATAGTTGAGGATCGGCGCCAGCCAGCGTTCGCATTCCCCGACCGTCCATCCCTTGCGCTTGGCGTAATCCTCGACCTGGTCGCGCTCGATCTTGCCGACACCGAAATAATGGCTTTGCGGGTGGCTGAAGTAGAGGCCGCACACCGCCGCGCCCGGCCATAGCGCGTAGCTTTCGGTCAGCTTGATGCCGATGCGCTCGGGGCCCAGGAGCTTGAACAACGTACCCTTCTCAGTGTGATCCGGCTGCGCGGGATAGCCGGGCGCCGGGCGGATGCCGCGATATTTCTCGGCGATCAGCTCCTCAGCGGTAAGCGCCTCGTCACTTGCGTAGCGCCAGAACTCACGGCGCACGCGCTGGTGCAGCCGCTCAGCGAAAGCCTCCGCCAACCGGTCAGCCAGAGCCTTCACCATGATTGCCGAGTAATCGTCGTTAGCCCGTTTGAAGCGCTCGGCCACCGAGTCCTCACCGATGCCGGCGGTGACCGCAAAGGCGCCGATGTAATCGGCGATGCCGCTGTCGTGGGGTGCGATGAAATCGCTCAGCGCCTCGTTGTAACGCCCTTCGCGTTTCAGCAATTGCTGGCGCAAGCTGTGCAGCACAGCGATCGGATGCTGCCGCGTTTCGTCACCGAACACCAGAATATCGTCGCCCTGCGCCTGCGCCGGCCAGAAACCAACTACCGCGCTCGCCGTGACCCAGCGCTCCACCACGATCTTGTCGAGTATCGCACGCGCGTCCTCGTGCAGCGAGCGCGCCACACGGCCGAATTTTTCGTCGTCGAGAATGGCGGGATATTTTCCTCTAAGCTCCCAGGTGGCAAAGAACGGCGTCCAGTCGATGTAATCTATCAGCTCGACGACCGGATAATCCGCGAAGGCCTTGACGCTGAGGAATGTCGGCGTCGGCGGCCGGTAAGCGCCCGACCAGTCGAGCTGCGGCGCATTGCCTCGCGCCGTCGCAAGCGGCAGCCGCACCTTGTCGGCCTGCGCGCGCGCATGCGCGGCCGCCAGCTTAGAATATTCGCCGCGCAGCTCGGCGATATAACCGTCCTTCCGCTCGGGCGACATCAGCGCCTGCGCCACCCCGACGGCGCGGCTCGCGTCGTTCACGTAGACGGCCTGCCCGCGCTTGTAGCCCGGATGGATCTTCACCGCCGTGTGCACACGGCTGGTCGTGGCACCGCCGATCAGGAGCGGCAATTCGAAGCCCTGCCGCTCCATCTCCGCCGCCACGTGGCACATTTCGTCGAGCGAGGGCGTGATCAGACCGGACAGGCCGATGAGATCCGCCTTCTCGGCACGTGCCGTCTCCAGAATCTTCGCGGCAGGCACCATCACACCCAGATCGATCACCTGGTAATTGTTGCATTGGAGCACGACGCCCACGATGTTCTTGCCGATGTCGTGGACGTCGCCCTTCACCGTCGCCATCACGATCTTGCCGTTCGAGCTCTTATAGGTGAGACCGCGCTCCTGCTTTTCCTTCTCCATGTAGGGCATGAGATAGGCGACCGCCTGCTTCATCACGCGCGCCGATTTCACCACCTGAGGCAGGAACATCTTGCCGGAGCCGAAAAGGTCACCGACGATATTCATCCCATCCATCAGCGGGCCTTCGATCACGTCGAGCGGGCGATGCGCATCCTTGCGCGCCCTCTCGACGTCGACCTCGATGAAGTCGTTGATGCCGTGCACCAGCGCGTGTGCCAGCCGCTTCTCGACCGGCTGCTCTCGCCAGGCGAGATCGGCCTCGCGCACGTCGTGCCCTTTGCCATGGAATTTCTTGGCGAGCTCGAGCAGTCGCTCAGCCGCGTCCGGCTTCCGGTTTAGAACGACATCCTCGCAAGATCCGCGCAATTCCGGATCGAGGTCGTCATAGACCGCAATCTGTCCGGCATTGACGATGCCGAGATCCATGCCCGCCTTAATGGCATGATAGAGGAATACCGAGTGCATCGCCTCGCGCACGCGCTCGTTGCCGCGGAAGGAGAATGACAGGTTCGACACACCGCCGGACACGTGCACGCCTGGCAGATTGGCGCGGATCCAACGCGCCGCTTCGATGTAGGCGACGCCGTAGTTGTTGTGCTCATCCATGCCGGTGGCAACGGCAAAGATATTCGGGTCGAAGATGATGTCCTCAGGGGGAAAGCCTACCTGGTTCACCAGGATGTCGTGGGCGCGCCTGGCGATCTCACACTTGCGCTCAAGCGTGTCGGCTTGGCCCCTCTCGTCGAAGGCCATCACCACTACGGCGGCGCCGTAGCGGCGCACTATCTTGGCGTGATCAATGAAGGCCGCCTCGCCTTCCTTCATCGAGATCGAATTCACCACCGCCTTGCCCTGCAGGCATTTGAGGCCGGCCTCGATCACCGAGAACTTCGATGAATCGACCATCACTGGCACGCGCGCGATGTCGGGTTCGGCAGCAATCAGGTTGAGGAAATTGATCATGGTCTGCTCGGAGTCGAGCAGCCCCTCGTCCATGTTGACGTCGATCACCTGTGCGCCGTTTTCCACCTGCTCGCGCGCGATCGAGAGCGCGCTAGCGTAGTCGCCGGCGGTGATCAGCTTGCGGAATTTGGCCGAGCCGGTGACGTTGGTGCGCTCGCCGATGTTGACGAACGGAATCTCGGGGGTGAGCGCGAAGGCCTCGAGCCCCGACAGGCGCAACTGCCGCGGCACTTCCGGCACTTTACGCGGCGTCTTGCCCGCTACCGCCTTGGCGATGGCAGCGATGTGCTCGGGCGTCGTGCCACAGCAGCCGCCGACCACGTTGACCAAGCCAGCCTCGGCGAATTCGCCGAGCAGCTCGGCCATATATTCCGGGCTCTCGTCGTAATAACCGAATTCGTTAGGCAACCCGGCGTTTGGATAAGCGCAGACGAAGGTATCGGCGACGCGGCCGATCTCAGCTATGTGGGCGCGCATCTCGCGCGCGCCGAGCGCGCAGTTGAGACCGATGGTGATCGGATCGGCGTGGCGCACCGAATTCCAGAACGCCGCCGGCGTCTGCCCGGACAGGAGGCGGCCGGAGCGGTCCGTTATAGTGCCGGAGATCATCACTGGGATGTCAAGGCCGCGCTCACCGCAAATCTCCTGGATAGCGTAGATCGCCGCCTTGGCATTGAGCGTATCGAAGATGGTCTCGATTAGCAGCAAATCGGTGCCGCCATCGAGCAGGCCGCGCACCTGCTCGCCATAGGCGGCGCGTAGCTGGTCGAAGGTGATGGCGCGAAAGCCTGGGTTGCTGACGTCCGGCGAGATCGAGGCGGTGCGGTTGGTCGGGCCGAGCGCGCCGGCGACGAAGCGGCGGCGGCAGTCCTCCTTCTCGGCGGCGGCGGCAGCCTCGCGCGCCAGTGTGGCGCCAGCCTGATTGAGCTCATAGGCGATGCCCTCCATGCCGTAGTCAGCCTGCGCGATCGCGGTCGAGGAGAAAGTGTTAGTGGAGACGATGTCCGCGCCGGCGCGGAAGTAGGCGAGATGGATGTCGCGCACCGCCTGCGGCCGGCTCAGGTTGAGCAGGTCATTGTTGCCGCGCACCTCTCGGTTCCAGGCGTCAAAACGCGCGCCACGATAGCCTTCCTCATCTAGCTTGAGTGCCTGGATCATGGTGCCCATGGCGCCGTCGAGCACCAGGATGCGCTCTCGCAACAATTCGCGGAAGGTCGCTCGTACGTTACTCATCTGAAACTCTCACGCCCCTGCACTCGCGCGTTGTTGCTGGTGTGCAGAAAGATTAACCGGCCGCAGGCCCAAGAGATGGCAGATCGCGTAGACGAGGTCGGCGCGGTTCATGGTGTAGAAGTGGAAATGAGTGACACCGCGGTCGAACAGGTCGATGACCTGTTCGGCGGCGACCGCGGCGGCGATCAGCTTGCGTGTGGTCGGATCGTTGTCGAGCCCCTGGAAGCGCTCGGCGATCCATACTGGCACCGAGGCGCCGGCACGCGTGGCGAAACTCGTCGCCGCCTTGAAGTTCTGCACGGGCAGGATGCCCGGAACGATCGGGATGTCTATGCCGCGGGCGCGCACGCGGTCGAGGTAACGGAAGTAGACATCGTTATCGAAGAAGAATTGAGTCATCGCGCGCGAGGCGCCGGCATCAACCTTGGCTTTCAGCATGTCGATGTCGGCTTCCACAGTGGGCGAATCCGGGTGTTTCTCCGGATACGCCGAGACAGAGATCTCGAAGTCGCCGCGGATCCGCTTAATGCCCGCGGCAAGCTCGGCCGCGTTGCTGTAGCCGCCGGGATACGGCACGTATTTTACGCCTACGCCGCCCACCGGATCGCCGCGCAGCGCTACGATATGGCGCACGCCCGCATCATAATAATTACGCAAAATCCCGTCGATTTCTTCACGCGTGGCAGCGACACAAGTGAGATGGGCAGCCGGTTTCAAATCCGTCTCCGTCAGCATGCGTTTGACGGTCGCGTGTGTGCGCTCGCGCGTCGAGCCGCCGGCGCCGTAAGTTACCGAGACGAAACTGGGCGCCAGCGGCGCCAGCCGCTCAATGGACTCCCAGAGCGTCTTTTCCATCTCCTCGGTGGCCGGCGGGAAGAACTCGAACGACGCCGCGATGCGGCGGTGACCGGCCGGCATGAAACGGCTCAGGCGCGGTGTGACCGCCATCACGCGACCTCCCGCACCGGCGGCGTCGCCATCAGCGCGCGCGTGTCGCGCGCGAGCCACAGCGACACCGCGATCTTCACCTCGGAGCCGGGTTCCGGCGCGAGGTTCTTGTGCATCACCGGCTCCAGCCCGGACGCCGTCATCCATTGCATCACCGTCTCTGGCGCAAAACCGAGCCGGCGATGCGCATATTGCTCGCGCAGGAATTCCTGCTCGTGCAACGCGAAGTCGACGACCAGGAGCCGCCCGCCCGGACGCAGCACGCGCGCGGCTTCTTTGATGGCGCGGGCGCCGTCGTCGAGGAAGTGCAGCACTTGGTGCACGATGACGACGTCGAAGGAATCGTTGGGCAGCGGCAGATCGTAGATGTCGCCCTGGCGCACGCTGCAATGCTTCAAGCGCCCGCGCTCCAGCCGGTCGCGCGCGAGCAACAGCATGTCAAGCGAGAGATCGAGGCCGAGCCCGCGCTCGATATCCTTGCCGAACAGTTCGAGCATGCGGCCCGTGCCGGTGCCGAGATCGAGCAGCGAGCGGAATGGCTTGCCGGCAAGCGCGGCGCGGATTGCCTCCTCGACCGCCTCGTCGGCGACGTGCAGCTTTCGGATGCGGTCCCATTCGGCCGCGTGTTCGCTGAAATAGGCTTGCGCCGCCGCGGTCCGCGCGGCCCGTACCGAGGCAAGCCTGGCGCGGTCGCGTGTGATGGTCGGGTCGGCTGGGTCGAGTTTCCCGAGCAGCGCACGGGCCAGCTCGGCGCCGCCACCCCGTTCGACCAGGCGAAAGAAGGCCCAGGTGCCCTCGCGAAAGCGCTCGACCAGCCCTGCCTCGGCCAAGAGCCGAAGGTGGCGCGAGATGCGTGGCTGCGACTGGCGCAGGATGTCGGTGAGGTCGGAGACGGTGAGCTCAGCCTCGGCGAGCAGCGCCAGCACGCGCAGTCGCGTCTCCTCGCCCGCCGCCTTCAGGGCGGCGTTAAGTGCATCGAAGCCAAGGCGGTCGCTCATGAGTCCTAATCAGTAGGCCTATGGGCCTTTTCCCACTATACAAATGTATCTTTATACATAAAGATATCTTTATACGTTGAAACCGCGGCGCGCAAGATACAATTCAGTCCGAAAGAGAGCCCCATGAGCAAAGACTTCGGGATCCGCGAGGGTGAGGTGACCGCCGATCTGCCGGCGCAATTCGACGCCGGGCTCTATTTCATCGGCCGCATCCGCACGCCCTGGAAGGAACGCAAGGACTGCCCTAAGAACGCGCGCGAATCCGACGCAGTGTGCACCGTCGAACTGGACGAACGCTGGGCGGCGGGCTTGAAGGACCTGGCGAGCTGCAGCCACATCGTCGTGCTATACTGGATGGATAAATCCCCGCGGAATCTGGTGCTACAGACCCCTGCGCATTACGGCGTGCAGCACGGAACGTTCGCCCTGCGTTCGCCGGCCCGACCCAACCCGATCGCCATGAGCGTGGCAAAACTCAAGCGCATCGAGGGCATGAGGCTCTATGTCGTCGGGCTCGACTGTCTCGACGGCACGCCGCTCCTCGACCTCAAACCCTATATCACCTCCACAGACAGCGTGCCGGAAGCGGTAGTTGGCTGGCGCAAGGACAAGGACTGAGCGCCGGAGACGCCCAAAAGGACCAGTGGTTCTGAACGTTTGCGGCCGCTGCAGTTGTCGAAGCTGCCTTCCCAGCAGTGCAACCCGCTCGCTGGGATGCCTGAGGCTCGAGTAGAACCAACGCACCGGCCTTATTATGTACCGACCGATGGCGCGAGGCGCGATCCGCGGCTGCTGCGGTAGATCGCCAGTTGCGCCACCAAATGAGCGCCCGGGCACAACCTTGCTCACAATTCTATAAATTGGTGAGGCCCAATTGAGGGAGCGGAACGATGCGTATAGTGGCGATGGCGGCGGGGGCGGTCGGCGGTTATTTCGGCGCCCGCATGGCGGGTGCCGGCCATGACGTGTTCTTCATCGCGCGCGGTGCTCATCTTGAAGCGATGAAGACGAACGGCCTGCGCATCGACAGTGTGCACGGCAACCTGTATCTGCCCAAGCCGAATGTCACCGAGGATCCGAAGACCGTCGGCCCGGTCGACGTGGTGCTGTTCGCGGTCAAGCTGTGGGACACCGAGAAGGCTGCCGAGGCGGCGCGTCCGCTAGTCGGCACGAACACCCGCGTCATCACCTTGCAGAACGGCATCGACAGCGTCGAGCGCATTACCCCGATTCTCGGTGCGGAGCAGACCGCCGGGGGCGCCGCCTATATTGCGACCGTGGTCGAGAAGCCTGGTGTTATCAAGCACACCAGCAATTTCGCGCGCATACGCTTTGGGCGTGCGGACAAGCGCCCCGATGCCATGCTGCAGGCATTCGCCGAGGCCGCCAAGGCCGCCAAGCTCGAAGCCGATATCTCCCCCGACATCAACGTCGAGCTGTGGGAGAAATTCATCTTCCTCACCGCTATGTCAGGCTCAACCACGGCGCTGTGCTCGCCCATCGGCCCGATCCGCGAGGACCCCGAATTGCGCGCCTTCTTTCACCAGTTGATGCAGGAGGCCTATGCGGTCGGCAAGGCGAAGGGCATCGCGCTCGATCCCGGCTTTATCGACAGCCGTATGGACTTCCTGATGAACAAGGTCGAGCCCGGCATGGTTGCCTCGATGGCGCACGACCGCGAGCGCGGCAACCGGCTCGAGGTCGACTGGCTGAGCGGCAAGGTGCGTGCGCTCGGCCGCGAGCTCAACATCCCGACGCCGGCAAGCGACACTGTCCATATCGTGCTCAAGCTGCACCGCATGGGCAAGCAAGCCTTATGAGGACTTGTGCCCCCTTTTTCGTGGCACCGATCTCGAGCAGCATGAGACCGCAGTACTGCAGAAGGCAATGCTTCTGCTGAGCAGAGTGACCAAGATGGCGGTAAAGCCGACGAAAGTAATGGCGAGCGTCGCCAGCAGTGTTGGGCAATTCCCTGCGCCGCCCCTGGTTGGTGCCAAAAAATGCGCTGCCGTGATGACGACGGCAAATTGCGTCGATCGCCGCAACCGGAAGAAATCCCCCGCGGTCTGCCGGCAACCATCGCGCGTCCGATTTGGCGCAGTAGCTCCGCCCGCCATTACCCGGCTGCAGGTGGCCGCCGCTAATCCTCGGGAATCGCAACAGAACTGACCGGGAGGCCAAGCGTTATCCAAACGTCCAGAACCGACTAAGAAAACGCCGACCCGTGATGGAGCCCGGCCCACAGGCCGGGACACCGGTCGCAAGAGGGATAGAAATGCAGACGGCATTAGATTAAGAGTATCGATGGAATTCCCGACCGCAGTTGCGGTTGCTTAAGAAAAAGAAAAATGCTCGGGAGGATTAAGCGTTGCTGCGCACGCTCGTAAAGAAGCGCGATTTCTACTCCGGTACGCTCATGACTTTGCTCGGGGCGGCGGTCATACTGGACTCATTGACCTACACGCTGGGCACCTTGACCCATATGGGGCCCGGCATGTTCCCCTTGATGCTCGGCTGCACGCTCACTTTCGTCGGCGTGTTGATC
>Ga0207722_1000014_pt1 | contig 30793 bp, 27 predicted proteins | sample LuqExpMetageno26_FD_187784 | JGI IMG/M metagenome (GOLD analysis project Ga0207722, IMG submission 187784) | Tropical forest soil microbial communities from Luquillo Experimental Forest, Puerto Rico - Sample 26 (SPAdes) | ecosystem: Environmental > Terrestrial > Soil > Tropical forest ...
CTGCTCGGAAAGGTTCGCCAGCACTCCATGTAGCGCGCGCCTGAAGTCCTTCACCTTGGTATCGACCGCGTGTCTGATACGTGGATTGCCGGCCTTGCCGGTGGCGAAGATCATCAGGCTGTCGGAAGTCGAGGTGTCGCCGTCGATGGTGACGGCGTTGAAGGTGTCAGCCACTGCTTCCTTGAGCATCGACTGCAGCGCCTGGCCAGAAATTGCGGCGTCGGTGAAAACGAAAGAAAGCATGGTCGCCATATCGGGCGCGATCATACCAGCGCCCTTGGCGATGCCGTTGACCCTCACGATGGTATTACCGATACGCGCCATCGCCGTCGCTACTTTCGGAAAAGTGTCGGTAGTCATGATCGCCTTGGCGGCGGCGACGAAGTCTCCGGCTTTGGCGCGCGCCGCGAGGCCTTCCATCACGGGCACGAATTTCGAGGCGTCGAGTGGTTCGCCGATCACGCCGGTGGATGCGAGGAAAACCTCCGACCGCTTACAGCGGGCAGCCTTGGCGGCGATCTCCGCGGTAAGCCGCGTTGCTTCGCGCCCGCTTTTTCCGGTGAAGGCGTTGGCATTGCCGGAATTGACCACCAGCGCCCGTGCCTTCCCAGATTTGAGATTGGCGCGGCACCATTCGACCGGTGCCGAGGGGCACTTCGATCGAGTGAAGACGCCGGCCGTCGTGGTGCCAATGTCGAACAACGCCAGCAGCACGTCGGTTCGGTTGGCGTAACGGATGCCGGCTTCGGCGGTGGCGAGCCGTACGCCGACGATCGCCGGCATGTCCGGCACCTGTTGCGGGGCGAGGGGAGAAACGGCGGTCGACATTTATGTCGGACTGTCCCGGCCATCCACGTCTTAAAGGCGGCGATACTCTAAAGACGCTGATGCCTGGCACAAGGCCGGAGATCACGAATTCATTTGTTGACTTGCGATGGTCTTACTTCTTGTCCGGCGCCGCGGGCGCAGCCGGCTCATCCGGCTTGTACATCTTCTCGATCTTGGCGCTGGCGCGCAGCGAGGTCACCAGTTCGGCCTGCGCCTTGCGCTGAACGTAGTTCTCAATCTGCGGCTTTACCTCGTCGAACGGCGGCACCGGCTTGACGCGCTTGTCCTCGACCTTGATCACGTGCCAGCCGAATTGGGTCTTCACCGGCTCGGAGATCTGGCCCTTATCCAGCTTGAAGGCGGTGTCGGAGAATTCTGGCACCATCTGCTCCTTGCTGAAATAGCCGAGATCGCCGCCATTGGCCTTGCCGGAGGGATCCTCGGTAGCTTCGGACGCCACCTTGGCGAAGTCCTCGCCTTTTTTCAGGCGCACGATGATCGCCTTGATCTTGTCCTCGGCTTCCTTGCTGGCCTTGTCGTCGCCGGCGGCAGCGCGGATCAGGATGTGGCGTGCGTGCACCTCTTGCTCCTGACCCATTTGTTTGGCCGCTTCGTCATAGACATCATGCATGGCCTTGTCGGTGAGTGCTTCCTTGGCGGCTTTCTGCAGCAACTGCTCCATCAGCAGCTTCTCGCGGTTGAAGGCGAGCTTGCGTTTAAACTCCAGCGTGTCGCCCATCTTCTTGGCTTCGGCCGCTTGCGACATCAGAATCATGTCGGTCACGAACTGGACCAGGTAGTCCTTCTTGGCGTTCGGCGACATCGGCGGCAGCTGGCCGGCCTCCTCCTCGGCGACGGCGAGATCGCTCTGATGGATCTCGGTATCGTTGACCTTGGCCACCACTGGGTCGACATCATCAGCGCGCGCGGGGCCACCCGTCAGCACTAGTACTAACCCGGCAGCAATGATGCCGACGCGCAGGGGAGTAGCCTGGAGGAGAGAATTCGTCATGGCTTATCCTTGGGAGTCTAGGGGCCGGCGCCAGGCCGGCGGCGCCTTGTCGCCCAACAATCATGGCTTTGCAATGGCCGCGCGCTGCAAATCGTAATGGCCGCATGCCGCAAATCGTAAAGTCTGCGTGACCGTATGCGCATGCGCGGGCAAGACCGCTCTGGTTAAGCCTTTGTCAGGCCGCCAATTGACAATATTCCGACCCGCTCCTATCTCTGCGCTGACCTCCGCCGGTCGAACTTTGCCGGTGCGTTTGCGTCGAAATAGCCCGCAAAGTGCCGCAATTCCGGAACGCCGGAAGGAACATCCGGCGGCGCGGCGTGCTAGAAGCGTCCGAGGAGCCACCCGTATGATCGGCGTCGTTGCCCGCAAGCTGTTCGGCTCTGCCAATGAGCGGCGGATTCGCAGCTATCAGCCGCGGGTGGCCCAGATCAACGCGCTGGAAAAGGAGCTGGAAGGGCTCTCCGACGAGCAGCTTCGGGCGCGGACTAACGAATTCAAGAAACAGGTCGCCGAAGGCGCCTCCCTTGATGACATCCTGGTGTCGGCCTTCGCCACTTGCCGTGAGGCGGCCAAGCGCACGCTTGGCCAGCGTCACTTCGACGTGCAGCTGATGGGCGGCATAATCCTACACGAAGGCAAGATTTCCGAGATGAAGACCGGCGAAGGTAAGACGCTGGTCGCGACGCTCCCGGTCTATCTCAACGCGCTGTCGGGACGCGGCGTGCACGTAGTCACCGTCAACGATTACCTGGCCAAGCGCGACGCCGAATGGATGGGCCAGATCTACAATTTCCTTGGCCTCACCGTCGGTGTCATTGTGCATGGGCTCGACGACGATCAGCGCAAGAAGGCCTACGACTGCGACGTCACCTACGGCACCAACAACGAGCTTGGCTTCGACTATCTGCGCGACAATATGAAGTACCGGCTGGAGGACATGGTCCAGCGCGGCCACATCTACGCCATTGTAGACGAAGTCGACTCGATCCTGATCGACGAGGCGCGGACGCCTTTGATCATTTCCGGTCCGCTCGACGATCGATCCGAATTCTACAACACCATCGACAGCTACATTCCCGCGCTCGACAAAACTGACTACGAGGTCGACGAGAAGCAGCGTACGGTGACGCTCACCGAAGCCGGTATGGAAAAACTCGAGCAGCGCCTAAGCAACGCCGGCCAGCTCAAGGACGGCTCGCTCTACGACATTGAGAACGTCTCCGTCGTGCACCACATCAATCAGGCCCTGCGCGCGCACAAGCTATTCCAGCGCGACAAGGATTACATCGTGCGCAATGGTGAGGTCGTCATTATCGACGAGTTCACCGGCCGCATGATGCCTGGCCGGCGCTATTCGGAAGGGTTGCATCAGGCGCTCGAGGCCAAGGAGCATCAGCCGATCCAGCCGGAGAACCAGACGCTCGCCTCGATCACCTTCCAGAACTATTTCCGGATGTACGAGAAGCTCGCTGGCATGACGGGCACGGCACTCACCGAGGCCGACGAGTTCATGGATATCTACAATCTCGAAGTGCTGGAAGTGCCTACCAACATGCCGCTCATCCGCAAGGATGACGACGACGAGGTCTACCGTACCGCCACCGAGAAATACCGTGCCATTATCTCGCTGATCGAGGACTGCAAAACGCGCGGCCAGCCGGTGCTAGTTGGCACGACGTCGATCGAGAAGTCGGAGCAACTGGCCGAGATGCTGCGCAAGCAGGGCTGGGAGCAGCACGACTTCTCCGATCCAAACGCGTTCGCAGCGCTTTATTCCGGCGACGAGGGTGCTTCCAAGGCCAAGGTCTTTGCCATCCTGAATGCCCGCTACCACGAACAGGAAGCATATATCGTCGCGCAGGCCGGCGTTCCCGGCGCCATCACCATCGCCACCAACATGGCCGGCCGCGGCACCGATATCCAGCTCGGCGGAAATGCCGACATGCGCATTCGCCAGGAGATCGCTGACGTCGAAGATCCGCGGGCGCGCGAGAAGGACCCGCGTGCCGTCAACATCCGTGAACAGGTGGCACGTCTTAAGCAGAAGGCGCTTTCCGCCGGCGGCCTCTATGTGCTCGGCACCGAGCGGCACGAGAGCCGGCGCATCGACAACCAGCTGCGTGGTCGCTCCGGCCGTCAGGGTGACCCCGGCCATTCCAAGTTCTTCCTCTCGCTGGAAGACGACCTGATGCGCATTTTCGGCTCCGACAAGCTCGATGGCATGCTGCGCAAGCTCGGCCTAAAGGAGAACGAGGCGATCGTTCACCCTTGGATCAACAAGGCGCTGGAAAAGGCGCAGCAGAAGGTCGAAGCGCGCAACTTCGACATCCGCAAGAACCTGCTGAAGTTCGACAACGTGATGAACGATCAGCGCACGGCGATCTTCAAGGAGCGGCTCGATCTTATGCGCGAGGAGGCTGTGGACGAAACGATCGTCGGCATGCGCCACACCGTGATCGAGGATCTTGTCGTCAAGCATATTCCCGCCAACGCCTATGCCGAACAATGGGACGTTGCCGGCCTCGACGATGCTTTGCGCAACATTCTCACGCTCGATCTGCCGGTAAAGGATTGGGCCAAAGAAGAGGGTATCGCTGACGAGGAAGTGCGCGAGCGTATCGAGCGGCGGGCCGACGAACACATGGCGGCCAAGGTGGCCAAATGGGGGCCCGACGTCATGCGTTATGTCGAGAAGTCGATCCTACTGCAGACGCTCGACCATCTCTGGCGCGAGCACCTGGTGATACTGGAGCATCTGCGCCAGGTGATCGGCCTGCGTGGTTACGGCCAACGCGATCCGCTCAACGAATACAAAGCCGAGGCCTTCGCGCTGTTCGAGGCGATGACGGCGCGCCTGCGCGAGGCGGTCACAGCGCAGCTGATGCGTGTGGAGATCGTGCAGCAGCCGCCGGCGGAAGAGCCTCCGCAAAAGCTTCCTTACATGGAAGCGCACAAGGTCGATCCCATGACCGGCGAGGATGAATTGGCGCCAGCATTGGCGCCCGCCCTGGTCGGCGCCGGCAACGGCAATGGTGCGCAGGCCGCGCGCAATCCGAAAGACCCCACCACGTGGGGCAAGATCGGCCGCAACGAGCTGTGCCCCTGCGGTTCCGGCAAGAAGTACAAGCACTGCCACGGAAAGTTCGCTTGAATACTGATTGCGCCAGTCAGGGTTTCAGCGCCTGCGCCAGCAATTTGCGGAATGAGCGGTCGCGCTTGAGGTGCCACTCGCGGCTCATCGCCGAGCGCTTGTTCTTGCAGCGTTCCGCATGTAGTAACACCCAGACGCGCCCGCGTGTTGCGCGGGCGCCCGTTCCGGCATTGTGCTGAGCCACGCGCCGCGCGACGTCATCGGTCCAGCCGACATAGGTCAGGTGGCGGGTCTTGGTGCGGGTGCCGAGAACGTAAACGAAACAGCCCATGCGGCGATCTTTACCCGGCATGGCCGGGCTTGTCGCGGCTGTCGGGGAGTTCGTTCACTGCTCCAAGAAGGCGACACCCCGGCCAGGAGGTCGGGCGCGGCTGCGAGGGTTAAGTCCTAGCGGAATGCGGCCCAGCGGCTTTCGAACGAGCCGGCCGGCACGACCGGCTGCGCGCCCGACACCAGACCATTCGCGCTCGCCTGCGGCGCCGAATAAGCCGAATAAGCAGTGCGCAATTCGGGCGCGGGCGCTGTCTCGGCCCTCTGCACTGGCGGTGCCGCCGACGTGGCGTTCGCCACCGCCTTGGGTTTTTCTTGCGGCTTTGGTTGCAACACGGCCGAAGCTGCGGCAGTGCGAACTGCAACGTTGACGCGGCGCGGCTTCGCGGCGAGTTCCGACGTGACGGACTTGGTGTCGGCCACCTCGACTGGCTTCGCTTCAGTCTTATTGCTGAACAGGTTGCCGAGCAGCCCGGCGATCGTCTTCGGTTGTTCGGATGGGGTTTCGCTGTCCTTCGGCTGCGGTGCCGGCGTCGCCATTCTCTCCGTTTTGGCGGCGGGTTGCGATTGCGGAGGGCGTTCCGCGGCGGCAGCCGGCGGGTTGGGTGTGCGCGGCAGATAGCCGGGCGCCTGGGTATTGCTGGCGAGTTGATAGGTGCGGCCGTTGTTGTCGACCTGGGTTTGGGGCTGCAGCTTGGCTAGGAACACGGGGTTCATGCCGCCGTCGATACCATTGCGCGGCGGCACCGTGGCGACATCACGCGCGATGTATTGCGCCATCTGGACGCGCTCCTGCCGGATATGGTCAAGCACGACCGAAGCGATGGTCGGGTCAAGCTGGAAGACCGGGCACTTGCTGTGCGCGTCGAACTTTAGCGGCTTGTTGGAATTATCCGACGGCGCCGCGTCGAAGATGTAGCGCTTCTCGCAGACCGCAACCTTCGGCTCCTGATGGGTTGCTTCGAAATGATCGTAGCCCTCCTTCAGCATCTCCCAGAACGCAAAGTTCGGGTTGTTGCGATGCTTGGCCATGTTCAGCGAGGTCATACGGAACGGGAATGCCTCGAGTTGGAAGGCGGTCTGTCCGCCGAAGAAACTCTCGCGCGCGAGCGCGTAGATTTCCTGGATCTGCTCGTCGGTCATCGCGTAACACCCGCGCGAAGAGCAGTCGCCGTGGACCATGAGCTGTGAACCGCTGTAACCCATGGCGCGGTCGTAGGTGTTTGGGAAGCCGGTATTGAAGGCGAGATAGTAATTGGAATGCGGGTTCATTTGCCCAGGCGCGATCGTATAGAAGCCCTCGGGAGCCTGGCGGTCGCCTTCCTTCTTCTTCGGGCCGAGATCGCCTGACCAGCGGCAGATCGGATAGGTCTTCAAGAGCGCGAACTCGCCGCCGCGGTTCTTTTTCCAGACCTCCATCTCCGATTCTTCCTTGAAGATGCGGACGAGAATCGGCGAATCCTTGTTCATCTGCCTCGCCTCGAGCTCGGCGAGCGTCTTTTCGGAGAGCGGGGCCTGGGAGCGGCCCGAAGGAACCACGCTATCGGGATCGCAGCCGGCGAGGGCAATCGTTGCAGCAACGGCCGCTGACGCGAGCAGCGCGCGTACAAGAGCTTGATTCAACCGCGGTACTCCCCCCGTGGGCAGATCCCCCGTTAATATATCGTTATCCTCAAGATGTGGCATCTGCAAGGCATAGGATGCCGCACCCGGGAATGGGTAAGCCGAAAGTGGTGAATCTGGAGTTAATTTCCAAAAAGTCTCGCGGATTCGCCTCCGGGCCGGGCCCTAGTCATGCGGACGGCCCATGGCCAAAAACTTCTCGCGCCGCTGCCGGCGGATGGTCTCGCGGTCAAGAGGCCTAAGCTCGGCGAGCGTATGGGCGATTGCTTCACCGGTGACCGTGATCGCAGCCTGCGGGTCGCGATGCGCGCCGCCGGTTGGCTCCGGCACCACCGTGTCGATCACGTCGAAGCGCACCATGTCCTGGGCAGTGATCTTCATGCTGGTGGCTGCTTCCTGTGCCTTGGCGGTGTCGCGCCACAGGATGGAGGCGGCGCCTTCCGGCGAAATCACGCTGTAGATCGCGTGCTCCAGCATCAATATGCGGTTGGCAGTGGCGATGGCGATAGCGCCGCCGGAGCCGCCTTCGCCGAGGATCACTGCGACATTGGGAACGCCCAGCGACAGGCAGGCATCGGTCGAGCGCGCGATCGCTTCTGCCTGGCCGCGTTCCTCGGCGCCGATGCCGGGATAGGCGCCGGCGGTGTCCACCAGCGAGATGACCGGGATGTCGAAACGGTCGGCCATTTCCATCAATCGCACGGCTTTGCGATAGCCCTCCGGTCGCGCCATGCCGAAATTGTGCTTGATGCGGCTCTCGGTATCGGAACCCTTCTCGTGGCCGATGATGCAGACGCTTTCGCCGCGGAAGCGGCCGAAGCCGCCGACGATGGCCTGATCGTCGCCGAATTTACGGTCGCCGGCGAGCGGCATGAAATTGGTGATGAGGCCGCTGATATAGTCGAGGCAATGCGGCCGCTGCGGGTGGCGCGCAACTTGAGTCTTCTGCCAGGGCGTGAGGTCGGCGTAGAGTTCCTTCAGCGCGAGTGCCGCCTTTGCTTCGAGCCGGTTGATCTCCTCGCTGACGGAGAGCGCGTTGTCGCTGGCGCGCAGTTCCTCGACCTTGGCCTCCAGCTCGGCCACGGGCTTTTCGAAATCGAGATAACTGCGCATGGTTCCGGCGAGCATCGGAATCTGCCTTGTGGACGCTATACCAAGCTTAGAGACGCGGACGGCCCGTCTAAGTCAAGCAGTGTCAATATGGGTTTTACGGGCACTTCTGGCTAGTTGTCGGCCAGCGGGTGCAGGTCGCGCACCAGCGCCTTCAGCCGCTCTTCCAGCACGTGGGTATAGATCTGTGTTGTCGAGATGTCGGAGTGGCCGAGCAGGGTCTGTACGACGCGCAAGTCGGCGCCGTTGTGCAGGAGATGGCTGGCGAAGGCGTGGCGCAAGACGTGCGGGGAGAGGCGTTCGCCGGGTATGCAGCACCTCGCGCCGAGCGCCTTCAATTCGTGGGCGAAATGCTGGCGAGTGAGGTGTCCCTGTTCGCCGAACGACGGAAACAGCCATTTCGACGGCGCGCCCTTCTCCGTCTCGGTGCACAGCTTCAGATACTCGGCCATGGCGCGTTTGGCCGAGTGATTAAGAGGCACCATGCGTTCTTTGCCGCCTTTGCCGCGCACTACAAGCATACGCTGATCCTTACGCGCTGCGGCTGCAGGCAAGGCCACCAGTTCGGACACGCGTAAGCCCGTCGCATACAAGACTTCGATCAGACAGAGAAGCCGCGCCGCGCGAAGCTGGGCGGCGCGCGGCTGCTTGGGGCCTTCCATGTCGTCGCGTGCCTGTGCCAGCAGGCTGTCGACCTCGGCGATCGACAGCAGCTTCGGGATGTTGCGCCCACGCTTGGGCCCTCGCAGTGGAGCGGCCGGGTCGTCCCTGCGCTTACCTTCCGCGTAGAGGAAACGATAAAGCTGGCGCACCGCCGACAGCCGCCGCGCCAGCGACGAGGCTTTGAGGCCGCGTTCGGCAAGCGCGCTCAGGAAGCCGCGCAGGTCATCGGTGCCGGCGCCGACGATATTGCGGCCCGCTGCGCGCAGATGAGAACTCAGGTCGGCAAGGTCGTTGCGATAGGCTGCGAGCGTGTTGGCGCCCGCCCCGCGCTCTGCGGCCAGCATGTCGAGAAACAGATCGACCAACGTTTCGTCCGATGCTTTCGGCCGCGGGGCCATGCCTATTGGGGCTTCTTCAGGAATTTATCGGGCGGCACCGTCACCACGATTTCGCGCGGCTGATACTTGACGAAATTAGCGAGCGCAAACACCGCGGCATAGCCGAGCCCGCCGATGAGGGCGACAAGGACCAGAAATCTGAAGAGGCTTGGCATCGTCCCAAGTCCGGCAGGGCCTGCCCCAATCGGGCTCAACGCGCGTTGTCTACGACGGCTTTCCTTAGCCGAGGTTAAGACCAGCCCGCTGCGTCTCAATTGCTGGTATATGGGAACCGTGACGTGATTTGGCAGCCTAGCATGGCGAACAGTGCCATTCAAAAAACGGCGGGAAACACCATGGAATCGGCGATCGCTGACACGCTTGGCCGCCGTTCCATTGTGCTCGTCGGCATGATGGGGGCTGGCAAATCGTCGGTCGGTCGCCGGCTGGCCGCGCGGCTGGGAATCGCCTTCGTCGATGCCGACACCGAGATCGAAAGCGCTGCAGGCATGACCATCTCGGAAATCTTCGAGAAGCACGGCGAGGCCTATTTCCGCGCCGGCGAAGCGCGCGTCATCGCGCGGCTCTTGGACAACGGTCCCCAGGTGCTGGCGACTGGCGGCGGCGCCATCATGAACCCGAATACCCGCGATCTCATCCGCGACAAGGGCATCTCGGTCTGGCTGAAGGCCGACGCCAACGTGCTGCTCAAGCGCACCAAGCGGCGCACCGACCGCCCGCTCGCCGAAAAGATCAAAGAGCTATTGCCGCTGCGCGAGCCGGTCTATGCACGGTCGGATATTGTGGTGCAATCGCGCGAGGAGCCGCACGATACCATTGTTGACGAGATCGTCGCCTCATTGGTGAAGATGCTGGGCATTACGGCGGAGAACAAATTATGACTGCGCCGCTGCGTTCCGGCGAACCGATCCTCGTGCCAGTCGCGCTCGGCGCGCGCGCCTATGACATCGTCATCGGGCGCGGTGTGCTCACCTCGCTCGGCGCGCGCATAAAGGCGCTGCGCCCGGGCGCAAAAGTCGCGATCGTCACCGATGCGACGGTCGCTAAGCACTATCTCGCCGTTGCCGAACACGCGCTGAAATCTGCTGGCAGCGAGAGCTCGACAATCACGGTGCTGGAAGGCGAGGGCTCCAAGAGCTACGCAACGTTCGAGACGGTGTGCGAGGCGATCATTGCGGCGCGCATCGAGCGCGGAGACCTGGTCGTCGCGCTCGGCGGCGGTGTCATCGGTGATCTCGCCGGCTTTGCCGCAGCTAGTGCGCGGCGCGGTCTCGATTACGTGCAAGTGCCGACCACCCTATTGGCACAAGTCGATTCCTCAGTCGGCGGCAAAACCGGCATCAATTCCCGACACGGCAAGAATCTGGTCGGAGCCTTTCACCAGCCCGTGCTTGTGCTCGCTGACAGCGCGGTGCTCGAAACGCTGCCGAAGCGCGAATTCCGCGCCGGCTATGCCGAGGTCGCCAAATACGCGCTGCTCGGCGACGCTGCGTTCTTCTCGTGGCTCGAAGCCAACTGGCAGGACGTGTTCGCAGGCGGCCCGGCGCGCGAACACGCCATCGCCGTGTGCTGCCGCGCCAAGGCCGGCATCGTAGCACGCGACGAACGTGAGACTGGCGAGCGCGCGCTGCTCAACCTCGGCCACACCTTCGGCCACGCCCTGGAGGCGGGCGCCGGTTTCGCCGGCCGTCTGCTGCACGGCGAGGCGGTGGCGCTAGGCATGGCGTTGGCGTTTGAGTTCTCCGCGCGCAGAGGTCTGATCGCGGCCGCCGATGCCACGCGCGCTTGCGCTCATCTTGCGGCGGTCGGCCTGCCCACCCATTTGAAGGATGTGCATGGCAGAGTGCCGGATATCGACGCTCTGATGGACCTGATCGCGCAAGACAAGAAAGTGAAGCGCGGCAAGCTCACCTTTATTCTGGTGCACGGCATTGGCCGGGCCTTCGTCGAGAATGACGTTAGCGCCACCGACGTGCGCGCGTTCCTGGCCGGCAAGCTTTCCGAAAAATGACACTAGAGGACTGGATCTCTCTCGTCATCGTGCTGATCTGCCTGCTGCTGTCGGCGTTTTTCGCCGGCAGCGAGACAGCGCTCACCGCGTCCTCGCGCGCCAGCATGATGCGGCTGGAAAAGCAGGGCAACCGGCGCGCCGGCATGGTCAACCGCCTGCTCGACCAGCGCGAACGGCTGATCGGCGCACTACTGCTCGGCAATAACGCGGTCAATATTGCCGCCTCGTCGCTGGCGACCGGCATCCTGCTCGCTTGGTTCGGTTCGGCCGGCATCCTCTACGCCACTGTCGGCATGACTATCCTGGTGGTCGTGTTCTCGGAAGTGTTACCGAAAACCGCCGCTTTCAACGCGCCGGACCGGCTCGCGCTGCTGGTCGCGCGGCCGATGAATTTCGTCGTCAAGATTCTCGGGCCGATCCTAATCGGTATCGAGAAACTGGTGTGCTGGCTGCTCGAATTGTTCGGCATTGACGTCGGGGAGGATCAGGCGGTGCTGTCGGCGCGCGAGGAATTGCGCGGCGCGGTCGATCTCATGCATCACGAGGGTGATGTCGAAAAGACCGACCGCGACATGTTCGGTGGCATCCTCGACCTGCGCGACCTGGTGGTGTCCGACGTGATGATCCACCGTACCGATATGCTCACTCTGAACGCCGACGATTCCTCCGAGGACATCGTCAACGCGGTGATCGCTTCGCCGGTGACGCGGCTGCCTCTGTGGCGCGGCAACACCGACAACATCGTTGGCATCCTGCACGTACGCGACTTGTTGCGCGCGCTGCACGCGGTGGATGGCGACGCCTCCAAGGTCGATATTGCGGCGCTGATGACGCCGCCCTGGTTCGTGCCCGACACGCGCCCGGTGTCCGAGCAGCTCAAGGCTTTCCGCCGCCGCAAGACGCAGCTCGCGCTCGTGGTCGACGAATACGGCGAGGTCGAAGGTCTAGTCACGCTCGAGGACATCCTCGAGGAGATCGTCGGCGATATCACGGACGAGCATGACATCACCATGCCGGGCGTACGCCGCCAGCCGGACGGCTCGATCAACGTCGACGGCGCGGTTTCGATCCGCGACCTTAATCGCGTGATGGATTGGCACCTCCCGGATCAGGAAGCGACCACCATCGCCGGGCTGGTCATTCACGAGGCGCGCTCGATCCCCGAGGTGGGACAGAATTTCACCTTCCACGGGTTCCGCTTCCGTGTGCTCCGCCGCGAGCGCAACCGAATCACCGCGCTGCGCATCCAGCCGCTGCCGCGCAAGCCCGCGGCAAAAGCGAGCTAGATCCCCCCTTCGCCCGGCGCCGTGGCGTGAATGGCGAGCGCGTGCACGCCGCCTTTTAGCTCTGCAGCTAGCGCCTGGTTAATGAGCCTGTGACGTCGCAGCCGGGGCATACCTCTAAACAGTTCCGACACTATATAAACTCGGTAGTGAGTTTGCCCGCCCGGCCGCGACCCAGCATGGCCCTCGTGTAGATGCGATTGGTCTTCGACCTTCAGGCTTTGCGGGGCGAAAGCCTCGGTCAACTTCTTTGTGATGATATCGGCGGTCCGCATACTGCCCGACTTAGGCAGGGGCGAAGGATGGGTCAATGGCGCATGGCGGAATCACGGTGCCGCACGACTGTCAAGTCTTGAAGGTGACCTCGGCCGAGGCGCATAATTATCGGTCATGAAAACCGACTCGTCCCTTTTCGATCGCATCCGGGTCAAGCCGGACAACGATCGCCGGCCGAAAGCCGGCCCGGCCTGCCAATGGGCAGGTTGCAAGGAGAAGGCCACCCATCGCGCCCCCAAGGGCCGCGAGAACGAGAGGGAATACTGGCGATTCTGCCTCGAGCACGTACGGCAATACAATCAATCGTATAATTTCTTCGCCGGCATGAACGATGCCGCGGTGATGGCCTATCAGAAGGACGCCATCACCGGTCATCGTCCGACCTGGAAGATGGGAACTGGTAAGACGAAGGCCCGGCCGGACATCCGCGCGTTTGCCGGCAATGCTGATCCCTTCGGCTTCTTCGGCGAAGGATTGAAGGCGGAGCAGAAGGCGCGAACTGAAGCGGCGCGGCCGGTGCGCAATGCCGAGCGCAAAGCGCTCGATACGCTCGGACTCGACGCGGACGCCACCAAGCATCAGGTGAAGATGCGCTTCAAGGAGCTGGTAAAGCGCCATCATCCGGACGCCAACGGCGGCGACCGCTCGACAGAGGACCGGTTGGTCGAGGTCATCCAGTCGTACAATTATTTGAAATCGGTGGGTTTCGGCTGACCAGGCTTCGTGGCGAGCAACCCTGCTCCGCCTTCGGCTCAGGGCCCGGCAGCACCTATCTCATTGATATTATTGATAGTGCAATTCGGAGACGGCGGGTTTTTCGCTCGCCCGCCGTCTGCTAAGTTGGCTCCTATCAGCCGGACCCTACTCGTCGGAGGTAAACAGGCTTCGGGGGATCACGAAGCCACGGAGGTTCAATTGACTGCTGCAACACAAGAGACCGTTGCCCTGCCCGACATGAAAGTGTCGATCCGTCAGGTCTTCGGCATCGACAGTGACATGGAGGTGCCGGCTTATTCCAAGCCCGACGAGCACGTTCCCGATATCGATCCCGATTACCGCTTCGACAGGCCGACGACGCTCGCCATTCTGGCCGGCTTCGCCAAGAACCGCCGCGTCATCGTCACCGGCTATCACGGCACCGGCAAGTCCACCCACATCGAGCAGGTGGCGGCACGGCTCAATTGGCCCTGCGTCCGCGTTAACCTCGACAGCCACATCAGCCGTATCGACCTAATCGGTAAGGATGCGATCGTCATCAAGGACGGTCAGCAGGTCACCGAATTCCGCGAAGGCATCCTACCCTGGGCGCTGCAGAACAATGTCGCGCTCTGCTTCGACGAATACGATGCCGGCCGCCCGGACGTGATGTTTGTGATCCAGCGCGTGCTGGAAGCTTCCGGCCGTCTCACACTGCTCGACCAAAGTAAGGTGCTTAAACCGCACCCGGCGTTCCGCCTATTTGCCACCGCCAACACCGTCGGGCTCGGCGACACCTCAGGCCTCTATCACGGCACGCAGCAGATCAACCAGGGCCAGATGGACCGCTGGTCGATCGTCACCACACTCAACTATCTGCCGCACGACAACGAAGTCGAGATCGTGCTGGCGAAGGCCAAGCATTATCGCAACGAGCAAGGTCGCGACGTCGTAAACAAAATGGTGCGCGTCGCCGACCTGACGCGCAACGGCTTCATGAACGGCGACATCTCGACGGTGATGAGCCCGCGCACGGTAATCACCTGGGCAGAGAATTCCGAGATCTTCAACGACATCGGTTTTGCCTTCCGTCTCACCTTTCTCAACAAGTGCGACGAGCTCGAGCGGCCGATCGTGGCAGAGTTCTATCAGCGCTGTTTCGGCGTCGAGCTACCGGAGTCGTCGGTGAACGTGGCGCTGAGCTGAACCGTGAGACAATGACGCACCTTCGCGTGGAGAACTATCGGCGGTTACGTGCGTACAACGCCAAGGTTGCCGGCAAGCTCGACTATCGTCGGCTGGCGATTACGTTGCGAGAGGGCAGCAGGATTGTGGTCATATTGGCCGATCAGACCTCATAGGGATCGCTGTTCATCGACACGGTTTTGATTTCGAAAAAGCAACGCGGCAAGGGTATGGGAAAGGCGCTGACGGAGAAGGCGGAGAGCGAGGCGCGCAAGCGCGGCGTGCGCAAGGCCTATCTCTATTCGCTCAGTTTTCAGACGCCTGGTTTCTATCGGAGGCTTGGCTATCGCGAAGTCAGCAGACTCGATGATTTTCCGAAAGGCCACTCTCGCCACTGGCTAGCAAAGACGCTGTGATGGCCTCGAATATCAAAAGCAAACCGTCGCCGAAGGACTCGCCGACCGAGCCGTTCAAGCGGGCGGTCACCGGCTGCCTGCGCGCCATCGCGCGGAAGCGGGAGCTCGAAGTCGCTTTCGCCGCCGAGCGACCCGGCCTGATCGGCGGCAAGGTGCGCCTGCCGGAGCCACCACGAAAGCTTAACAAGGGCGAGGCGGCGATCCTGCGCGGCCATGCCGACGCCATCGCGCTGCGGCTTGCCTGCCACGACCCGGCGATGCATCGCCGCATGCAGCCGGCCGGCCAACAGGCGCGCGCGGTATTCGAGGCGGTCGAGCAGGCGCGCGTCGAAGCGATCGGCGCACGGCGTATGGACGGCGTCGCCAGGAATCTGACGGCGATGCTCAACGAGCGGTTCCACCGCAGCAAGTTCGATGAGATCACCGAACGCGCCGACGCTCCGATCGAGGACGCGGTGGCGCTGCTGGTGCGCGAGCGGCTGACCGGAATGGCGCCGCCGCAGGCGGCCAAGAGGTTGGTCGATCTCTGGCGCCCGCTGATCGAAGACCGCGCTGGACGCGACCTGGACCGGCTGGAAGCGGTGCTGGAGAATCAGCGACAGTTCGGCGATGCCATCCACGACCTGCTCGACGCGCTGGAAATGGGTGACGATCGCAGCCGCGACTCAGACGAAGAGGACGACGAGGGCGAGGAGGATCGCCGCAAGCAGGAAGCCGGCGAGGAAGGCGACGCCGCCGACTCCGACGAGATGCAACGCATGAGCGCGGAGGATACGCAAGTCTCCGCCGAGGAGATGCCCGACTCCGCGGCCGAGGCGGTCGACGCGCCGACCGCCGACATGGCCGACGATACCGAAATGGGTGATGCGGAGACGCCCGGCGAGCCGCAACGGCCGCGGCATTTCGGCGACAACGCGCCGCGTGGCCCGGATTATCGCGCCTTCACCGGCAAGTTCGACGAGACCGTCGCCGCCGAAGATTTGTGCGAGCCGGAGGAACTGGAACGCCTGCGCGGCTATCTAGACAAGCAGCTGTCCAATCTGCAGGGCGTAGTCGCGCGCCTCGCCAACCGGCTGCAGCGTAGATTGATGGCGCAGCAAAACCGGTCGTGGGAATTCGACCTCGAGGAAGGCCAGCTCGACAGCGCGCGACTTACCCGCATCGTCATCGATCCCTTGCATCCGCTCTCCTTCAAGCAGGAGAAGGACACGCAATTCCGCGACACGGTCGTCACACTGCTGCTCGACAATTCCGGCTCAATGCGCGGTCGCCCGATTACGGTCGCCGCCACCTGCGCCGACATTCTGGCGCGCACGCTCGAGCGCTGCGGCGTCAAGGTAGAGATCCTCGGCTTCACCACGCGTGCCTGGAAGGGCGGGCAGTCGCGGGAGCAGTGGCTCACCGCCGGCAAACCGGCCAATCCGGGCCGCCTCAACGATCTGCGCCACATCATCTACAAGTCGGCCGATGCGCCGTGGCGGCGCGCCCGCAAGAACCTCGGCCTGATGATGCGCGAAGGGCTACTCAAGGAAAACATCGACGGTGAGGCGCTCGACTGGGCGCACAAGCGCCTGTTGGCGCGGGCCGAGCAGCGCAGGATCCTGATGATGATCTCGGATGGCGCACCGGTCGACGACTCCACGCTGTCGGTCAATCCGGGCAATTATCTCGAACGCCACCTGCGCTGGGTGATCGAGGAGATCGAGACACGCTCGCCGGTCGAACTGATCGCCATCGGCATCGGCCATGACGTCACGCGCTACTATCGCCGCGCCGTCACCATCGTCGACGCTGAGGAACTCGGCGGCGCGATGACCGAGAAGCTCGCCGAGCTGTTCGAGGAGCACGCCTTCGAGCGACAGCCGCGCGCCACGGCGGGCCGAAGATACCTGGCGTGACTTACAAGGCTGGGCCGGCTCATCACCAGCGCTCTGCTAGCGGCAACCTTCACCTTCAACTAGAGCCTGAAATGAACGGATCGCGGTGCACCGAAATGCTGACGGCGAGACCATCATCAAGCTGATGTTGGACGACAATCTTTCCGCGATCTGCTGCTGCAGTTCGTGCTGGTGGCAATTCGCGCTGGTGGAATGACGTCCTAGGCGCTCGTCGCTGTTGCGGCTTTCTTCTTCACGATTTGCCGCTTGAGTTCGAGCATCTTGGGCGCGAGATCGACATCGTTCGCCTTGAGCAGGAACGCGTCGAGGCCGCCGCGATGGTCGACGCTCTTGAGTGCATTGGCCGACACTCGCACGCGCACCTTGCGGCCGAGCGTGTCGGAAATCAGCGTGACGTTGCGCAAGTTCGGCATGAACCGCCGCTTGGTCTTGATATTGGAGTGGCTCACTTTGTGCCCGACTAGCGGCCCTTTGCCGGTCAGATCGCAACGCCATGACATGGCTCATCCCTCAAAAAAGGCGGCGCCTAGCCTAACAGTTCATTGATCGTGGAAAGTTGGCCGGACGTATAGAGAGCGGGGTTGCGCGCGTCAAGCCGAGCAATCGGGCCGCCTTTTAGGCATTTTGGGCCCGCCGCTTCCCCGATCGGGCGACCAAACATTCGACTTAATCCCCACCAACTTAAGGGTGACGCACTGGTGCGGTATTGCAGCTTTCCTATGGGGCAATCGCTGATCCCCCGGGCGCACCACTTGGATGCCGGTTGCAGCCGTCGGCTATAGTCGGCGCCCGACGCTGCGCAAAGCTCGGTTGCAAAAGAGGAATGCGGGTTGGTGCTGGCAGTACCCTATCGTTTCATCTCTGCGCTCGTGCTGGCCTGCGCTCTAGCGGTTGTCGCGTGCGGCGGGGTGCGCGCGCAGAGCGGCAGGCTAGACGCGCGCTATTCGGCGACGCTCGCCGGCATTCCGATCGGAAAGGGCAACTGGAATGTCGATATCACCGACACTCACTACACGGCGTCGGCTACCGGCGTCACCACGGGCCTGATCCACGCCTTCACCGGCGGCCAGGGGAGCGCCACCGCGCACGGTGCTTGGCAGGCTGGCGTGCCGCTGTCCATAAATTACGAAGCGACCATCATCACGAGAAAAAAGACCGATCAGGTCCGGCTCGTAATCAACAACGGCGCCGTCAAGGAATCCAAAGTCGATCCGCCTACGGAAACCGATCCGGAGCGGGTCCCGATAACCGACGCGCATCAGCACGACGTCATCGATCCGATGACGGCCTCGCTGATGCGCACACCCGGTAACGGCGATCTGCTCTCGCCGGAAACCTGCCACCGGACGATGGCGATCTTCGACGGCAGGTTGCGCTATGACTTGGAGTTCGCCTTCAAGCGCATGGACAGGGTGAAAGCTGACAAAGGCTACGCCGGTCCGGTCCTGGTCTGCGCGGTCTATTTTACGCCGGTCGCCGGCTTTGTCCCTTCGCGCATGGCCATTCGTTACATCGCCAAGCTACGCGACATCGAAGTGTGGCTCGCCCCCATCGCTGGCACGCGCGTACTGGTGCCGTTCCGTGCGCAGGGGCCGACGCCAATCGGCCGTTTCATGCTCGAAGCCACCCAATTCGAATCGACGCCGATTTCAGCCCGGGCCTCGGCCAACGGCGCGAAGCCGCAGTAGCAGGCGAATCAGCCCTTGACTCTTTGGCCAAACGGAGTCCTCACGCTTGTTAACGGTTTGCGGTCCTTGGCAGCCCTTGAATCACCGCCGGGCTACCCGATCTGGTAGCTTTGCGGCAACCGCTCGCCAGATGTCGCCGTGAACGAAGTCGTACACCTCCCGAGTCAGCGATTCGGGCGCGATTCGTTCCAGACTCGTTCCAAACTTTAACCGCGGGCCCGTGCGCCGTCGCATTGTGATACAATAAGCCTTGGTAGCGCTGCCAAACGAGCCCTGCCGCCAGTCCGGAAGCGTAATGCCCATCAGTTTTTCCTCCCAACCGACCCGAGCCTTGCGTGGCCGCGGCGCCGGCGTCACCGCCGTGCTGGGACCCACCAACACCGGCAAGACCCATCTCGCTATCGAGCGCATGCTGGCCCATTCGAGCGGTCTTGTCGGTCTGCCGCTGCGGTTGTTGGCGCGCGAGGTTTACAACAAAGTGGCCGATCGCGTGGGCAAGGACGCGGTGGCGCTGATCACGGGCGAAGAGAAGATCAAGCCGCCCAATCCGCGCTTCTGGGTGTCGACCGTCGAAGCCATGCCGCGCGACCTCGACGTGGCGTTCCTCGCCATCGACGAGGTGCAACTCGGTGACGATTTCGAGCGCGGCCACGTCTTCACCGACCGCATGCTCAACATGCGCGCGCGAGAGGAAACGCTGGTGCTGGGCGCGGCTACCGTGCGGCCGATGGTCGAGAAGCTTTTGCCCGGCGCGCACATCATCAGCCGGCCGCGATTGTCGATGCTGACACATGCGGGCGAAAAGAAGCTTACCCGGTTACCGCCGCGTTCCGCCATTGTCGGGTTCTCGGCCGAGGAAGTTTACGCCATCGCCGAACTGATCCGCCGCCAGCGTGGTGGCGCCGCGGTTGTGCTGGGCGCACTCTCGCCGCGCACGCGTAACGCGCAGGTCGCGATATATCAGTCCGGGGACGTGGATTACCTGGTCGCCACCGACGCCATCGGCATGGGTCTCAATCTTGATGTCGATCACGTCGCCTTTGCCTCGGACCGCAAGTTCGATGGTTATCAATTCCGCCGGCTCATCCCGGCTGAGCTCGCCCAGATCGCCGGCCGCGCCGGACGCGCCACCCGCGACGGTACCTTCGGCACCACCGGTCGCTGCGATCCGTTCGAGCCGGAATTGGTGCAGGCACTCGAGAGCCACAGCTTCGATCCGATCCGCACGCTGCAATGGCGCAACTCCGATCTCGATTTCACGTCGATTGGCGCCTTGCAGGCCTCGCTGGCGGCGACGCCGTCCGAGCCGGGGTTGACACGTGCGCCGACCGCTGAAGACATTCTCGTGCTCGAACACGCTGCCCGCGACGAGGAAGTGCGCGCACTAGCGGTAAAGCCCGCCGCGATCGAGCGGTTATGGGATGCCTGCCAGGTTCCCGATTATAGCAAGATTGCACCCGCCACCCATGCCGAACTGGTGATGACCCTTTACCGATTCCTGATGAGAGAGGGTAACATCCCGGTCGATTGGTTCAGTCAACAAGTGGCGCTAGCCGACCGAACTGAAGGCGGGATCGACGCACTCTCCAACCGGATCGCGCATGTCAGAACCTGGACTTTCGTTGCCAACCGCCCGGATTGGCTGGCCGACCCGGAGCATTGGCAAGGCGTCACCCGCACGATCGAAGACAAGCTATCCGATGCGCTGCACGAGTGCCTGACCGAACGCTTCGTCGACCGCCGTACTAGCGTATTGATGCGGCGGCTACGCGAGAAAACCGCATTGGAAACCGAAATCGGGAAATCCGGCGAAGTTACGATCGAGGGCCATGTCATAGGCCGGCTCAACGGATTCATGTTTGCGCCCGACACTTCTGCTGCCGGTTCCGAGGCCAAGGCGCTCAACGCTGCCGCGCATAAGGCACTGGCCGGCGAGATCGAGACGCGCGCCACCAAGCTGTCTCAGGCGTCCAACGAGCAAATCGTGCTGGCGAGGGACGGCGCGCTGCGCTGGTCCGGCGAAGTGGTCGGTAAGCTCGTCCCCGGAGACGACGTGCTGCGCCCGCGCGTGCGCATCATTGCCGACGAGCATCTGACCGGGCCAGCGCGCGAATTGGTGCAGACCCGGCTCGACCTCTGGCTGAAGACGCACATCGAGAAACTGCTGGCGCCGCTGTTCTCGCTGGCCGCCGCTGACGACGTCATCGGCATGGCGCGCGGCGTCGCCTTCCAACTGCTGGAATCGCTCGGTGTACTAGAGCGGCAAAAAGTGGCCGAGGAGGTCAAAGGGCTGGACCAGCCGGCCCGCGCCACCTTGCGAAAATACGGAGTGCGCTTCGGCGCCTATCACATTTATTTACCGATTCTGCTCAAGCCATTGCCGCGCGCGCTGGCGACACAACTCTGGGCGCTCAAGCACGAAAGTCCCGATGCCAAGGGCGTTGCCGACCTGCTGCATCTTGCCGCCAGCGGGCGCACCTCGATCCCCGCGGACAAGAAGACGCCGAAGACGCTCTACCGCACCTCCGGCTATCGCATTTGTGGCGATCGCGCGGTGCGCGTCGATATCCTGGAGCGGCTCGCCGATCTCATTCGTCCGGCGCTCGCTTGGCGCGAAGGGGTGCAGACGCTAAAGCCGGATGGCGCCTTCGATGGGCGCGGCTTTGTCGTCACCGGCGCGATGACCTCGCTGACCGGCGCCTCGGGCGAGGACTTTGCCTCCATCCTGCGCTCGCTTGGCTACCGCATGGATCGCAAGCCGAAGCCGCCCGAGCCGGTCGCGGCTTTGGCCGAAGCAGCTGCGGCTGAAACAGTCGCCGCCGATGTCGCGGCTTCCGGCATTGCGCCGACCGCTGAGGTCGCCGCCGTCGCGACCGATGCAGAGTCCGCGGTTAAACCGCCGCAGGCGGAACCATCGTCAGATGACGCCGCCCTTGAGCGGGCGCCAGTCGAAACGTCAGCCACCGCCGCGCCAGAAGTTCAGCGGGAACACAAAATCGAAGAACAGGCTCCCGCGCTTGAACAGACTGCGAAATCAGAGGCAGAAGAAAACGGCATTTATACCGGGCCGGCGATGATCGAGGTCTGGCGCCCCGTTGGCCGCTTCGAGATGCGTGGCCGCCGCCCGCGCCGTCTGCAACGTGTCCCGAAAGAGGCTTCCCCGATTGCTGAAACCGCGAAAGCGGCCGCCGCCGCCGACACTGCGGCACCCGCTGAGACGACCGAAAAACCTCGCCGTTTCCGTCCCGAGCGTGAGCGCAAGGACCGTCAGCAGCACCGGGAACGGCACGAGCGCCAGCATAGTTTGGAGCGTGAGGGCCAGCGCGCCGAGCGTCAGGAACAGGCGCAACGGCGCCGGCCGCGCCGCGAACGCGACCGGGTCGAAAAAGCCGAACGCGAGCAGTATTTTGCTAAGCCCTACGGCCTCCCGGATAGCCGCGACAAGCAGCCGAATCCCAATTCGCCGTTCGCCAAGCTCGCCGCCCTCAAGCAACAGCTCGAGCAAGGCGCAAAAGAATCTTGAACCGTCAACGCATCGATAAATGGCTTTGGCACGCGCGTGTCGTGCGCAAGCGCACCGATGCCGCTGCGTTGGCGGAGGCGGGCTTCGTGCGGCTCAACGGCAAGCGGATAAGGGCCTCGAGCCAATTGGTACGGGCGGGCGATGTGGTGACCTTGGCACTCGATCGCGCCGTCAAAGTGCTCAAGGTCGAGGGTTTTTGCGAAAAACGCGGCGATGCGTCGGCTGCCCGGGCGCTTTACCGCGATTTGACGATGGGTTTCGGGACCATGTCCTGCACCTTGCGGCCTCACTAACGTTACGGTAGGCAGCGTGGTCGAGTTCGGAGTGCTGGATGACCTACGTCGTCAATGAAAGTTGCATCAAGTGCAAATACATGGACTGCGTTGAGGTGTGTCCGGTCGATTGCTTTTACGAAGGCGAGAATATGCTCGTCATTCATCCGGACGAGTGTATCGATTGCGGGGTCTGCGAGCCGGAATGCCCGGTCGAGGCTATAAAGCCGGACACCGAGCCGGGTCTCGAGCAGTGGCTCGAACTGAACGCCGAATACGCCAAGACCTGGCCGAATATCACGGTGAAAAAGGAGCCGCCGGCCGATGCAAAGCAATGGGACGGGGTGCCGGACAAGTTCAAGAAGTTCTTCTCGACCAAGCCGGGCACCGGCGATTAGGGCGATTCTCTAACCATACTGGAACATCACCAGAACGGCAGCGCGTTAACCGCTATCGCAGATTTACCGGAGTTTTGTATGTATTTTCCGCTTTTGCGGTGCCGTAAGGCATTGATCTTGGCCAAAAATGTGATATAAACTTAAATCCGATGAAAACGACAAAAGCCGCCACGGATCCGCTCCCGCTGGGGAGCATTATTTTTCGCGGCTGCACCCAAGGTCTTGATCAGAGGGCGTGAGTTGCACGCGTAAGCAGTGGCAGGAAAAGCGCGTCAAAAAACCAAGAAAGGCTCCACCGGCATGAGCCGGAGGCCCAAAAAGTCTGCCGGAGCACGGCGGACCTCACATGCCTCGCGCGGCGCCGTTCGCGGCGGGGCTCCCGCAGCCAAAGCAACCGGCATCCGCAAGGGGGCCGGCGAAGGAGTTTTGCCCGGAATGCCCACCGCCAAGAAGACTACACAACGACAAGGCTTTAAGACCAACGAGTTTATCGTCTATCCCGCCCACGGTGTTGGCCAGATCATGGCGATCGAGGAGCAGGAGATCGCCGGCGCGAAGCTCGAGCTGTTCGTCATCAACTTTATCAAGGACAAGATGACGCTGCGGGTTCCGACCGCCAAGATCGTGTCGGTCGGTATGCGCAAGCTGGCGGAAGGGCCGCTGGTCAAGCGCGCGCTCGACACTCTTAAGGGCCGCGCACGCATCAAGCGCACCATGTGGTCGCGCCGGGCGCAGGAATACGAAGCTAAGATCAATTCCGGCGACATCGTCGCCATCGCCGAGGTGGTGCGCGATTTGTACCGGTCGGAGACCCAGCCGGAACAATCCTATTCCGAGCGGCAGCTGTACGAAGCCGCCCTCGACCGGCTGTCGCGCGAGATCGCTGCTGTGCAACGCATCACTGAGACCGAGGCAGTGAAGGAGATCGAGGCAGCGCTCGCCAAGGGTCCGCGCCGTGGGCCGAGGCCGCCTGAGGAAGTTGCCGGCGAGGAGCCAGTGGAGGAGGAGGCAGCCTAAGAGCCTCGCGGTCGCAACCAACAAGAAAAGTCTGGCAGAGGTGCCGGCCTTTTTCACTGTCGGGTCGCGAGCGCTAGCGTCTCAGTCGGTTACGGTCTTCGCCTTTGTGCCGGGCTTGACGGCATCGTTCGGTCCGAGCCCGTTGAGCGCGCGGAAGCGTTCGAGCGCATGGCCAACGCTCGTCATGTGTCCCGCCAATAACTCGACCGTATCGTTCGGACGTACCCTGACGATTTTCAGCCGCAGCGGATGCACCTGTTCGCGCTCCTTCAGGCTCAAACGACGGAAGGTCATGACCGACTCGCGGAATGAGCGGTCGACTTGCGCGGTGCGGTTCCTGGCCGCGTAGATAAAGCGGTAGACATCGCTGCCGAAGCGCACGGCGAAAAGCCGGAACGACCAATCCTCCCCGCTAGCGGTTGCGGTTGCCGCCGGGAAGCCGTTGACGGTGAATTCCTCGACGCTCGCCGGATCGACCCTTTCGATCCAGCCAGATTTTAGATAGTCGGGAAGCGATTGCGCGGCTGGCACGCTCACCACGTCGAGCCGCATTGCCTCGTCGCCGCCTTTCAGGCCGAGCACCGCCTGCGCGGTATTATCGAGCACGAATCCGGGCGGCGCCACGAAGGTGAAGCCGAGCTTGGGATGCAGGAACTGTCGGCCTCGCGCGAAACCTTCGCTCGGATCCTCGCCGTAAGGCAGGCCTTCGAGCGCGGCGAGATATTCATCGCGGTCGCGTTCGCCCGCGCCCGGTCCGCTGAATTGCCGCGCGTTGGCGAGTGCATTCTGCGCCCGTTCGGGGGTGGCGGGATGGGTGGTAAGGAAGTCGGCCGCGCGCCCATCGCCGCTGCCGGATTTGATATCGGCATTGCGCTGCATATCAGTTAGGAAGCGCCAGGCGCCGAATGGGTCGAAGCCGGCGCGCGCCGAGATGCCGATGCCGATGCCGTCGGCCTCGAACTCCTGAGCGCGCGAGAAGCTTGCCAGCGTCAGCTTCGACTTGGCGAGCGCGAGCGCGCCCATTTCCGGATCGCTTAGTACGTCGCTGACCACGTGGCTGATCAGCGCCGCCTGCCGCGCCTGGTCCTCGCGGATTGCGGCGTGGTCGGCAATGACGTGGCCCATCTCGTGCGCCAGCACAGAGGCGAGCTCTGATTTATCGTTAGCAAGCGTGATCAAGCCGCGCGTCACGTAGAGGTGGCCGTTCGGTAATGCGAAGGCGTTGATCGCCGGCGAATTGAGAATCGTTACCTTGTATTTCAGGTTAGGACGCTCCGACGCCGCCACCAGGCGGTCGACGGTCTTTTCGATCATCGTCTGCAGCCGCGCGTTGTCGTATGTCCCGCCATAGGAGGCTAGGATGCGTACGTGCTCGCGCTCGGTGGCGGACTGTAACGCCGCCGACGCGGTGGTCGGTGGCACCGGCAGCGAGACCAGCTGGTTCTCCGGCGTGCTCGTGCAGGCCGACAACAACACAGCCAGCGCGATGCCACGCAACCGGTTTGCTGTTGTCAGTGTCGCAGCCATCGCCGCTTTGCTCGGATCGTTCAATCTACAACTCGATTTCGATTTGCTGGGAGCCGCCGCTACCACAATGATCGGGCCCCACGCTGCCTGATCCACGCGCACCGGGATGCGATGCGGTGTCAAGCTTTTCAATGTCGGCGGCAGCAAAGGCCCGCTTTGACGTCACAAAGCAGCAACGGTGAAATCCCGCGGCAAGCGCCGACCAAAGTTCACATGGACATATAGTGGTCCCGCTTTCGCGAACCGACAAGGGCTTGCCTTCAACCAGGGCGGAACGGCCTCATTCGGCCTCACGTCGGGCCAGATTCTTAGCAGATAAAGGGGCGAAATTTGGATTGGCCACAGCCTGCGATGGGAAGGCCGCTTGGCCGGCAACCAGCGAGAAAGGCGACGCGGCTGTCATGGTCCTCGAGCAGCAGCGTGCGCTCTTCGCGCATCACGCTGGCATTCACGGGCCGATGGTGCGACGTTGCGGCCGTTACGATCATGCTAAGCGAACAGCGTTTCATTATGGCGGCCGACCGCCGGAGTTCGCTAGAATGTGAGGCAAACCGTCTTGATGACCGCTGGGGGGCCGATGTCGAAGCACCGAGCGCCGGATCGCAGAGTCTTCCTGCAATCGGCCGCCGGCGCGAGCCTCATGCTTGCCACCGGCGCGCTCGCCCAGACCGCGTGGCCCAACCGCGCGGTGAGGCTCATCGTTCCTTATCCGCCCGGCGGCTCGACCGACGTGCTCGCGCGCATTCTAGCCGAGCGGCTCAACCAGATTTACGGGCAGCCCTTCGTGATCGAGAACCGCCCCGGCGCTGGCGGCAATATCGGCATCGCCACGGTGACCTCTAGCGCGGCGGACGGCTACACCATTGGCGCCGCTACCGTCGGCCACTTCGCCATCAATCAATTCCTTTACAAGGATATGCCCTTCGATCCGCAACGCGACATGATCCCGGCTTCGCTAACCTGGGAACTGCCTAACGTCTTCGTGGTCGCCGTCGACTACGTGCCGGCCAAGACGGTGGCTGAATTCATTGCCTGGGCGAAGCAGAAGGGCCATACGAATTTCGGCAGTCCCGGCGTCGGCACTTCGCCGCATCTGTCGGGCGTTCTGTTTGCCAAGCGCAACGGGCTCGACGCGGTGCACGTGCCGTTCCGCGGCGCGGCGCAGACCATCCCGGCGATGCTTTCGGGCGCGGTCGACTTCGCCATCGACAATCTCGCGTCCTATGTGCCGCTCATTCAGTCCGGCAAGATGCGAGCGCTGGCGGTGACCTCGGCGGAACGTTGGCCGACTTTGCCCGATGTGCCCACAATGGGGGAGGCGGGAGTGAAGGATTTTGTCGTCACTTCCTGGGGTGCCTTCGTCCTGCCCGCGGCGACGCCTAGGCTGATCATCGACAATCTGTCGGACGCGCAGAAGCAGATCGCGGCCGATGAGGCGGTGCAGAAACGCTTTCTCACCGCTGGCGCGCGTATCCTTTCGAGCACGCCGGAACAGGCCATCGCTTTTGCCGACAAGGAGCGGGTGATGTGGAAGGATGTCGTCGCGCTGTCGGGCCTGCAGCCGCAATAGCGAGCGCAATTCCGTCATTGCTGCGCGTGCGCGGCGCGGCGGTCTGTACTAAAGCGCTCGGCACGCGCCGAGATTCATTTAGACGGAATCATCGTTCGCCGAAAATCACGAGCCCTTTGCAGAACATTAGCCCAAAGCGGACAAACGTTGACGCTTTGTTAGTTGTCCGTCGTCACAGCGAGCATTGATCGTCATAAAGTGAGAGTTGTCAAAACGGCTGTCACGCATCTGTGATGCGCGCGGGCGTTACAATGCCACAGCTATTCGATAAATCTGACCGCCCTGAGTTAGGGAGATCTTTGAGGTAGGGAAGATGAGGATAGTTGATGATCGCAATGTAAGCCGTCGGCACGCGCTTGTCGGCGCAAGCGCGGCATTGGTATTGATCGGGCTCGGATCGGCGAAGGCGCAGACGTCGGCTGCAGCTGCAAAGATCAGGATCGGCGTTATCGGCTCGGGCCATATCGGCGGCACGATCGGCGGGCTTTGGGTCAGAGCCGGCCATCCAGTGCTGTTTTCCTCGCGCCATCCCGAAGCGCTCACGGCCCTCGTCGGCGGGCTCGGGTCGCTGGCGCAAGCAGGCGCTGTCGAGCAGGCCATCGCTTTCGGTGACGCACTGTTCATCGCCGTACCCTATAAGGCGATACCGCAGATCGGGCGCGACTACGGCGAGGTGCTTAAGGGCAAGATCATGCTCGATGCCTGCAATGCCGTGCAAGCGCGTGACGGCGATATCGCCGAGGAAGTCGATCGTAACGGGGTAGGCGTGACCTCGCAGAAATATTTGTCCGGTGCGCGACTCGTCCGTGCCTTCAATACGCTCTCTTATATGATCTTCGCGCGCGAGGCGAACCGTCCGGACTCCAAGCTTGCAGTGCCGATCGCCGGAGACGACGCCGCAGCCGTGCAAGTCGCATCGACACTCGTGAGCGATGCCGGTTTTGATCCGGTGGTGGTCGGCAAACTTGCTGATGCGCAACGTTTCCAGCGCGGCGGGCCGGGCTATGGCCAGGCGGTGAGCGCGGCTGAGCTCAAACAGAAGCTGTCGCTCTGATAATGAGCGTATTCGATCGAGCCGTGACAGCGACACGGCAGGAGCGCACAGCGGCGTTGTGGTCCTTCGCCTATTTCTTCGCGCTTCTTGCCGGATATTACGTACTGCGGCCGCTGCGCGACCAGATGGGCATTGCCGGCGGCGTGAGAAATCTGCCCTGGTTGTTTACGGCGACCTTTCTCGCCATGATCGTCGCGCAACCGATTTATGGCGAGCTGGTGGCTAGACTGCCGCGCGCGCGTTTTATTCCGATCGTCTATCATTTCTTTGTCGTCAACCTAGCCCTGTTCTGGCTTCTACTGACATTCCGCGTTGCCACGCCGCTCGTCGCGCGCATCTTCTTCGTCTGGGTCAGCGTCTTCAACCTGTTCGCCGTCGCAGTATTTTGGTCGTTCATGGCCGATCTGTTCACGGCCGAGCAAGGCAAGCGTCTCTTCGGCTTCATCGGCGCCGGCGGTACGGCCGGTGCCTTGCTCGGGCCCGCGATCACAATCTGGCTGTCGGTGCCGCTTGGCCCGGTGAACCTCCTGATCGCCGCGGCGCTCTTTCTTGAAGCCGCAGTATTCTGCGTCCATAGGCTCGAAGGCACTGCCCCACCGCATGCCGACGCGCGGGCCGAGCCGCAACTGATCGGCGGCGGGGCTTTTGCCGCGCTGCCGGGTCTCGTCCGCTCACCTTATTTGCTCGGCCTCGGCGTCTGGGTAAGCCTGCTATCGTTCGGGGCGACGATCGTCTATTTCGAGCAGGCCCATATCGTTGCGTCACAGGTGAGGGACGCCGGCGAGCAGACTCGTATCTTCGCGAGCATTGACCTCGCGGTCGGCATCCTCAGCTTGATCACGCAAGTTATTGCGACAGGACAATTGCTCAAACGCTTCGGCGTCGGCATTGCCGCGGCTGCCCTGCCTGCGACCTACGTCGTCGGTTTCGCGATGCTCGCCGTGGTGCCTACCCTCGCGGTCGTGCTAGTGCTGCAAGTGGCCCAACGCTTCATGAATTTTGCGATCGCCAATCCGGCACGCCAAGTATTTTTCACTGTTGTCGCTCGCGAAGAAAAGTACAAGGCCAAGAACCTTATCGACGTCGTGATCTATCGCGGATCGGATGCGTTGTATGGCTGGGTTTTCGATAGTTTGCTTGCACTAGGGCTCAAGCTAGGGACGATCGCTCTGTGCGCGCTGCCGGTGGTCGGGGCGTGGCTTGTGCTATCGATCAGCTTAGGCCGCACGCAGGAGCGTCGCTCCGCAAAGCTCGCGGCGGCGGAAGCAGGGAGCCCGATATGAACCTCACGCGCCGTGGCTTTGCCCAAGGCGCGGCGGCTTCGCTCGTGGTTGGACCGGCCTTCGCGCAAGGCGAACCGGCCGTGATCGAGCGATTAATCCCCAAGAGTGGCGAAGCTCTGCCAGCGGTCGGGCTCGGCACCGCCTATGTCTTTAACAACAACAACGATGAGATTCGGCAAAAGGCGGCGGCGGTGGTTAAGGCCCTGATCGCCCAAGGCGGACGCCTGATCGATACGGCATCGACATATGGCGAGGCCGAGGTCGTGCTCGGCAATTTCGTCGCGACGGCCGATGCTCGGTCAAAACTCTTCATCGCCACCAAACTCGAGAGCCCAAATGTCGCCGAGCTCGAGCGCTCGTTGGCGCGCCTGAAAACGGACAAGGTCGATCTGTTACAGCTGCACAATGTCGACAGCCGGCGCCAGTCCCTACCGCAGTTCAAAGACTGGAAGGCGCAAGGTTTGTGCAGATACATCGGCATCACCTCGACTTTCCATCGCGACTTTGCCGTAGTCGAATCGGTGTTGCGTCGCGAGCAGCCGGATTTTGTGCAAATCGACTATTCGCTCGACGACCGCGAGGCGGAAAAGCGGATCCTGCCGGCGGCCGCTGAGGTAAACACGGCCGTACTCACGGCTCTGCCACTCGGTCGCGGCCGCCTGTTCCAGGCGGTGCGCGGCCAGCCGGTACCAGATTGGGCACGAAGCTTTGCCAGCAGCTGGGCGCAATTCTTCCTTAAATTCCTTCTTGCTGACCCGCGTGTGACCGCGGTCATTCCCGGCACCAGCAACGCGGCGCATATGACCGACAATCTTGGCGCCATGCGTGGCCGACTGCCCGACCTCGACGAACGTAGACGCATGATCGCATTTGCGGAGGCGTTGTAGACACCTCCGGTATTTCACTGGTTGCCCGAAGCAAACAACGGCGCATGGCTAGACAAGTTAGGCAGGGAAGCCGAACTCAATTTTCAAATCGACAGTGCCGTTGCGCACATTCATGATCGAAGCGAATACTGTGTCACGCAACGGCGAGCACCTAAGTGCCAAATGGGCTCGCCGAGACGATGGGCGATTACCTCCGCGTTACGGAACGATTGCAAATCTTGCACCACCAGAGTAATCGCCGCGGCGGTAGCGATGGCCTGGTTTACCGGCGCGATTACCGTTGTTGCTAGGATGGCGATCGCCACGATACCGTCCAAAGAGGCATTCGTGCGCTTGTTGCAATTTACGACGATCTTGAGCGTTAGGTAGTCGGTAAACTTAACAAATAACTGACGCCAATGTACCATGATACCGCTGGGTGTATCATTTTTGCCAGTACCGCAAAAATTCGCCAATGAAATCCCTGAACAGTTGATTCAATCCGCTGTTTTGATGTTGTGAAGATGAGATAATGTCCGTGTGAAAAAGCATCTTTTAAGAGGAGTCTAGTTATGCGCCACAAAAAGACTGTATGGTCCGTTGCTTCAGTGCTGAGCCTTGCGCTTGGGCAGACGGTGTTAGCGGCCGACCTGCCGCAGAGGCCTTACACGGCGCCTCCTCCGATGATTGCGCCCGCGCCCACCTGGACCGGTTGCTACGCCGGCGGCAACATCGGCGGGGCATTCGGTAACGCGAGCCTTAGCGTTGCTGG
>Ga0207722_1000022_pt1 | contig 24074 bp, 22 predicted proteins | sample LuqExpMetageno26_FD_187784 | JGI IMG/M metagenome (GOLD analysis project Ga0207722, IMG submission 187784) | Tropical forest soil microbial communities from Luquillo Experimental Forest, Puerto Rico - Sample 26 (SPAdes) | ecosystem: Environmental > Terrestrial > Soil > Tropical forest ...
TCCTGCTCTTGGCCACGATCAGGAGGGCTAAGACCACGGCGACGACAGTTAAAATGGACGTCGTTCGCATTGGGTCGGCTCCATTCCTTGGATTGCGATGTCTGCAACTTAGGATGGAATGAGAGCGCTCGCTGTGATTGGCTTCACTGAACAGCGATTTTTTATAAGACTTTTATGCGCGGGCAGAATCTCTTTCCGCTTATGGGCCATAAGCCACGAAATGTGGCCGTTTCAACCAAGCCTACACCTGGCGCGAATTGGTCGCCCTGTACGGGCTGACGCAGCGGCGCTCAATTTGCAGCCGCGCTACGACATTGCCCCGACCGCCACCATGTGTAGGGAAGTATGGAACTTGCGATGATCTCAGCGACGCGGCCGCGGGTTTAGGAACGTTATTGCCCGATTACGCGTTCATTGGCCGGATAGTTATTGGCTCATGAGTGCGCCAGTCAACACCCTGGTCGGAGGCCCGATCGCACTTCAAGTCCCGCAGATGTGTTCTTTCGCGCGCGATGTACGAACGCGCTGACGCCGATACTGCGGTCGGAGTTGCTCGCTGCTGCAAAGGGCGAGCAAAGGAAAAGAGTGTGCTATGACCAAACCCATCCTCAGCAGGCGACATTTCAATCACGGTTCTTTGATTTCCTTGCTTGCCGCCACGGCAATACCCGACGGCACGGCTGCCGCGCAACAACAAGCGACCTCACACGCTGCGACGCGGCGCGACGTGATCAGGCAGGAGCTCCCTGGCGAGCCGCTGCGAGATATCAGCTTGATTGAGGTGACCTATCCGCCGGCAACAGGTTCCCCACCTCATCTTCACACCAATGGCGTCATGGCATTCGTCGTTTCCGGCAGCATCGTCTCGAAGGTCGGCGACGGAGCCGAGCAGACGTTCCATGCCGGCGATGCCTGGTGGGAACCCCCGGCTGCGATTCATCGGGTCTCGCGCAATGCGAGCTCGACCGAGCCGGCAACCCTGCTCGCAATCTAAGTCGCCCCCAAGAGTGCGACGGCCGACGATTTGATGAAACCGATCTGAGCTAACTTGGTTGCTCGCTTATTCGAGCGCTTAGGTCGCAACCAAGATTTTGGCAGGGAAGGTCCCGTGTGGAGTGGTTGACATGAAAATTTTCTTGGCCGGAGCAACTGGCGCGATTGCAAGGCGGCTGGTGCCTCTGCTGCTTAACGCAAGGCACTACGTGATCGGCACGACCCGCTCGACTAACAAGGGAGATGGACTGCGCGCCGCCGGAGTGGACCCGGTGGTGGTCGATGTATTCGACGCGCAGGCGCTGTCCGCGGCGGTTTTAGAGGCTTACCCGGATATCATTGTCCATCAGCTTACTGATCTACCCCCGGGTCTCGATCCAAGCCAGATGGCTGAAGGAACGCAGCGAAATGCTCGCATGCGCAGTCAGGGAACCCAGAATTTGGTCGCCGCGGCACTCGGCGCGGGAGTTCATCGCCTCATCGCACAAAGCATTGCTTGGATGTATGCGCCGGGGAAGGAGCCGCATTCTGAGGATGACCCTCTCGACATCGACGCTCGCGGGACACGCGCGATCACCGTGGCAGGTGTCGCAACGCTGGAACGGCTGACGATTTCCTCTCCGCCAATCGACGGAGTCGTCCTCCGCTATGGGCATCTCTACGGCCCCGGAACCGGAACCAACACGGCAGAGACGCCGGCGCTGCACGTCGATGCGGCAGCCTGGGCGGCGGTGCTGGCGATCGAGAAGGCGCGTCGCGGTATCTACAACATCGCCGAGCCGAGCGGATACCTCTCCACGGAGAAGGCACGGTGCGAACTCGGCTTTGATGCGAGCGTTCGATTGAACGCTGCCGCGTGACAGCGCGTCGAGCAGTTGCCCGAGTACGTTGACATGGTCTTCTGAAGCCAATTGAAATAATACTCCATCGCCCCTGAGTTCGTTTTGAATAAAGCGCGTATCGATATCCGCTTTTGGCGGATTCTGTTGAAAAAGACGCAAGCTATGGACCTAAAACGACCAATTAGAGAAGCGAGACATTCGCCAGCGTGATTAGCATGTCTACTTTATTGCTAGATTCGTCCGCGTAGGCGCAGCAACCCTATCGCTTATCAGCGAATGCGATTGCGTCCTGAGCTTGCGTTGCCCACCTAGTCTTCAGATTGGCAGAGGAGGTTCCGATGGCTGAATCCGCAAGACCGCGCGTCGTAGGCTTCAACCACGTCGCGCTGGAAGTGGGGGATATCGAGGAGGCGCTGGCGTTCTACGGCCGTCTCTTTACGTTCAACCTCCGCGGCAAAAGCGACTCCATGGCCTTCATTGACTTGGGCGATCAGTTTATTGCCCTTCAGAAGGGCCGCATGCAGCCCGCGGACGATGGTCGCCACTTCGGTCTGGTCGTCGACGATAAGGAGGCGGCTCGCAAGGCGCTCGAGGCAGCTGGTGTCACCCCTATCGATGGCCCCTTCCTTGACTTTCGGGACCCCTGGGGCAACCGAGTAGAGATCGTCGGCTACGATAATGTTCAGTTCACCAAGGCGCCCAATGTGCTGCGCGGCATGGGTCTAATGCACTTGGCCAAGAACGAGAAAGCGAAAAAGGAATTGGCTGAGAAAGGCATGGCGCCGGAGTAGACCTGATACAGCTTTGGGTCATATCCGATTGCCAAAATTAGATATTCGCGATCGCGGCTTTTACTGCAACTAAAGCAGCAACGAACGTTAACGGAATCGCACAGAGCCACGATGGAATAGCTGACATGTTGCTTCGATTGCGTTCCAATTAATCGTCCAGCTGTAGGACGCTTGTTTTCTTATCAACTAGGAGGAAAGAACAATCTTATTGTGATCAACCATTCGCCGTTGGCGCGGCCGATTTGCAAAATCTGCAAATCTGCTGTCCAACTGAAGAAAAACATGCTGGATCAAATGCAAAGCTCTCTTCGGTATTGGACACTCGATTTTCAGAATAAAGAACTCACGCACGACTGACTACAACGTGATTGATGCGCAACAAACCAATCACAATATCTCCACAGCGGTAAGTCGTACCTTCAGGCTCAGGATACAGAGCTATGCAGCATGCCATCACTGTCATCGAGCAACACACTCTCTTTCTAGTGTTTCTAAGCAACCTAGTCGCTCGTGGCGGCTTGCCCCTACCAATTGTTCCGATACTGGTGGCAGCCGGAGCGCTTGCCGCTCAGAAGCCTGATCAGATCATTCAAATCATCATTGCGAGCGTCGGTGGTAGCCTGCTCGCGGAGCTCTGGCTTTATTGGTTTGGCGTCCGTTACGGCCAGCGTTTCCTGGTGTTACTCTGTAAAATGTCGTTGTCGCCGGATTTTTGTGTCCGTCAAACGGAAACGGTGTTTACCAAGCTGGGTCCCTGGTCACTGATCTTCGCAAAATTTCTGCCGGGGCTTTCGCTTATTTCGGTGGCAATGGCCGGCATCACCAACATGTCGTTGCTTGCATTTTTCCTGCTGAACGGGCTCGGTGGGCTCCTGTTCGTTACCGCGTTCGTGGTGCTCGGTGTGATTTTTCAAGATGCGATCACGAGTGCGCTCACTACCCTTGCGGAACTGGGCGCATTCGGCATCCTAACGATTGTTGCGGGGTTTGGACTCTATCTGTTGTTTAAATGGTGGCGGCGGAGATTATTTCTTCGTCAACTTCGGATGGACCGCATTACGGTTTCGGAGCTTCGCCAATTAATCGACGATGGCCAAGAGCCTGTCATTCTCGATGTGCGGCCACAGCATGTTCGCGTGCAAGACGGCATAATTCCTGGCGCCATTTCGGCGCATCCGGTAGACATCAATCCCATCATAAAGGGTTATTCCCGCAATGCAGAGATTATCGTTTACTGTGCGTGCCCGAACGAGGAATCTGCTGCCACCGCCGCAAAACATCTCAAGCAAGCAGGATTTAAAAAAATTCGACCGTTGCTCGGTGGGATTGAGGCGTGGGTGCAGGCAGGACACCCCATTGAACGTATCGACCTAACGAAAAAAGCCGCTTGAGTTCGCTCGGGACCAGTTGGGTGATCAGTTGGGAGGTTTTGTTCCCCTTTCGAGCTTCGTGACGATCTTGGTGCTGCGACACGGACGCCTTCTTTTGCTTCTCCCAAACAGAAGTGGTGGCATGGAAGCGGTGGGCGCGAGGGCTGGCTTAGGCGCGCGCCTTGTGTGCTCCATAGGCCGTAAGAAACATTCGGACCGCGATGGAGACGACGTAACGGATTCGCTCCTCCGTCGGCGGCTTACCGAAATTGAAGAGCATTGGCTTGAACGTTGTCGCCCCGAAAGCCTCAATAAGTTGGGCCGCCGCAACCTCGCAGTCCTCGATTGCGAGGACACCCTGTTCAACCTTGCTCTTGAGATAGTCCGAGAGCATGGCGATGCCGCGGGCGGGACCGGTTTCGTAATACGCCCTGCCGATCTCAGGCATCCGCTCTGCGATGGCGATAACGGTCCGCGCGGAAGACGCCTTTTCCGGGCGGCAGACGAACCTCAAAAAATCGACGCCGAGGCGGGTCAGCGTTCCTTCAACGTCAACGTCATCGGGGTCAACTTTGAAGAGCGTTTCGGCCTGCGCCCCGCATTCTTCGCCGCAGATCGCTTGGAACAACTGCTCTTTGTTTTGGAAGTAGACGTAGAGTGTCGCTTTCGAGACGCCGGCGCTCCGGGCGATGTCATTCATGCTGGCGGCATCAAACCCTTGCTGAAGAAAGGACGCCCGCGCGCCCTCGATGATCTGCCGGCGTTTTGCACTATCCTCGGCCGCTTGCGGCACCGCTTTTTCTTGAACTTGGGTCTTCATTTTTGTTTCCTCCTGAGGACCGAATGCCAATTTCTCCCGCTGTATCAATCCTTTAATGCCGAATATCAACTTTCGTTGACTGAACCGTTCAGTCATATTGACACCCTGTAGCGGTACGCTCAATATATGCGCTGACCAAACCGTTCAGTCAACAAGTAAGTGGAGTACCAACACGTGGGTCAATGGTTTGCCTCGTCACTTTTCACGAACAACACCGCTAAGCGATCGCGCCGTCTGGCAATCATCGTGCTTCTTGCTTTGGCAACGACTGCTTTGGCTGCGAGCGCCGTCACAAAATATTCCCGCGACGCCCGAGCCAACACAGTCCCGGCGGCGTCAGCCGGTGTGCCTGTCACGGTCAGTCGTCTAGAGCCTCAAGCAGTTAACCCCTTTGCGGAATTTTCGGGCCGCATCAATGCGGTCGACTACGCCGAGATCCGACCGCAGGTCTCCGGGCGTATCACCGAAATCCGGTTTCATGACGGGGAGCATGTGAGCGCGGGCGACATTTTGTTTGTTATTGATCCAAGGCCCTATCAGGCCGCGGTGGACAAAGCACAGGCGGACCTGCGAACCGCGATCAACAACGCCAAATTCGCCAAAGCCGAACGGGAGCGCGGGAGCCAGTTGGTCAAATCGAATTGGCTGTCACAGGAAACATTTGATCAGCGCACTAATACCGATGAAGTGGCGAAAGCTGCGGTGCAGTCTGCCCAAGCCGTCCTGGAATCGGCGCAGATCAATCTCGACTATGCTTATGTCAAGGCGCCAATATCGGGCCGCGTCAGCCGCGCCGAAATCACCCTCGGCAACCTGGTCGGATCGCCGACCGCCCCGCCACCGGTCCTCACCTCGATCGTGTCGGATAATGGCGTCTATGCTGATTTCGAGGTCGACGAGCAGACGTATCTGAATAACGTCGGCAATTACGGCCAGTCGCACGAAGAGCAACAAAAGATCCCCGTCGATGTCGTGGTCCGAGGCAACGGAGATCGCGTCTATCGCGGCCATATTTTCAGCTTCGACAACAGGATCGACACGGGCTCTGGCAGCATTCGCGCCCGCGCGCGTTTTGATAATACCGACGGCGGCCTCATTCCTGGCATGTTCGTGTCGGTGCGCATGGGCAATGGCGTGATCGGCGATGCGCTTTTGGTGCCGGAAAGCGCAATCGGCAACGATCAGAGCAAGCGCTTTGTGTTTGTCGTCGGTGACGGCAACAAGGCGGAGTATCGCAGCATCGCGCTCGGGCCGCAGGTCGACGGCAATCGCGTCGTGCTGACTGGTCTCAAAGCAGGCGACCGCGTGATCCTCGATCACCTGCAGAGACTCGCACCGGGCGCTTCGGTCGTGCCCCAAATGGAGCGCAGCCGAACCGCAAGCGACTGATACGACAGCAACGTATCCAAAAAGCCGGGCAGAGCAGGGAGCCTAAGATGTCTTTGTCCCGATTTTTCATCGACCGACCGATCTTTGCCGGCGTCATTTCGGCGGTCATCTTCCTAGCCGGCCTGATCGCAATTCCGCGGCTGCCGATTTCGGAATATCCCGAAGTCGTGCCGCCGTCGGTGCAGGTGACTGCCCAGTTCCCCGGCGCCAATCCGGTGACTGTCGCCGACACGGTGGCGACGCCGCTGGAAGAGCAGATCAATGGCGTCGAGAACATGCTCTACATGTCGTCGCAGGCGGCAAGCGACGGCACGCTGACGCTCACTGTCACGTTCAAGCTCGGCACCGATCCGAATCTGGCGCAGCAGCTCGTACAGAATCGTGTCAATCAAGCGTTGCCGCGATTGCCTGACGTGACGCGCAATCTTGGCGTAACCACGGTCAAAAGCTCGCCCGATCTCACCATGGTGGTCCATCTTCTGTCGAAGGACAAACGCTATGACATGCTCTATCTGCGCAATTATGCGACCCTGAACGTCAAGGATCAGCTCGCCAAGATCGAAGGGATCGGCAGCGTTCAGCTGTTCGGTTCCGGCGATTATGCGATGCGCATCTGGCTCAATCCGCAGAAAATCGCCGAGCTCGGCTTGAGTGCCGACGATGTCGTCAATGCAGTGCGGCGGCAGAACCTCCAAGTCGCAGCGGGCCTCGTCAACGGGCCGCCCTATAGCGACAAGGGCCAGTTGCAACTACCGATTAAGGTCGAAGGCCGTCTGGCTGACGCCGAGCAGTTCGGCAAGATCGTGATCAAGAATCAGAACGGCGTAGTGACGCGGTTAAACGACGTAGCCCGCGTCGAGATCGACGCCTCGCAATATAGCCTGCGCTCGCTCCTAGACAACAAGCAGGCGGTCGCCATCCCCATCTTCCAGGCGCCCGGCTCGAATGCGATTGAAATCTCCAATCGCGTGCGCGCGACCATGGAGGACCTGAAGAAAAATTTTCCGGATGGGCTCGATTACAGCATCGTTTACGATCCGACCATCTTCGTGCGCGACTCGATCAAGGCCGTGGTGCATACGCTTTTGGAAGCGGTGGCGCTGGTTGTGCTGGTCGTGATCCTATTCCTGCAGACTTGGCGGGCCTCGATCATTCCACTGCTGTCGGTGCCGACTTCGATCATCGGCACCTTCGCGGTCATGTATCTGTTCGGCTTCTCCATCAACGCGCTGTCTTTGTTCGGGCTGGTGCTCGCTATCGGCATTGTGGTCGATGACGCGATCGTCGTGGTGGAGAATGTGGAGCGCAATATCGAGGCGGGTCTTTCGCCACGCGCCGCAACCTTACAGGCGATGAGCGAGGTCACCGGGCCGATCATCGCGATTGCGCTCGCGCTGTGTGCGGTATTCGTACCGATCGCCTTCATCAGCGGACTGACCGGACAATTTTATCGGCAATTTGCGCTCACGATCGCCTTTTCCACCGTAATCTCGGCGTTCAACTCGTTGACTCTATCGCCAGCGTTATCGGCGTTGCTGCTGAAGGGGCACGATGAGCCGAAGGATATTTTGACCCACGGCATGGAAAGGGTTCTGGGCCCGTTTTTCCGCCGCTTCAACCGCGTGTTCCAGACCAGTTCGAAAAATTACAGCCGCGGCGTCGGCAACATTCTCTCGCACAAACTCGGGGCGGTAGCGATTTACGCGCTTTTGCTCGCGGCGACCTTCGTGGTCTTCCGCATTGTGCCGCCCGGTTTCGTGCCGCTGCAGGACAAGCAATATCTCGTGAGCTTCGCGCAATTGCCGCAAGGCGCGACGCTTGACCGCACCGAAAAAGTCATCCGCGAAATGTCGGACATCGCGATGAAAGAGCCGGGTGTGGAGAGCGCAGTCGCTTTTCCGGGCCTTTCGATCAACGGCTTCATCAACAGCCCTTCGGCCGGCATCGTTTTCGTGACGCTCAAGCCGTTCGAGGAGCGCACCAGCCCCAATTTATCGGGCTTTGCGATTTCGCAGAAATTGCAGGCCAAGTTTGCCGGCATCGCCGATGCGGTGATTGCAATCTTTCCGCCACCGCCGGTCAACGGGCTCGGCACCATCGCGGGCTTTAAACTCCAGGTCGAGGATCGCACCGATCAGGGCAATGAGGCGCTCAATCGCGTGATGGGCGAAATCCAGGCTAGGGCGGCCAAAACGCCGGGTCTGATGATGGTGTTCTCCAACTTCAATATCCGCGTGCCGCAGCTCGAGGCCCAGGTCGACCGGATCAAGGCGATGCAACTGGGTGTAGAGGTGCAGGACGTTTTCGACACCATGCAGACTTATCTCGGCTCGATCTATGTCAACGACTTCAACCGTTTCGGCCGCACCTACGAGGTTATTGCGCAAGCCGACACGCCGTTTCGGACCCGGGTCGACGACATTCTGCGGCTTCAGGTACGAAATTCGTCCGGCAAGATGGTGCCGCTCGGCGCCTTTGTGAACATCACGCCGACGACCGGACCGGATTCTGCGCTGCGTTACAACGGATTCCGCAGCGCGGATCTCAACGGCGTCCCTGCGCCTGGTTATTCGTCCGGCCAAGCGCAGGAAGCTATCGGCAAGATTCTCGGAGAGAGCTTGCCCAAAGGCATGCAGTTCGAATGGACCGACCTAACCTATCAGGAGATTCTTGCTGGCAATACTGCGGTACTGGTGTTTCCACTTTGCGTGCTGCTCGTTTTCCTGGTGCTGGCCGCACAATATGAAAGTCTGATCCTGCCGCTCGCCATCATTCTGATCGTGCCGATGTGCCTGTTCTCGGCGATCACTGGCGTGTGGCTCACCGGCGGTGACAACAATATCTTCACGCAGATTGGTCTGTTCGTGCTGGTGGGGCTTGCCTGCAAGAACGCGATCCTGATTGTGGAATTCGCACGCGAACTAGAATTTCAGGGCCGCCGACCTCTGCAGGCAGCGATCGAAGCGGCACGGCTGCGGCTGCGTCCGATACTCATGACGAGCTTTGCGTTCATCATGGGTGTGGTGCCGTTGGTGCTGTCGTCGGGTGCCGGTGCGGAAATGCGCCATGCCATGGGGGTGGCGGTGTTCTTCGGCATGCTGGGCGTGACCTTCTTCGGCCTGTTCCTGACGCCGGTCTTTTATCTCCTGCTGCGCAGCTTGAGCGGCATGCGGCCGCTCAAGCAGCATGACGAGAAACTGCCGACCCTAGCGGCAGAAATGCGTTCCGTTTTACCGCGTGCCACGTGAGCTTCTCCATTCATGGAAGTGCTTCCCAAACTTATCCTGTTGGCGATCGGCCTTGCCTTTGTTTTGACCGCTACTAGGCCCGACGCAACCAATGTGCGCAAGCACAGAAGGCAGGGCGCAGACCGCTACGGTCGTTGACAATTCGCATTACCGCGGCACCAACCTGTTTCCCGCTGGACCGGTTTATAGTGGATCCGATTACATCGGCGACGATCCAGATCCGTTCATCGCATCATGAATTGGTTGGTCGGGCACATCATGGTTCTTGGGGTCGAAATCCAAAATTAGATGTTGTTGGCCGCCCTTATTTTTGCTTTGTGGATGTTCTAGATAATTGCAATGGAGCCGGTTAGCGATCAATTTCCAAAAATCATAAATAAATTCCAGAAAATCACTTTCCTCTGAAAAAAGCAAAATTAAGTTTTCAAAAATCAGAAAAGTAGAAAAAATAAAAAGCTAGCACCTTGTTCCCGCGTTATGGTCCCGAGCCTGCCGCGATCAGCCCGGTAATCATGAGATCTAATAAGATCTGGATCTAAAAAATTCTATTGTGACCGCGATGGTGGCTGCGACTATTGCAATCAGGAGGACCAAATTGGAGTTATTGCAAAAGAAACGCATGCGAAAGCAAGTTTGGTCTGCCCAAGCGTAACCGTGGAGCTGATAGGCGGCGGCGGCTTTGAACCATCCTCCCAGCGCAATCAGAACAAGAGCAAGGTAGGGCATGATTTTTGACCTCGACAGCGTGACGACTCCGATTACTTTAATTGTAGGTCTCGCACCGCTATTGTCCCAAAGGGCTAACGGAAAAATAAGTGATCGACACTCCCATCAGACCATCCTGAACCTTGCCCAAAGCCCGAGTTCGAAGCTCTGCGCCCGCAGTCAGACACGCGGTGACCTTTGCGCAGAAGTTTGAGCAGGCAATCGGCAATTCAAGAGGAGCCTGCCGCGTAGCTTTCCTTGTTTCGATCGGCCGCCGTGCTAGCCTGATCCTTCAAGCGCGCCCGATATCATCGGACACAACGGAGGAGGATATGTGCTTATCGAGGCTCCTGCGGGCCAGCGCCGTGCTGCTGGCGTTGAGCACCGGGGCCGCAGCTTCCGACGATTATCCAAACAAGCCAATCCGATTGATAATCCCGTTTCCGCCGGGTGGCAGTAATGATGTGGTCGGGCGCATGGTCGCGCAGCGTCTGAGCGACAAGCTTGGCCAGCAGGTTTTTGTCGATAACCGCGGCGGGGCCGGCGGTACGATCGGCACCGACATTGCGGCCAAAGCGGCGCCCGATGGCTATACGCTGTTGGTGGTCTCGCTCGCTCACGCGGTCAACGCCTCGCTTTACAAGCTGCCATACGATCACGAAAAGGCCTTCGCCCCGGTCGCCATGTTCGGTAGCGGCACCAACGTGGTCGCCGTTAATCCGGAATTGCCGGTGAATTCGGTCAAGGAGTTGACTACGCTCGCCAAGCAGAAGCCGGGCGAATTAAATTACGCCTCGGCTGGCGTCGGCAGCTTCCAGCATCTCGGCGGCGAGCTCTTCAAGCTGATGGCCGGAGTCGACATCGTGCACGTGCCGTTCCGTGGCGGCGGCCCCGCCATGATCGACGTGATGGGCGGCCATACCAAGATCGTCTTCAGCTCGCTGATCCAGACGACGCCGCACCTCAAAGCCGGCAAGCTCAAGGCGCTGGCGACGGGCGGCGCCACACGCAATCCCGTGTTGCCCGATGTGCCGACCGTCGCCGAGGCTGGTGTGCCGGGCTACGAGGCAAACAATTGGTGGGGCATGCTGGCGCCCAGCGGCACGCCGTCAGAGATTATCGACAAATTGAATAAGGCTGTGTCGGCGGCGCTCGACGCGCCTGAGCTGCAGGTGCAATTTGCCAAGGAAGGCGCGACCGTCATCAAGATGTCTCCGGCTGAGTTCGGAAAATATGTGGAAGCCGAAACGGCCAAATGGGCCCGCGTCGTCAAGGAAGCGCACATCACGGCGCAATAGGGGTCGGTGGCAAGGGCGGGGCGGAGCAATCGGGTTTCCCGGAATTCCTCCATCTCGTTGCCGACGGCTCCAAGCGCTGCTGGGTCAAGCTAGCGGCATCTACCGCTTCTCTGCCGCGCCGGGTTTCGCCGACGTTTAGCGATTATGCTCTACAACATGCTGGGCGATTCGTTGCCAGACCCCGCGATGCCTAAGCGCATCTTCACCTACAACCCGGCTCGGCCGAAAATAGCTACAGCGTCAGCTCGAAGAGCGTGGTCTTTTGCATGTCGTCGCCATACCAGGCGCTAATCGCTGCCTCGCGCTTGTCGATATATTTTGTCTGACCGTTTTCCAGCACCATCGGTAAGTCATGGCCCGGCACCACGATGTTGCAGGGGCGCTGACGCCACAGAGTCCAGATCATATCAATCGATTTCTTGCTGATGGCGGCGTCGTAGGTCATGTCGGTCGTGCCAGACACGAGCTCGGCGCGGTTCTTCGCCGCGTCGCCAGTGAAGATTACGTCACGCTCAGACGTACGCAGCAAAAAGACGAGACAGCCTGGCGTGTGCCCGGGCGCAAGATGAGCGGTGATGCCGGGGAACACCTCTTCGCCTTCCTGCGCCGTGTACAGCGTACGCCAGGTGTTAAGCTCGCGCATGTAAAGCTCTGGCACCGGCGTCTCGCCCCACGGCTCGTCGAGCGACCACGCCAGTTCCTGTGCGCCGATGACAATGCGCGCGTGCGAGAACAAGATCCAGTTCACCGAGTGGTCGTGATGCGAATGGGTGAGAAGGAGATCGGTGACGTCGGCTGGCTGCAGGCCACGATCCTTCAGCCGCTTGAGGAGCATGGTACGCATGCCGAACGAGCCCGCGTCGATCAGCGCCGTGCGTGCGTACGCGCGCAGGAGCACCACCGTGCTCCAGCCGAGCCCGCCGTGGCAGACCGACTTGCCGGGGAAGCCCTGCACCACGATGTCGATATCGTAATCGCCGACTTTCATGGTTGGCCCAGCGGCGCGTTGAAGACGGGCAAGAGTGGCAGGCCGGCCCTCTCAGCTTCCTTCTGCATCGCCGCTACTTCCTTGGCATGATAGGGCACGCCGGTGCGGCGATGCTTCGCCTCGAAGCGGCGTTCACGCTCGCCCGGCATGATGACCTCGTCGAAGCCTTCCGCGGTCGGATTGGCGTGCACGCGCTGCACCAACTGGTCCATGCGCTTGGCGTATTCGTCGCGGCTGACAAACAGGTCGGGCTTCAGCGCCATGATGAAGTGTCCGACATTCTGCGGCGCCTCATAGTCCTCGAAATGGTTGCGCACGTTGCCGCCATAGGCCGCGCCGGAGATGAGACCGCCCATGAGGTCCATCAGCATCGCCAGGGCAGAGCCTTTCGGCCCCCCGATCGGCTGCACGGTGCCGCCGGCGAGCGCGGCATTCGGATCGGTGGTCTGCCGGCCTTGCGCGTCTAGCGCATAGCCGAGGGGGATTTGCTGGCCGCGCCGCGCCGCGCGTCGGATCTTGCCGCGCGCGGCAACCGCCGGTGACATGTCGAGATCGAACGGCAATTCCATACCGCCCGGCGCTGCCACCGCGATCGGGCTTGTGCCGAGTAACGCCTCACGGCCGCCCCACGGCGGCATCGCGCGCGAGGCATTGGTAAAGACTATGCCGATGAAGCCTGCCTCTACCGCCTGCAGCGAATAATTCGCGGCCATGCCGAAGTGCGTGCTCTTGTACGCCGAAACGATGCCGACTCCAAATTCGCGCGCCAAGTCCATGGCCTCGTTCATGGCCTTGGTGGCAACGACGAAGCCAAAGCCATCCTGACCGTCCAGTGAGCCCACCATTGGCGTCACCCGTTTGACCGTGAGATTAGGCCGCGGATTGATCAGCTTCTGGCGCACACGGTCGAGATAATGCGGCAAGGTCTGCAGACCGTGTGTGTCATGCCCACGCAGGTCGGCGCGCACTAGGCACTGCGCGACGCGCGCCGCGTCCTGTTCGGGCAGATCGTGCGCGAGCAGCAGGCGGCGGCCGAAGGCTTCCGCCGCGTCCGCATCGGCATAGAATAGGCCCTGCGCCGCTTCCGGCTTGGCGGCTTCGATGGTTGCGCTCATGACGGCCCCGCTCAGCTCCCGGCCAGCGCGTAGGCCTCGGGGAAGAACATGTCCTTCCACGATTCCGGCTTCTTTTTGATGCGGCCAACTCTGTACATGAAATCGACGATCTTCATGATACTGACTGGCGTCGTGGTGTAGTCCACATCGGGATCGGCCACCATCTTCTCCAGCGCGTCGAGCGAGTTCTTGTCTTTCGTCGCGGCCAGATAGATCTGCGCGGCGTCGCGCGGATGCGCCTTGATGAAGGCGTTGGCTTCCTCGAAGGCGGTAACGATCGCTTTGCACAGCTTCGGATTAGCATCGTGGAATTTCTTCGTCGTCACCAGCACGCCGTTGGTGTGCCGGGCACCAAGCGCGTCATAGGATTTCAACACTTGATGGATGCCGGGCGTTGCCAACTCGTAGTAGTAGAACGGCGAGCTCGCGAAATGCGAATTGATCTCCGACTGACCGGACATCACCGCCGCTGCCGCATCGGCGTGCGAGCGCGTTATGGTGATCGAGTCGAGCTTATCGTAGTGGTTGGGGCCCCAGATTTTGGCGGCTTCGATCTCCAGCGCGATGGCGTGGCCAGTGAGCTTCACCGCGGGCAGCGCGATCTTGTCCTTGTCGGTGAAGTCGGCGATCGTCTTGACGTTCGGATTGCGCGTCACCAGCACGTAGGGCATCGACTGCATGGCAATGAGCGCGCGCGCCTCCTGCGGCGTGCCCGAGGTCTTGTCCCAGATCGTCGCAAGCGTCGGCACGCCCGGGCCGATGAAATCGGCTTGTCCGGCAAGCAGCGCATCGAGCTCGGTCGCCGGCCCCGCGCGCTGCGTCCATGTAGTCTTCACGTCGCCCAAACCCATCGCCTTGGCATTTTTCTCGATCAGCTGCTGCGCCTCGATGACCATCATCGGCAAGTAGGGCAGACCGAATTGCTTTGACATGTTGACGACGTTGACTTCGGCGCGCACGGGAAGGGCAAGCGCAGCGGCGCACAGGCCGGTGGCAGCAAGCTTTCTCCACATGGTTTCCTCCCTGGGATTTTCGTGTGGTCGTTAGAATTGGTAAAGGCGGGCCGGGTTATCGACGAGAATCTTTGTGAGCTCCGTGCGGTTCTTGGTCCAGCGGTGCAGCGCGTTGAGGTCCTCTGTCGACGCCGAGCCGGGCGTGTAGAGGCGCTTCGGCAAAAACGGAAACCTGTCGTCCGGCCCGAAACCATGGGCGTGGCAATCGCAGGCGTTGCGCGTCACCTCGAAGGAGGGCGCCGTGTGCTTAACGCCGAGAATAGGAGAGCGAGCGGCCATTAGACTTTGATCTCGTGCACCTGCTTGGCCTTCTCGGTCATGGCGGCGAGCAAGAATTGGATGTCGGTGCCGCTCGAAATCATGCGCGCGCCCATGGCGACGAATTCGGCTTGCAGCTTCGGCCGGGTCGATAGTCCGCCAACGCCGACGTGCTTGCCCTGCTTGCGGCAAGCTTCGATCGTGCGGGCATAGGCCTCGCGCACCTTGGGATGCTCGTACTGGCCGGCGAGCCCCATGCTGGCCAGCATGTCGTTGATGCCGATCAGCACCATGTCGACACCTCCGACTGCGGCGATCTCGTCGGCATGTTCAAGCGCCTCGGCGGACTCGAATTGGACAATCACCATGGTGGCGTCGTTAAGCGCGGCGTTGGCTTCTGCGGTTGGGAACGAGCGGTATTCTAGATGCGGCAGGGCGCCGCCGGCGCCGCGCTCCCCCAGCGGCGGATATTTGGCGGCTTTCACGACCTCGCGCGCCTCCATGGCCGAGCGGATGCCCGGCGCGATGATGCCGAGCGCGCCGCCGTCGAGCACGCGCTGGATGTATTCGGGAGTATTTGCGGGCACGCGTACCATCGGCACGACGCCAGCGGAGAGCGCCGCGAGGCAGATCTGCCCGGTGGTGTCGAGCGTTATGGTCGAGTGTTCGAGGTCGATATAGATCATGTCGAAGCCGGCAGTCTTGGCGAGCCGTGCGATCTCGGCGCCGCGCGTGAGCCGGATGGTCATCGAGGCGACTAGCTCGTTGCGCGAGAGCTTTTCTTTCACCACGTTGCGCACGACTTCACTTGCTTTCACGAAACTCTCCTACTGCGGTTCGGGCAATTCGATCGCCAGCATCACGTTGCTAAGGCTCTTGCCGTGGATGTCCTGCGCCAGCGAGATGGTGACGCCGCCGCCGAGCGCGTTCTCAATGACGAAATTGAACGCCTTGAGGTTGCGCAGAGGAAAACGCCGCACTGGTCCTTTGGCAATATGTTTGAACGCATTGGCGACGCGCTCGGGGGTTAGCTCCCGCTCGAGGAACTCCCAATGCTTGGCGTCGTAGCAAATCACCGAGATGTTCGAGGTATTGCCCTTGTCGCCCGCGCGCGCGTGCGCAAGATCGTAGACGCGGACGCTCATTGCGCGCCCTCCACGACCACCTGCGAGTTGACTAGGTTGCGCGGCAGCAGCACTGATTTCACCGCCAGCACGTCGCGCACGCGCGGCTCGCAGGCGCCGCCAGCGCCGCCCGGCCCGTGCATATGCATGGCGCGAACCTCAAAGCCGATGGCATGCGCTGCCTTGCGCTCGCGCGTGCGTCCGGCAAGCCGCAGCCGTACCTCGTAGGGCTCTGGCCTTATCTCCACCTGATCGTGCAGGCTCGACATGCCAATGAGGTCGACGCGAAAATCGTCGTAAGTGAAGCCCTGTAGCTTCAACCGCTCCTTGACGATCTCCGCTGCCCATTTGGCGCGCGCCACAGCGTCGATGCCGCCGTAGGATACTTCGCCTTCGCCGATGTAGCCGTCGGCATAGCCGACATTGACCTTGTAGGTGTGAGTACGCGGCCGCGCCTTCGCGCCGCTGACACCCACGCGATTGTTGCCTTCCTGCGTGAGCGAGATTCCGGTGATATCGAGCACGCAATCGGGCGTGATGTAGGCGGTCGGATCGTGGATTTCGTAGATCAACTGCTCGGTGCAGGTCATTACGTCGAGCCGGCCGCCGGTGTCCGGCGTCTTGCCGATAACGATCGAGCCGTCGGCTTTGATATCGGCGAACGGATAGCCATTGTGCGCGAGATCGGGCACCTCTTTCTTGCCCGGCCAGCCGAAGCAACCACCGGTGACCGACGCCGTGCACTCGAGCAGATGTCCGGCGGCGGTACCCTGCGCGAGCTTGGGCAGATCGTCGTAGGACCAGCCGAACTCGTGCAACATCGGTGCGAGGAAGAGGGAGGGGTCCGCCACCCTGCCGGACAACACGATCGGCGCGCCGGTGTCGAGCGCCTCGCGCACCACGTCAGCGCCCAGATAGGCGTTGGCGGAAATCATCTTGGGCAGGATCGACTCCAGCGGCTCGCCGTTTTCGATCAGGGTCAATTCCGGCTTATGCTTGACGATGCTTGACACGTCGTCGCCGAGCACGACAGCTACCGGCACGTGGCCAAGCCCAAGATCAGCGGCTTCCTTGCGCGCCGCCCGCGCGCCGCCGACCGGGTTGGCGGCGCCCATGTTGCTTACGATGCGGATGCCCTTCTTGATGCAGGTCGGCAGCACCATGCGCAGCCGCGCGTGCAGCGAAGGCGAATAACCGAGATTGGGGTCCTTGCTGCGCGCTAGGTTCTCGCGCGACACCGTTCGCTCAGCTAGGCACTCGAACACCAGGTAATCGATGTCGCCGCGCTCGGCCAATTCCAGTGCCGGCAGCATTCGGTCGTCCGAGGTTCCGGCGCCGGCGCCGACCCGTATCGTATCTAGCGGTGTCATTCGGCGTTCCTCGCGCAGCTTCTCTTATTGTGGCCGAGACTTTGTGGTGTCTTCGGATGCGTAGGCTATAGCCTTGGCAAGCCTATGAAAACCGTTCAGATTTGTTGGGCGTACGGGGTGCGCAAGCTGCGCAGGTCTCGCGCAATAAGTAAAAGAATGAAATGGGAGGAAAACTAGGGATGCCGAGCGGCGCAACACTCGCGTCAAGATCCGCCTCATCGGCCGTGGCGAAGGTCAGGGCAGCAAACGTCGTCGGAACCGATACGCAGGCTGATCCGTCGCGGCCGCTGCTAGACGTCCGCGGCGTTACCATTCAGTACAAGACGCAGGCTCATCTGATCACCGCGACCTATCGCGTCGACTTCAGCGTCTTGCAGGGCGACCGCTTTGTGCTGCTCGGTCCTTCAGGCTGCGGCAAATCCACTCTGCTGAAGGCGGTCGGTGGTTATCTGCAACCGACTGAGGGTGAGATCCGGCTTAAAGGGGAGCTGATTACCAGACCCGGCCCCGACCGCATCATGGTGTTTCAGGAATTCGACCAGTTGCTGCCGTGGAAGACGGTGCTGGAAAATGTCATCTTCCCGCTGCGTACCACGGGAACGCTCGGTCCCAAGGCCGCGCACGAGCGCGCCATGCACTACATCGAGAAGGTCAACCTCACCAAGTTCGCGCACAGTTATCCGCACATGCTTTCCGGCGGCATGAAGCAGCGCGTTGCCATCGCGCGCGGCATGGCGATGGAGCCAGACATTCTCTTGATGGACGAGCCGTTCGCCGCGCTTGACGCGCTCACGCGCACGCGCATGCAGGACGAGCTCTTGGCACTGTGGGACGACACGCAATTCACCGTGCTGTTCGTTACACATTCGATTCCGGAGGCGATCAAGATCGGCAATCGCATCCTGCTGCTGTCGCCGCATCCGGGCCAGGTGAAGGCCGAGATCAACAGCGTGCCGCGCGGGCAGGAGAACTCCAACGACGCTGCCGCGCTCGGCCGCGAGATTCACGACATGTTGTTCTCCGATCAGATCGAGGAGACTCCCAATGGCTGACGCGATGCACCGGGAGAACATCTACAGCGAGACGCTCGGCCCCGAGCAATTCGGCATCATCGAAAAGCCGCTGACCCTGGTCGAGAAGATTTATAGCCAGGCCTGGCTGCGCAAGGTCGGCATCATCGTGGTGCTGGCGCTGGCTTGGGAGTTTTATGCTCGCTGGCTCGACAATTCGCTGCTAGTACCGACCTTCAGCGACACCATGCGAGCGTTCGCCGCCGGCTTCGGCGAAGGCACGATTCCAAGCCGCGCGCTTAGTTCGCTCGAAGTCTTGTTGATCGGGTTCGCCACCGGCACCCTGCTCGCCGGCCTGCTGACGGTGTTCGCAATCTCGACGCTCATCGGTACCGATTTCCTCGAGACGATGACTGCGATGTTTAACCCCCTGCCGGCAATCGCTCTGTTGCCGCTGGCGCTGATCTGGTTCGGTCTGGGCATGGGAAGCCTGGTCTTCGTGCTGGTGCATTCGGTGATGTGGGCGGTCGCGCTCAACACGCTCGCCGGCTTCCGCAGCGTCTCGACCACGGTGCGCATGGTCGGCCGCAACTACAACCTTAACGGCCTGCGCTTCGTCGGCAAGATCCTCATTCCGGCGGCGTTTCCCTCGATCCTCGCCGGCCTGAAGATCGGCTGGGCCTTCGCTTGGCGCACGCTGATCGCCGCCGAGCTCGTCTTCGGCGTGTCGTCGGGGCAGGGCGGGCTCGGGTGGTACATCTTCGAAAGCAAGAATCAGCTGAACATTCCGGAAGTGTTTGCTGGCCTGCTCACAATCATCCTGATCGGCCTTGCGGTCGAGAATGTGGTGTTCCGTTTCATCGAGACTCGGACGGTACAGCGCTGGGGCATGCAATCCTGACGCACGGAGTTTTCAGATGATTCACAGACGTGCTTTCTGTAAAGCGCTCGCCGCGGCGCCGTTGGCGGCGCCGACGCTGCTGGGTTCGGTCTCGGCCGAAGAGATGTCGAGCATCGTGATCGTGAGCCAACACGGGCTTCCCTATCTGCCGCTGATGGTGATGGACACGCTCAAGCTCGTGGAAAAGCACGCCACCAAGGCGGGCGTCACTTTGCTCAAGCCGGATTACAAGACTCTGGGGGGCACGCAGTCGCTGATCGACGCGCTTTTGAGCGGCCAAATGAATTTCGGCGTCACCGGCGTGCCGGGCCTCGCGACCTTATGGGACAAGACCGCCGGCACGCCGAACGAAGTGCGGGCGCTTTCGGCAGTGCAGTCGATGCCGTTTATGCTGGTGACTAACCGCGACTCGATCAAGACAATCAGGGATTTCACCGACAAGGACAAGATTGCGCTTCCGGCGGTGAAAGTGTCGAGTCAGGCGATCTGCCTGCAGATGGCCGCCGCGAAGGAGTGGGGCCAGGATCAATACGCGCGGCTCGATCCCTTCACCATTACGCGCCCGCATCCGGACGCCGCTACCTCCGTGATCTCGAAGGCGACCGAGGTGAACAGTCATTATTCCGTCGCGCCTTATTACTATTACGAGCTGGCGGCCCCCGGCGTGCACAATGTGCTCAAGTCCTACGACACGCTCGGCGGTCCGGCCACCAACGGCGTCATGATCATGGCGAAGAAATTCCGCGACGCGAACCCGAAGGTGACGGCCGCGGTCTACGCTGCGCTCAACGAGGCGGAAGATTTCATCAACAAGAATTCCGGACAGGCCGCCGAGATCTACGTCAAGACCACCAACGAAAAACGCAGCACGAAGGACGAGATGATCAAGTTCATCTCCGATCCCGACAACGTTTGGACCACGGTGCCGCAGCAATCGATGGAATTTGCGCAGTTTATGAACAAGGTAGGTACCATGAAACGCCTGCCGTCCTCGTGGAAGGACATGTTCATGCCCGAGTCGCACGAGCTCAAAGGCAGCTGAGCTTGTCGCCGCAAGCAGACAGACCGGTCAACCTCCGGTCAAGGCGCGCAACATCGGAAAGCTGGGCCGGCTCGACTTGGTGCGCCAAGGGCGCCTGTTCCTGACCACGGAGTCGGATATTGGTTTCCGCTCTGCGGCAGCTTCCGCCTAAGGCGTCCGCGACGGACGCAAGGTCTAGAGTTCGCGCAGCGCGTTGAACTGCGCGACATAGCCGGACGCATCGATGCGCACGCCGATGACCGTGGTGCGTTTCGACTGCACCGCCGCTTTGAGCGAGTTGCTCAAGCCCTGCTCGGTGTTCACCGTGATGCCGTCGGCGCCGAAGGACTGCGCCAGCTTCTCCCAGTCGACGCCGCCGAGCTGCACCCCATGCAGCGGAATGCCTTTGATTTCCTGCTTGACGCGGATCAAGCCAATTTCCTTGTCATCGAATACCAGCACAATGATGGGCAGATTTTCGCGCTGCGCGGTCTGCAGTTCGGCAACCGTCATCAGGAAGCCGCCGTCGCCGGTGAAAGCGACCACCGGCCGGTCGGGATAGGCCATGCGCGCGGCAAGCGCCCCGGGCACCGCATAGCCCATGGAGGCAAGCCCGTTCGAGGTTAGGAATTCGCGCGGCCCGTAGGATTCCCATTTCTGCACGATCAGCAGGCGACTCGCGCCGGCGTCACATGTTGCAATGGTGTTGCGCGGCAGCACCGCGCGCGCAACTTCCATCGTTCGCTGCGGTGACAGGCCGGTCGCCGGCGTGTTTAGCGCGTCGCGCACTTCCTGGCGGAAACTCTTGGCGGCCTTCTCGCCCCAGTTTGTACCTTCCGGGGCCCACTGCGCGAGGCCGGCGAGCAACAACCGGAGATCGCCGATGATCTCCGGGTCGGCCGGCACCAGCGCGTCGACGCTCGGCACCGAGGCGAGCGACAGTACCGGCAGTGTGTAAGGCCATGGCTTCGGCTGCAGCTCGACTGCGTCGAGGCCGATGGTGACAATCAGGTCGGCCTCCATCACTAGCTTGCGCTCGATCAGCCCGCCGATGATGCAGCCGGCGCGCAGCGGATGATCCTCCGGGATCATGCCCTTGCATTTGGTGGTGGTGAGCACAGGCGCGCCCAGCCGTTCGGCGAACTTTACGAATTCCGCCGAGGCGTCGCACCAGTAGACGCCAAGACCGGCGATCAGGATCGGACACTTTGACTTGGCGAGTATTTCGAGCGCCGGCTTTAGATCGGTGCGGTCCGGCCCCGGCACGATCCAGCGCGGCATGAGCGGGGGCTCGGCGGTATAATCGCCCGCCTCGCGCGAGGTTTCGCTCTGCGGAAAATCGAAATGTACCGGGCCGGGCGGAGACGCTGTCGCCGTGCGCATGGCGCGGCGCACCTGCTGGCGGACGGTCTTGGCGTCGATGGTGGTGCTCCACTTCACGATCGGCTCGTAGACCGCGTGCTGGTTGATACGCTGGCGCAGGCCGGTCTCGTAGGTCGGCCGCGAATACGAATCGGTGATAGCGATCAGCGGCGAGCGATCCAGGAAGGCGTGCGCCACGCCGTTGACCATGTTGGTTGCCCCTGGCCCACGGGTAGACAGGCAAATGCCAGGGCTGCCGGTGATGTCACCCCACGTGGAAGCCAGCATGGCACCGGCGACTTCCTGCTTCATAAGCAGGAAGCGCATCTGGCGCTGGCGCGCTGCCTCCATCAGCTCGACCGACTCCCCGCCCGGATGACCCACTATGAACGGCGTGCCGGCATCCTTGAACGCGGCAGCCAGCACTTCCACGGTCGTGGTCATTCGCGAGCCTCCCGGTCAGTGGCGTGGCCCACGATAGCAGTAATTGACGCGCTGCATTACCATTCGTGCCGGACATTGGATTGGACCAGCTATGCCAAAAATCACGCTCGCCGTCCTCGATAAATTCCATCCGCAGATCAAGGAGGTGATCGCGGCGGCGGTACCAGTGGACTGGACTGTGCGTTTCATCGAGGAAAACAGCCTGGCCGCGCGCGCGACGGTATTGCGCGACGCCGACCTCGCCTTCGTCATGGCCGCGCCCGTGCCAAAGGAATTACTGGCGCAGGCGACGCGGCTACGTTTCATGCAGAAGCTCGGGGCAGGCGTCGACCGCATCGATCTCCCTGCCTGCCGCAAGCAGGGCATTGGCCTGGCGCGGCTGCACGCCGGCAACAGCATCCCGGTCGCCGAGCATACGATCCTGCTGATACTCGCCACCTACCGGCAGCTTCCGCAGATCGATCGACGCACCCGCGCCGGCGCCTGGAATAAGGAAGACGCGCGCGGCGAGCATCGCCAGCTGCACGGCAAGATTGTCGGCTTGGTCGGCTTCGGCGCGATCGGCAAGGAAGTGGCGAAACGGCTGCGCGGCTTTGAGGCTAAGATTCTCTATTACGATCCCGTGCGCGCGCCGCGCGACGTCGAGCGAAATCTTGCTGCTGACTACACCGAACTTGATTCACTGTTGCGCAGTGCCGACATTGTTTCGCTGCATCTGCCGCTGACGCAGGAAACCGCTGGTATCATCAACGCGCAACGCATTCGCGCCATGAAGCGTGGCGCGGTCTTGATCAATGCCGCACGCGGCGGGTTGATCGACGAAACCGAGCTGATCGCAGCGCTCAAGGATGGCCATTTGCTCGGTGCCGGCATCGACGTCTTTTCGAAGGAGCCGCCGGTGGGCAGCGAACTCTTGACGCTCGAAAACACCGTGGTCACCTCGCACCTCGCGGGCGCGACGATCGACAATTTTGCAGGCATTATCGCGCGCGCGGTGAAGAATGCCAGAGCCGTGCTGCGCGGCGAGGCGTTACCACAAACCGATGTCGTATTGGCACCTTCAGGCGCCGGCGCTACAGTTAAATAATATCGACCAAAGCGCCGGTAGCTCAGCTGGATAGAGCACCAGACTTCGAATCTGGGGGTCAGGGGTTCGAATCCCTTCCGGCGCGCCACTTGGTACTATCTGCGAACAGTCTGCCTGGCCTTTTTGGCTGGCCAAAACAGCCTTCTCGAGCACGTCCTTGCTACCCTTGATCGGTATCTGCCTGTCGTCGACCTCGATGACGTCGATGAGCGACTGCATGTAGGCCTTGCGGAAAGGCACCGACCCGGTGGTGAAGTGCTCTCGCATCGTGCGGCCAAAGCGCTCGAGTAGCGCGGGATCGATCTCGATTTGGGAGGAGGCCGAATACTCCTTGGCCCGCTCCAGGGCAGCCCTTGCCCGATCACGATCGGCCTTGAGGCTGTTCAGCCGATCCTTGAGAACCTCATCCAGGTCGGTCAGCCCTTCCTCGACGAGCCGGTAAAGGCGCTTGAGCTTCTCCTCGGCCTCCGTCACTTCCCGCTGCAATGCGATCAACCGCCTGTTGAGGCTTTCTGACTTCTCGGCGCGCCGCACGGAAAGTGACTTCAATATTTCGGTCAGGCGTTCCGGCTTGAACAGCCGCTCGATGAGATGATCAGTCACCAGGGTGTCGAGCTTGTCCATAGGGATCGAGCGTCCCTTGCACACCGTCTTGCCCTTGGTCGCGCAATTCGAGCAGGTGTAATAGCGATAGACGCGGCCGCCCATCGATGTGCCGGTGCGCAGCATCATGCCGCCGCCGCAAGTGGCGCACACGGCCAACCCGGTCAGCAGGATGGGACCCGTCGTCACACGCGGAGCAACCACCTTCGGACTGCGGGCGTGTAATTGACGCTGCACCTGCTCGAAAACATGAGGCTCGATGATCGACGGCACAGAGATCTCGATGATCTCTTCATCGGGCTTTTTGTCGCGCGTCTTTGAC
>Ga0207722_1000029_pt1 | contig 21931 bp, 23 predicted proteins | sample LuqExpMetageno26_FD_187784 | JGI IMG/M metagenome (GOLD analysis project Ga0207722, IMG submission 187784) | Tropical forest soil microbial communities from Luquillo Experimental Forest, Puerto Rico - Sample 26 (SPAdes) | ecosystem: Environmental > Terrestrial > Soil > Tropical forest ...
CGGTGTTTTTGTGCATCGTCGAGGCTCTTATAGAGCGGGCCAGCTGCGTCGGCGAGCTTCTTAAGCGCGGCACCACGCTGAGTCAGCGTGTCAGCGAGCAATTCAAGCCGTTCGACCGGATCCGTTGGACGATCGGCGCTGGCGCGTGCGGCAAGTCGCGCGGAGCGCTGTTTGATCAACTCGCGCATCGCACTTTCTACAGCCGGCCAATTCTTTTCCTGCTCAGGGGTAAGCTTTAAGCCGGCATGCAAGGCTGCAATGCGAGCCTCGCCGAACGCAGTGATGTCCTCTGCGCTTGGGCGCCACCTCGGCGCGAAGTCGCGTTCGCCTGGACCCTGCTGCGCATACGCGAGCGCAGCGCCGGCAATTGCGAGCGCGGTTGAGCCCGCAAGAATAGTCTTCCACATAACATTCCTCCAATGGCATTCCTGATGGTGCCAATAGTGGAGCGCGGCGTTGCCTTTTCAAGTTAAAGTTTGGACACGTAAGGTCAGCCGCGACGCGGAACCAACTGCACGCCCGAATATTAATTTTCGAGCCAATGACAGACAGGGGTTACGATTATGAACAAGCCTTTTGCGTCAACGACTTCGAACTTATCTATTTTTATCGTCATTTATTCTGAGAACGCTACCGGCGAAGGCATCGCCTTGATGACTAAGAATGCTCCATATCTGCACCACACCAAAAGCTAAGGCCAAGTATAAAGCAACTGCGAAGATGACGACGACGTCTTGTTTCCAAAAAGGGGTCTCTCTGCGCCGTCGGTTGGCTCGAATCATATCCGTCTTACCCTCAATGGGACTGCCGTTAACGCAACGGTCCAAATATGAAAACCCTGCGCTATTTATTTAATTTTTATGGTTTTCACGCTCATTTCATCCATAGGACGGCGCGATCATACTTAAGGAAGGGGAATAGGTTTTTATGCTCCTCCCAAACGTGACGGATCGCGAAGACCTTGGGCGACAAGACCAAAAAAATGCAGATAGCGCAGGGTAAGCGAATTCCGATCGTTTATGTGGTTGGGCTTGGCTCCCGGGGGCGTTCTTGAGTCATTGCATCTCGCGTCTGGGAATTCTGGAGGTCACCATGAAATATGTCACCATTGTTATGGCAGCAGCTGCAACGATCGCAGCAGGTGCCGTAAATGTCCCCACTACCGCTAATGCGGGATGCTACGGCTGTGGTGTAGGTGTAGGTGTTGTTAGTGGGCTGGCTGCTGGCGCCATCATCGGCAGCGCTATAGCCAATAGTCAACCGCACTACTATGCCCCGGGACCAGGATATGCAGCGTATCCTGGCTACGCCGAGCCTTATCCGGTCGCCTGTCCCGGCGGCCATTGGGCACGCCGTCCGATCGCATTCGATGCCTACGGGAATCCGATTCGCTGGAGCCGTCCGCACTTTGTCTGCCCTTGAATCGGGTCGCACTTCGACCATAACGGCTTGGGTCTAACCGAACTGGCCGGGTGACGACTAAAATCGTTTGTGACAACGGCTTGCTGGCTGTTACCGGTGCAGTGGTCTCCGGTCGAAGCGGCCCCCTTCGGGGGCCTCTAGGGCGAGCCTCCAAGCCGCGCCCCACCGGGCGCGTTGCTATATCAATCTTTGCTCAGAGTATTTTGAATTGCTGATATTTTAAATCGTCGTTTGCTGTGTCTTGGGTATCTGCATTGGTGCAAAGAGTTTCATGAGAACAAAAATAATCGCCAACGTCGTCAGATAGATCACCAGCTGCAATGCCGTCGGCTGGTCGGTGTAGCCGACTAGAGTGTGTAAAGCTCTGCCGACCAAGCTCTTGTCCGTTAGAATCCAGGAGCTGTTCCAGACAATCCTATCGAGTGTGGTCACTACATTTGCTTGTTCCAAAAATGCCGTTGCCTGTGCTGCCATGCCGGCTGCCAGCAGTGCAATCATGGTGTTTGTCACATTAAAGAAATATCGGCTGGGAATTGTCAGCAAGCCGAGATAGGTCAGAACGCAAACCATTGCGCCGAGTGCGAGGCCGGTTAGACCTCCGACCAAGAGGCCCGTACTAGAGCCTCCATCAGAAGCCGCGATGCCGTAGAGGAAGAGTACGACCTCGACACCTTCTCGCAGGACAGCAACTCCGACGACGATAGCCAATCCCGCCAAGGACCGTGACCCGGCAACAACAGCTTCACCAACAGCGCGCATTTCGGCGGTGAGTTGCCGGCCGTGGCGCGCCATCCAAACATTGTGCCAAGTGAGCATCGCCACAGCGATGCTGAGGATTGCGGCATTGAATAGCTCTTGACCGGAACCGCCGAAGGCCGCCGAGAGCGCTCCGGCGAAAACTGCCACTAAGCAGGCGCCCAGCGTACCGCCGACTACGCCACCACCAATCCACCAACCCCGGCCCGCAACGGCGCGGGTCACCGCCATGACGATGCCGACAATTAGGCCAGCTTCGAATACCTCGCGGAAAACAATGATCAGTGCCGCCAACATAAATAGCACCCTACTTCACATCCAGCGTGCCTTGCGTTTGTTGGTGAAAGTCATCGAAGAAATTGTAAGCTCCAGCTTCCAATGCCCGAAGCCGAATGATGCCCTCGCCGCCCCCAGCAACCACTTTCTCAACCCTTAGCCTTACGCTTTCAAATTCCATCGGAGTGGAATCGAGGTTTTTGATTATCAACACGATTGGCTTATTGGCGGGTGCATGCAAAGTCGCCGGCTGGAAGCGATGGTCCTTAACCGAAATTTGAATCGTGAACGCAGCCTCCTGAGCATGCACCGAAGGCCTGACGCAGGACAACATCGCCAGAAGAGCTAGGAGTGCCGTTGCCGCGACAATCTTATACAAAGACCACATCTGACGCTCCCTTTTTGCGGAAATAGGCTTCCGGCTCATTAGAACTCGTAGGCAAATTTCAGCTTGGCACGTTGTCGCGAGAACTCGCTCAGGTTCAAATTTAGCGTCCCGTTATCGGTAATCTCGCTGCCAGCGACCTGGACGTTCCAGGCCGCAGTCATAAAAAACTTGGGAGTGAATTGGACGTATAGCGTTGGTCCAATGAATACCGCATCACCGGTGAACGTATTCAACCATGATCCTTCGTAGTGGCGCAGATACCATAGCTCGGCTCCAACCGTGACTTGAGGCGTTACCCGATACGAAAAAGCGGTCGAGAGTCCGAGTATTGACTCCTTATCAAAGTTCCCGGTGTCGTTGCGCGTCGCCTCCGGTTCGTAGAGCAGGTTAAAAGCTAGATATGCGCGATTCTTTATCAATTCGAGGTCGGCATCGATCCTGGTTTCCAACCCGAAATTCTCGACATACGCACCGCTGGTTTCGTCAACTTGATGCCATTCCGGTTCGACCGCGAGTGTAACGGCAAGCGGCGATGACGGTCCGCGATCGAGCAAGAGATACCTGATTTCGCCAAAGAGGCCGCCGAAACCAAACTGACTGCGATCATCGAGGCCAGTGACATTTTGGATGTTGTGCGATGAAACGATCGGGCCGAGCTCAAATTGCACATATTGGTTTGGTGTGAATTCATACTCAAGTTTGGTTTCGGTGGCCGCATATTGACCATCCCGCTTGCCAAAAGCAGCGACCATTTCCGGCGAGAACTCCTTCTCGCCCTCCAATCCGATCCCAGAACCTTCCGTGAAGCCGAAGATGTATTTGGTCTCGATCTCGTAGAAACTGTCATTGTTCTGGGCGTGAACCGAGCTGGTAGCCCCGAAGCTGGTCAGCGCTGCGGCGATCAACACCAACCCCACACGGCGGGTCTTTATTTGCCTGGAATCGAACGACCTGGCTTCGGTCAGAGCACTTCCGATATTCCGATAAGTTGAGACAACAAAATTTAGAAGCATGCGTGCGAACCCGCACGCGCGGAAAAGACTGGTCACAAAAATCCTCCAATACGCAGGGTTCAAGGCCCTGCAACCAAAGGCAACTTGTTCTGTCACCGTAAGCTGTATGCTTCGATATTCTTTGCTGTCAATAGATGTACCAAACATTATAACTCTTCTAATGAAGAAACTACTTTAGGAAATACTTTTGAAAGGCACTGAAGTAGAGATCAAAACATGTTAAATCAACTTGTTGCGCCGCGGCGTGCACCCAGCAATCTCGGGCATCATTTGCTGATACAGGTGCCACAAAACCGCTTAGAGAGGCTTCAATGAAACGCTACGTAATACCGGCAATCATCGCGACCGTCGTAGGCGGAGGCACATCTTATGCCGCCAACGAGACGGTTACGATGAATGCCATTGATGCGGTCGGCATTGGCAAGGAAATCGGCACGCTTGAACTCTCCGACACTGAAGCAGGATTGCGGATCACACCGCACTTAGCCGGCTTGTCGCCGGGCGATCACGGTTTTCATGTTCACGCCAGTCCGAATTGTGGACCGGGTAACGGGCCGAACGGCCAGCCCGCGGCCGGCATGGCGGCTGCCGGGCATTACGACCCAGCCAACACCGGCAAGCACCTCGGGCCACAGGGCGAGGGTCATAAGGGCGACCTGCCAGTGCTGACCGTCGACGCTGATGGCAGGGCCACAAAAGACGTGGTCGCACCGCATCTCAAGGTATCAGATGTCAAAGGCCATTCGATCATGATCCACGCCGGGGGTGATAATTATTCCGATCAGCCCGCGCCCGTAGGTGGTGGCGGCGCACGAATCGCCTGCGGCGTTGCGAAGTAAAGAACAATTAATTGTTCGGTGACCGCGCGGTATCTTTTAAACGAAGGCATATTCGCTACTCTTCAAAAAGCGGACGCCGTGCGGACACTGCAAAACTGCGTCACCCGTCACAATCGATAGCCTCGGCTAATAAAAAAAATTACTCAAAACAACCCCATGCAAAGTACCAATCGGCGCGGCATTTCTTTTTTAGCGCTGTCCGATTCGTGTATGGAAGATAGGTTGTCCCGGTGTGCTCCAGCATGTGCGACGATTATTGCCGTTTCGATGCTCTGCTCAAGCTTGAAGCAAGCTCGCGAAAGAACCGCAAAAACTGTCGTTGTCAGAGGGCGTTGCGTTGACTTTTTTCAAGAGCTTCAGGTAAGTCTGCCCCGCAGTGCTCGGCGCCGGCACGCGCTCCTCCCGGTTCGTCGCACCGTCGGCCGGAACGGTCCCTGATCGCTGAACACCGGAGCGACCATGCCAGAATTGTCCTCGGGTACTGAAGTGACCGCGTCACGCTCGGTTTCGACGGCAAGGTCGGCGCAACTGGGCGTCTCGCGTCCATCCCGGGCCGGGGCGGCCGTCTTCCTTCGCTCGCAGGCGTCCTCGTGGGTGATGGCGGCGCGGTCGCAAACCGTCGGCCTCTCGACCACCCCGGTCATCGTCGGCGCTGCGCTTTCCTGGGCGGTCGAGCGGGACGTCAACCTCTCGGCGGTCGTTGCCGCATTTTTCGGCAGCCTGCTCATACAAGTAGGGACAAATCTTCACAACGATGCCGCCGACTACAAGCGCGGAGGCGACGGACCGGATCGCCTCGGCGCGCCGCGCGCGACGGCGAGCGGCCTGCTCAGCGCCGCGGCGGTGACCCACGGGGCGGCCGCATGTTTCACGGCGGCAGCCGCAATCGGCGCCTACCTCGTTTGGCTCGGCGGATGGCCCATCGCGCTCCTCGGGGCCGCGTCACTGCTGTCCGGCTGGGCCTACACCGGCGGCTCTCATCCGATCGCCTATACGCCTTTGGGCGAGGCCTTCGTCGTGGCTTTTTTCGGCGTGGGTGCGGTCGGTGGAACTTACTGGCTGTGCACCGGCGCAATCACGCTGGTCGCGGTGGAGGTCGGCCTCGCCATCGGGCTTCTGACCGCGGCTGTACTGCTCGTCAACAATCATCGCGACGCCGAGGCCGATTACCGCGTCGGCCGAACAACGCTCGCCATCGTGTGCGGGCCGGTGCTGACGCGTTGCATCTACGCCGGCCTGCTCGTCGTCCCGTTCTGTCTGCTGGCCGGTATCGCCTCCGCGCTCCCGCACGGTCATGCCTGGCCCGCGCTGTTGGCTTCGCCGATGGCGGCCGTGTTGGTGTATCGGTTCTCCGCCGAACCGCCCGGGCCCGGGTTCAACCGCATTCTCGTGCAAACTGCCCGCCTGCAGCATCTGTTCGGGTTGCTGCTCGCGGCCGGTCTGATGCTGGGATAATCTTCATCGCCACCACTTCCTGGAGCCTATCACCATGAGCCTCAGAGCAGGGACCTACATCGTTCCGACCCATCGCTGGTACATCGAACGGACCGTCTGGCTGATCGCCGGATTTGCTCTTTTGACGAGTACGGCGCTCGCCTTGCTGGTTGACCCGCTTTGGATCCTGGGGGTGACGGCGACCGGTCTGGTGTCAATCAACGTCGCCCTGACCGGCTTCTGCCCCATCGGGAATATCCTGAAGCTCTTCGGCTTCACTCCAATGCTGGGCTCGTCCTCGGCGAAACGCTTCTACTTTCTGCAAATCGATCGCTGGTATCTCGAGCGCCGCATCTACATCGCGGTGGGCATCAATATTTCTGTTGCCTCCGTCCTCGTGCTGGCGGCGAGTCCATGGTGGACGCTATTCACGATTTTCGTCGGCGGCGCCATGGTCTGGTTCGCGGCGACCGGCTACTGCATCATGGCCAACGCGCTCTACTGGCTTGGCGCCGAACCTCGGCTCAATCCCGACGCCATGCCGTCCGGCCGCTGTGAAAATTGTGCCATGTCGAACCATTGCGTCAGCAACCCGCGGCGCATCCCCGCAGAGATCCTGAGCCTGGCCCAGCAGGATGTCGCGGCCGTCGCGCCGCGGTGAACGCCCGCGCATCTTAATCTCATTTTGATGGAGAGCCATCAGACTCGAGAGGCGATTGCGAGCGGTTTCGTCTGTACGGTCACGCTGGCATTCGTGACGTTCGCGATGCTCACGTTCGCTACGCCAAATGCTCAAGCCACCCCCGCTCTGGCGAAAGGCAAGCCGTGCGGCTCTTGCCATCGCGGGTCGCCGCCGAGCAAATCCAATGTAAAATAGCGAAATCGCAGAATCCGGTCTGGCCCGCATTCGCGCTCACAACGCCGACCGTGCAGCTTCAAACAAAGGTGAATTGCCGTACCTCCGCAGCTTGGCTACGAAGCCATTCGTACCATTCGGCCATTCCCTCGCCGCTTTGCACTGAGGCTTGAAGAATCCTGGCGCCAGCATTGATTTTTCTCACATTCGTGATGGCTTGCTCAAGCGAAAAATTGAGATAGGGCAACAAATCGATCTTGTTCAGAATAACAGTTTTTGCGGCGCTGAACATATGCGGGTATTTCAGCGGCTTGTCCTCGCCGTCGGTGATGGAAAATATAACGACCTTGGCCCACTCGCCAAGATCGAACAGGGCTGGGCAAACCAGGTTACCGACGTTTTCAATGAGGACAACCGCTCGCGGCGCAGGCTTCAGCGCAGAAAGCGCTTGAGTCACCATGACGGCATCAAGGTGGCATCCGGTCCCCGTGTTGATTTGCACCACAGAGCCGCCGGCCGCACTGATACGCTTGCCGTCGTTGGCGGTCGCCTGGTCGCCCTCGATCACGTAGAGCGGCAACTGATTGCCGAACTCCCTGATCGTGCGCTCGAGCAAAGCGGTTTTTCCGGCTCCGGGAGAGCTGACGAGATTGAGAGCGAGAATCTCTCGGCCGGCGAACCACGCTCGATTCTTAGCCGCTGCCTCGTCGTTTTTCTTCAGGATACGCGTCTCGATGTCGACAACACTCAGCTTCACATGGGGTTTGGCGTGACCTGAATGACCGGAAGAATCGACGTGCCCATGATCGTCGGTGTGCCCGTGATGATCGTGATCCGCTCCGTGGCTGTGATAATGGACGCCGTCATGCGAATGAAGGCCGCTCTCGTGGTCATGGGCCGCGGCAATCATCGTCGTCTCGCCCGTTTGCATGTCGACCATCGCCGTTTTATCGCTTTGGCAGCCGCAGTTTGCGCACATCAGGGGACCTCTTCGAGTTCGATCGATCTGACGTTCAACTCTTCGCCGCGGACGCGCTTGAACCGGATTGAGCCGCACGGACAAGCCGTGAGCATGGTTGGCGTCGGGAATTCCGTTCCGCACATCTCGCAGCGCGCTATCGCATTCACCGCCTGAATCTCCAATCTCGCGTTTTCCAGATCCGTGCCCCTGGCGACTTCCGGGAACCAAAACGAGATCGATTCGGACACCACACCGGACAGCTCACCGATCTCGACGACGACGCGGTGCACCTTGCGGCCTCTCGCAACATCCGCCACGACATCCACGATACCGCAGGCAACGGAGAGTTCATGCATGGCCGTTGGTCAGCAGATTCGCGGCATCTGCTCGCCGACGAGCATGTCGACGATCCGGCTGCCGCCGAAAATCGTTTGCATCGTCACCCGCCCGGGCTCGCCGGACATCACGCGGCCGATGATGCTTGCCGCCCGGCCAAGCGGATGCTCGCGCATTGCCGCAATCGCTTGCTGCGCCTGCTCGGGCGGGACGACGGCGACGATCTTTCCTTCATTCGCTAGGTACAGCGGATCGAGCCCGAGGATTTCGCAAAACGCCCGGACTTCGTCGCGCAGCGGCGTCGAAGCCTCTTCCATCTCGATCGCGACCCGGGCGGCTTGAGCGATCTCGTTGAGTACGGTCGCGATGCCACCGCGGGTCGGATCGCGAATGAAGCGCGTGTCGGGAACGGCTGCCAGCAGCGCCGCAATGAGCCCGCGAAGGCAGGCACAATCGCTCGCGATCGGCGCTTCCAAGGCGAGATCGCCGCGCGCGGCAAGGATGGCCGCACCATGGTCGCCCAACAGACCGTTGACCAGCACCAGATCGCCCGGCCGCACGCAATCTATCGCCAGGTCGACGTCTGCCGGGATCGCACCAATTCCGGCGGTGGTGATGAACATCTTGTCGCACGCGGATTTGTTCACCACCTTGGTGTCGCCGGTGACGATTTGTACGCCCGCTTCGCGCGCGGCTGTCGCCATCGACCGGGCGATCCGGCGCAAAAGCTCGATCGACACTCCTTCCTCTATGATGAAGCCGCAGGACAGATAAAGGGGAATGGCGCCGCCGACAGCGAGGTCATTGACTGTGCCGCAGACCGCCAGCTTGCCGATGTCGCCGCCGGGAAAGATCAGGGGATCGATCACGAAAGAATCGGTCGTGAACGCCAGACGGTCGCCCAATCGCGCGAACCCGGCAAGTTCGGGCCGCGCTTGATCATCAAGCGGCGCCAGCAGCGGATTGTCGAAGGCCTCCACGAATACGTCGTCGATGAGATCCTTCATCGCTTTTCCGCCGCCCCCATGGGCGAGCGTGACCGTCGGCACATGGACCTTGTTGCGCGGCCGGTTGGCGATGACTCTCGCGATCGTCATACCGCGCGCGCCTCGTCCGCGGTTTCGGTCCTTTGCCGCCGCAAGCCGCCATATTGGTAGTACGCAGCGCAAGCGCCCTCCGAGGAAACCATCAGGGCGCCAAGCGGCGTCTCGGGGGTGCAAGCCGTGCCGAACACCTTGCAATGCCACGGCTTGATCACCCCCTTGAGCACCTCGCCGCATTGGCAGGACTTGGGGTCGGCCATCTTCGCGTTAGGCACTGCAAACTTCCGCTCCGCGTCGAAGCGGGCGTACGCAGCGCGCAGTTTCACCCCGGAATGATCGATCGAGCCGAGCCCGCGCCATTCGAAGAATTCACGCAGCTCATACACGCGCGCGACGGCGCGAAGCGCCCGATCGTTACCTTGTTTCGCCACAACGCGGGCATATTGGTTCTCAATCTCGCAGCGGCCTTCCTTGATTTGCTTCAGCACCATCCAGATCGACTGCAGAACGTCGAGGGGCTCGAATCCGGCCACGACCATTGGTTTCCTGTAGAAACGCGCGATAAATTCGTATGGTGCAGTGCCGATCACCATGGACACATGCCCCGGTCCGAGAAAGCCGTCGAGGCGCAGATCGGGGCTGTCGAGGATCGCCTTGATGGTCGGGACGATGGTGATGTGATTGCAGAAAATGGAAAAGTTCTTGATGCCTTCGCGTTCCGCCTGCAGGACCGTTAGCGCGGTCGACGGGATCGTCGTCTCGAACCCAATACCGAAAAAGACGACCTCGCGTGTCGGATGGCGTCGCGCCAGCGCGAGAGCATCCATCGGCGAATACACCATCCGTATGTCGGCGCCGTCCGCTTTGGCCTGCAGCAGGCTCTTGCGCGACCCAGGCACTCGCATCGCGTCGCCGAACGTCGTGAATATCACCTCCGGGCGCTCGGCGATGGCGACGCAGTCGTCCACCCGTCCCATCGGCAGCACGCAAACCGGGCAGCCGGGTCCATGCACCAGCTCAACCGATTTCGGCAGCATGCCCTCGATGCCGTACCGGAAGATCGAATGAGTGTGGCCGCCGCACACCTCCATGATCTTGATCGGGCGATCGGCGGACGTTTTGATGCTGCCCGCAAGCGCCTCGATCTGTTGGACCAAAGCGCGAGCCTTGACCGGGTCGCGATACTCATCGACGAATTTCATGCCGCAGCCCCTCTCGTGGCCGAGCCGCGTTCATCGGCGAGGATCGTGTGCACGAGATCCCAAAGGATGTGATAAGCCACGACGTGGCACTCCTGAATACGGTGTATCGAGGTCGTCGGAACCACCAGACAATAGTCACACACGCCGCCGGTTTTCATCCTGCCGCCGTCGCCGCCCGCCAGACCAATGGTGACGAGTCCCATGTCCTTGGCTTTGGCAAAAGCGGCGATGAGATTTGATGAATTGCCGCTCGTCGAAATTCCGATCAGGCCGTCGCCGGCCTTGGCTTGCGCGATCACCTGTCTGACGAAGACATGATCGAAGCCGACGTCGTTGCCGACGGCGGAGATCATCGCAAGGTCGGCAACGAGGTTGATCGCGGCGAGCGCCGGGCGGCCGGCAGTGATCGGATGCACGAACTCGACGGCGACGTGCGAGGCGTCGCAGCTGGAGCCGCCGTTCCCCATCGTAAACAGCCGTCCGCCGCCCCGATAGACCTTGGCAAGAGCCGTCGCGGCCGACAGCAGGATGTCCACCTGGGTCGCGAAAAACCGCTCATTCGTCTCGCGCGAGTCGCGCGCTTTTTCCGCCACCGACTGCAGCAGGGTGGCGCCGAGACTCGCAGGGTCCTGCTGCCGCCCATGCAGGAAGGGATATAAGCCTTCCAATTCGCTGCCATTGCTCATGTGCCCGATTCCCTTTCGTCGGATGCCGTCTCGGCGGCCACAGCTTGCATGGCGGCCAGTTCGGCTTGCATTTCGCCCAATTGCTCCAGAGTCCTCAGCGTCGTTGCCGCCTCGTCGGCGTCGATGCGGCTCATCGCAAAACCGACATGGACCAGCACCCAATCGCCGACGCAGGCCTCGGCGGGATGATCATCCTCGACGATGCAGCTGATATTGATCAGCCGTCGTACACCGCAGACGTCGACCGTCGCCAGCATGTTCTCCGCGTCGTCGATCTTGATGATCAATCCTGGTATGCCGAGGCACATGATCGCGTCCTCTCAGCGATGTTCGCACTTTGCGAGCAGATGAGCGGCACCGATTGCCGCCTGACCGAGCGCGAGCCCGCCGTCATTGGCGGGTACTTCGGCGTGCGCGAGCACGACGTATCCGCTATCGCGCAGCCGAGCCGCCACGCGCTCGAACAGGATGCGGTTCTGAAAGCTGCCGCCGGTCAGAGCGACCGTATCGAACAGCGCGATGCCGTCACGGCGCTCCGCTACCGATATCGCCGTTGCAACGAGCACATCGGCCAACCCTTTGTGGAATCGCAGCGCGACGGTCGAGGCGGGAAGGCCGCTTCCGATATCCTCGATGAGCGCTTTCCACATCGGCGTCGGGTCGATCTCGATTAACCCGTACGGTGCGCGGGAAAGGTGAAACGGATAGGCTTGCGCATCATCGCCGTCGGAGAGAGCCGTTTGCGCGAGGGCTTCGAGCCGGATCGCCGCTTCGCCTTCATAGGTTTGTCGTCCACGGCAGACGTTAAGTGCCGCGGCAACGGCATCGAAGAGCCGCCCGCATGAGGACGCCAGCGGCGAGTTGAGGCCTTTCTCGATCATCGCATCGACCAACGCCGCCGGCTTCCCGAGCAACTGCTCCTGAAGACCGAGCGCGCGAGCGCACCGATCCAGCGTTTCCCGTGCGAATGCCGCCTTTAGGTGGGCGTGAAGGTTTCGCCACGGTTCGCGCACCGCTTGCGCGCCCCCGGGCATGCGAATCGGCTTGAGCCGGGCGACGCGCCGGTATTGGCGATAATCGGCGAGCAGAAACTCGCCGCCCCAGATGGTGCCATCGTCGCCGAAGCCGAGCCCATCCATGACGATTCCGAGAACCCTCGGCCCCGCAAGCGCATGGCGGTTCTCGGCTAGACACGCAGCAACATGCGCGTGATGGTGCTGTACCGGCACCAGCGCAAGCCCTCGTTCCAGAGCTTCGGCGGCGCCCCATTTGGACGAGAGGTACTCCGGGTGCCGGTCGACGACGATTGCAGTCGCCACGTGCGCGAATATGCGGCGATAAAGCGCAAGATTGTGCCGATAGTCGTCGAAATTGGCCGCACTCTCCAAGTCACCGATGTGCTGCGACAGTACCGCTTGGCCTTCCTTCAGGAGGCAGAAGGTCGCCTTGAGCTGCCCTCCCGTCGCCAGCAGCGCCGGCGCGGCCGCAAAATCCGGTGGCAGCTTGATCGCGCTCGGCGCGAAGCCGCGCGCGCGGCGCAGCACGCGACGTTTTCCATCCATGGTCCGCACGACCGAATCATCTACGCGGTTAGCAATGCGGCGGTCATGCACGAGCGCGTACGCGGCAATCGCGGCGAGCCGCTTGCGCGCTTCCCGATCGTCGACAATCGGCGGCGCGCCGGAAAAGTTGCCGCTTGTCATGATCATAGGCTCGTCCATGTCCTGCAAAAGCAGCGCATGAAGCGGTGTTGTCGGCAGCATAAAGCCCAATGTGTTGACGCCGGGCGCGACGCTTTCGGGGAGTCGGTGCAAGCCGCCGGCATCAAGCAGCACAATCGGGGCTTCCATTCCGGTAAGTTCCCGCTCGTCCGCCTCGGTGATCGTGCAGTAGCGACGTATCACCTCGAGGTCTCGCGCCATCAGCGCGAATGGCTTGCTTTGCCGGCGTTTCAAGCGGCGTAGCCGTACCACCACCTCCGGATCCGTGGCTTTGCAGGCGAGCTGATAGCCGCCAAGTCCCTTGACCGCGATGATCGTGCCCTCGCGAAGCAGTCGCGCGGCGCGAGCGACATCGTCGATTGCCGTACGCTCGTCCCGCTCCACCGGCCGCAGCGGGATCAAGACCGCCTGTGGGCCGCAATTCGGACAAGCAATGGCTTGGGCATGAAAGCGACGATCGCCGGGATCGTCATATTCCGCGCGGCAATCGGGGCACAGCACAAACGGCGCCATCACCGTTGCGGCGCGGTCGTACGGGACCGCCGTCACGATGCTCAGCCGCGGCCCGCAATGCGTGCAGCTGGTGAACGGATAGCGATAATGGCGATCGTGCGGGTTTCGGATATCGGCAATACAGGTCGCGCAAACTACGGCGTCCGGGGTAATCTCGGTACGAGCACGCCCGATCGAACTCTCCGCGATGCGAAACTCGCCCGAGAATGCGCCGGAGCAATACCGCGTTTCGATTGCATCCAAGCGCGCCAGCGGCGGCAGTTCGCGCTTGATCCTTTCGAGAAGCGCCCTGATCCCTGACGCGTCGCCGCCCACGCGCAGGAGCACACCTTCCGGATCGTTGAGAACTTCGCCGGCCACCCCAAGCTCGCGCGCCACGCGCCAGATCACCGGACGAAGACCAACGCCCTGCACGCGTCCCCGCAGCCGAATTTCCAGCGATTGGGAAGGCCGGGTCTCGAGCGTCATCATGGCATCACTGCACCCTCGCCACTTGGCGGGCCGCGCCAGGCACCAGGCAAGGATATCCTGAAAAGATCATCTCACCACACGCTTCTTCTTTTTTTGGCAAGATTTGAAGTCGTTCGTGCAATGTTCTTCCGGGCACGTGTTAAGGTTGTATACCCTTCGCGTGCGGAAACGAAAAAATGTTCAACCTCAGCCTCAAAGAAGAACTTGAGCAGCGCGGCATTTCGCGTCGCGATTTCCTGGGCTTTTGCGCCTCGATGGCCGCGGTTCTGGGCCTGCCAGAAACCGCTACCCCGGCGATCGCCGCGGCTATCGAAAACGAGGCGCGGCCGATCCTGGTGTGGCTCGAATTCCAGGATTGCGCCGGCAACACCGAGTCCTTGCTGCGCGCGACCCATCCGACGGTCGCCGACCTCATCCTCGATTCGATCTCCCTCAACTATCATGAAACAATTATGGCCGCGGCTGGGAGCCAGGCGGAAGATGCGCTGGCGCAGACAGTTCGCGACAATGCCGGTAAATACATCGCGCTGGTCGAAGGTTCTATTCCGACCGGGGCAGACGGCGGCTATTGCACGATCGGCGGCCGCGCGGCACTTGATATCGCGCGGGCGGTCTGCGGCGGGGCTGCGGCGACCATCGCGGTCGGCACGTGCGCGGCCTTCGGCGGCATCCCGGCGGCCGCGCCTAATCCGACCGGGGCCCTGTCGGTCGCCGACGCCGTGCCCGGGTTGAAGACGCTCATCAACATGTCGGCATGCCCGGCCAATGCCGAGAACATCACCGCGCTGGTCGTCTATTACATGACCCTCAAGCGCTGGCCCCCGCTCGACCGTTTACGGCGACCGCTGTTCGCCTACGGCAAGACCATTCACGACAATTGCGAGCGGCGCGCTCATTTCGATGCCGGACAATACGTCGAGAGCTGGGGCGATGAGGCGCACCGGCATGGCCATTGCCTCTACAAGATGGGTTGCAAAGGTCCGGCGGCGTCGCAGAACTGTCCGACGGTGCGGTGGAACGAGGGAACCAACTGGCCGATCGGATGCGGCCATCCCTGCATCGGCTGCGCGGAGCCGAATTTCTGGGACACGATGACCCCGTTCTACGGGCGCTTGCCGAATGTCGTCGGTTTCGACGTCGGCCGATGGATCGATCCCTTGGGCCTTGGGCTCACCGGGCTGGTGGCGGCAGCGACCTTTATCCACGGGGCGGTTGAGGTCGGGCGGCGTCGCGCGAAAAAACGTGGTACCGCGGAGGCAACGGAGTCCGAGCGATGACCCATGTTGTGGTTGACCCGGTGACGCGGATCGAAGGTCATCTCCGCGTCGAGGCGGAAGTCGACGGCGGCGTCGTGAAGGAAGCGTGGTCGTCGTCCACCATGTTTCGCGGCATCGAGTTGATCTTGCGGGGTCGCGACCCGCGCGATGCCTGGGCGTTCGCCCAGCGGATTTGCGGCGTCTGCACGACCGTGCACGCGATTGCCTCGATCAGGGCGGTCGAACGGGCGATCGGCGCGGTGCCTCCTTCGAACGCGCGGCTTTTGCGCAACATCGTCATGTCGGCGCAAAACGTTCAGGACCATGTGATCCATTTCTATCAGTTGCATGCGCTCGACTGGGTTGACATCGTCAATGCCCTCCATGCCGATCCCGCCAAGACCGCTACCTTGGCTCAGTCGATCTCCGACTGGCCGTTGTCGAGCGCGAAGTACTTCTCCGGCGTGCAGAATCGGATGAAGGCTTTTGTCGAGCGCGGCCAGCTCGGCCCATTCGCCAATGCGTATTGGGGACATCCGGCCTACAAGCTGCCGCCCGAGGCCAATCTGATGGCGCTGGCCCATTATCTCGAGGCGCTCGACTGGCACCGCCGTTTCATCAAGATACATGCGATCCTTGGAGGCAAGAATCCGCACCTGCAGAGCTTCCTCGTCGGCGGGATGGCAACGCCCGTCGATCCCGACGCGCAAGCATCGCTCAACATGGACACGATCGCCGCGCTCACCAAGCTGGCGGCGGACGGGAAGGACTTCGTCAGCCGCGTCTATATCCCGGACGTCCTGGCGATTGCGTCCTACTACAAGGAATGGGCATCGCTTGGAGCCGGCGTCGGCAATTACATGTGCTACGGCGACTACCCTCTCGACGACGGGCAAAATCCCGAGCTGCTAATCCCCGGCGGTATCATTTACGGCCGCGATCTGACGAAGATCGATACGGTGGACGAGACCAAGGTGACCGAGCAGGTCGCGCATTCGTGGTACGACTATGCGGACGGCGACGCTGCCGCGCTCAACCCCTTCAAAGGCGAGACGCAGCCCCACTACACCGGACCGAAGCCGCCGTATGACAGACTGAACGTCGCGCAGAAATATTCATGGGTGAAGTCCCCGCGCTATGACGGAAAGCCGATGGAGGTCGGCCCGCTCGCGCGCACGCTCGTGGCCTATGCCTTGGGGCGTCCTCGCACCAAACAAGCCGTCGATAAGGTGTTATCTGCGCTGAGCGTCGGTCCCGAGGCGCTGTTTTCCACGCTCGGCCGGGTCGCCGCGCGCGCGATCGAGGCCGAGATGCTCGTCGACTCGATGAATATCTGGATCGAAGGATTGGCCGACAACATGGCTCGACGTGATTACCGCATCCAGGATAATTCGAAATGGGATCCCGGGACGTGGCCAAGCTTTTGCTTCGGATACGGCTTCCATGAGTCGCCCCGGGGGTCGCTCGGCCATTGGGTTCACATCGTTAACGGCGCGATCGCGAACTACCAGTGCGTCGTCCCGAGCACCTGGAACGCCGGCCCGCGCGACGCTGACGGTCAGCCCGGGCCCTACGAGGCTTCGCTGGTTGGCACACCGGTCGCCAAACCGGACCAGCCGCTCGAAATCCTGCGTACGCTGCATTCATTCGACCCTTGCATGGCCTGCGGCGTCCACGTGGTCGACGCAAGCAAGCGCGAGCTCGCGCGCGTGCGAGTAGCTTGAGAGGCAGCCATGGCGATCACGACCGGATCCAAGCCGTTCGGCGAACTAGTCTACGTATGGGAGCTGCCAATTCGCGTTAGCCACTGGGTCCTGTTCTTCGCAATTCTCATATTATCCGCCACCGGCTTTTACATCGGACATCCCTTCATCGACGTTCCGGGAGAGGCAAAGGACCATTTCGTGATGGGAATGGCCCGGGCAATCCACTTGTATACTGCGATCGTCTTTTCGCTGGCCACCCTGGCGCGCATCTATTGGTTTTTCGCTGGCAACAAATACGTTCGTCTGGGCGAATACATTCCGTTATCGGCGCGACGATGGCGCAGCCTTTGGACAACGCTAGCGTACTACTCGTTCCTAAGGCGCGATCCGGAGATTTACGTCGGCCACAATGCGATCGCGGCCGGAAGCTACCTCGGCATCTATCTGATTTATCTGCTCATGATCGCGACCGGCCTCGCCCTATATACGGTCATCGCATCCGCCGGCTCGCCATTTCAAATCTTCGGCTTTTTGGTGCCCGTCTTCGGGGGCTTGCAAGTGGCCCGCCTGATCCACCACATCGGGATGTGGATCATAGTACTCTTCGTGGTGATGCACATTTATTTCGTGGTGCTGGCGTCCATCGTCGAACACATCGGTACCTTCGACTCGATCATCTCCGGCTACAAATTCGTGCCTGACCAAGAAGCGGACCTGTCGTGACCATTGAACCTGACGAACCGATGGCGACCGCCAGGATCGGTGTTCTCGTCCTCGCGCTTGGCAACGTCCTGCTCGGAGACGACGGCCTCGGCCCCGCAGCAGTTGCCCGGCTCGAGCGCGACTACCGTACCCCGCCCGGCGTCCGGCTCGAGGATGGTGGCACACTCGGGCTCTCGCTGCTCGGACTGATCGCGGATTCACGCCATGTCATTCTGGTCGATGCCGTGCGCGCCGATGCTGCGCCGGGAACGCTTGTGCGACTCGACGGAGAGGAGGTTCCGGCCGCGGTGCGCGACCGCCTGTCACCTCATCAGGTCGGGGTGGCCGACCTGCTTGAAGCGGCGCGCCTCATGAATCGTTACCCGCAGACGGTAACATTGCTCGGCCTCGTGCCAGATTCCTTGGAGTTGGCGATTGTCCGATCAAAAGCGGTCGATGACGGACTCGAGGCGCTGGTGGCTGCAGTCGTCGGAGAGGTTCAACGGCTTGGCTATGGGCTGGAGCGGGAAACAGCGGCTGCCGCGCGCGATCGTCCTATACACAATCTCACTCGTCATTTCGGGATGTGAGGGCGGCTTGCCGAATGCGCCTGCCGAACTGTTGACGTCGCGCGAAGCCCAGCAGGCCGGCGCCGTCATTTTTGCGGCCAACTGCGCCATCTGTCACGGCACTCGTGCGGACGGTCGCGGCCAGCGTCAAGCGGGAATGAACCCACCTCCTGCAAATCTGACTTTGCCGCCTTGGTCGGAGGCAGCGAACGCGGCCCGGACATTCCTTGTCATTCGCAACGGCGTTCGCGGAACGGCGATGCCGGGATGGCCGACATTGACCGATCAGCAAATCTGGCAGGTGGTCGCGTACATCACATCGGGAAGCAGGCACTAGCGATGGGTGACTAGGGATGAAGATCAACCGCTGGCTCTTGGGCGCCCTGTTGCTGGTTGCCGCCTGCGTCGGCGCCGGGGGGATAATCGCGACTATTTCGATCTACCACGACTCGGATTCGAGCGATGCGTTTTGCACGCAATGCCACGTCATGGTCCTGCAAGCCGACGATCCATATTTCAAGCGCTCGCGGCATAGGAGCAACAACGTGGGCGTGCGGCCTTCCTGCGGCAACTGCCATGTCCCCGCCGGCAACTGGTTTATCAGCACCTTTAATCGCGTGAAATTCGGCTTGAAAGACACATTCTCCGATTTGGAGCACGATTTCCGCAATCCGACCTCTTGGGCGGCGTACCGCGTCGATCTCGAGCCGAAAGCCCAGGCAGTTTTCCGCGCCCAGGACAGCATCACGTGCCGGTCCTGCCATAATGCAAATGCAATCAATCCGACGAGCGAGGCAGGACGAAGCTCACACGCCGCGTTGCGGCAAGGCGGCACGACCTGCATCGACTGCCACACCAACCTTGTGCACCCCCCCGCGGCGCCGGTAGGCGCCCAACCCTTAGGCGGCCCTGCTCCATCGCGATGAGCGGGGTGACGTGGGCGTTGCGGGCGTTCGCGGGAGGATCCGAGCGATCATGACTTGCACCGGGACACGTCCACTAGCCGGGCCCCAGCTCGACGGTAGCTTTTCACAAGAACGCCATAGGGTGTTTGGCCTCTGTGCGTTGCTGATCGCAGCGAACGCAAGTGCGTGGATTTGGGCGTTGGCTCACCTCGGCGGCCAGCCCACTCTCGTCGGAACGGCAGTCTTGGCTTACGCGTTCGGATTGCGGCACGCCGTCGACGCCGACCACATCGCCGCCGTCGACAACGTGGTGCGTAAGCTGATGCAGGACGGCAAGCGCCCGTTGGCGGTCGGCTTCTTCTTTGCGCTTGGCCATTCGACCGTCGTTGTGGTGGCGACGATTGCCATTGCCGCTACAACGGCGGCCCTCCAGGTCCGCTTCGATGGGTTGCGGGAAACCGGTAGCGTGATCGGCACCGGCGTGTCCGCGCTCTTCCTGCTGGGGATCGCCGTGGCCAACTCGGTCGTCCTCGTCGGTGTCTGGCGGAGTTTCCGGCACGTGCGTGAAGGCGGGCAGATCGAGCTGCAGCAACTGGTCATGCTCACGGCAGGAAGTGGGCTCGTTTCGGGGTTGTCCCGACGCTTGTTCGGCATTGTATCAAAGAGTTGGCATATGTACCCGCTTGGCCTCCTGTTCGGCCTCGGCTTCGATACGGCGACAGAAGTCGGGCTGCTCGGTATCTCCGCAATGCAGGTGGCCCAAGGTATGTCGATCTGGTCGATGCTGATTTTTCCGGCGCTGTTCACCAGCGGGATGGCACTCGTCGACACCACGGACGGCATCTTCATGGTGGGAGCTTATGGATGGGCGTTCGCAAATCCGGTCCGCAAGCTGTGGTACAACCTGACGATCACCGCGGGTTCAGTCATGGTCGCATTCCTCGTCGGGGGCATCGAGGCGCTCGGACTGCTCGCCGAAAAGTTCGAACTGGAGGGCGGCTGGTGGACCCTGATCAGGAACCTTAACGACTCGCTCGGATCCTTTGGGTTCGCCGTGATCGGCGCCTTCGCGCTGTGCTGGATTGTTTCGGCGCTCATCTATCGCTGGAAGCGATACGACGAGCTGGCACCGACATCTCCGCGACGACGGGTATTTTGCCAACGCCGCCCGCATTCGTTGGCTGGAACGTGAAGTTCCGCCGGAGCGAACTGATGATCCTTGAGCACGAGTGCAAACACGTCCATCGCGCGCGCGGGCGACGATAGCCGGATGCCGAGATGATACAACGGCGTTCCCGGAAGGCATCGCGAAACATCGGTCTGGCGGTGACGGTTTCGGCGCGCGCGTTGAAGGTCGACGGCAGTTCCTTGCGCGTCTTTGTCCACCAGGACGGGATCAGGCCCCAGCCCATCTGCCAAAGCTCAAGCTCGTCGCTGTTGCGCGGGATCAGCACGTCGATCGTCGCGGTCGGGGCGATGTTGTAGCGCGGCTGCAAATTCATGGCCGGCTGCGTCAGCCCGTACAGGGCGACCAGTTCGCGCCAGATGTAGGCTTGGCTGAAGCGGCCGCACATTTTCCGTTTGGCTAATCAGGGAATTTTACTGGGTCGATACGATAACTGTAGGTCGCGCGATAAATGAATGGCTTCGCTGTCTTTAATCGATCAACGAATATCAGCTCGCGGCGGGCGTGCTCCTGGGTCCGCCGCCGGATTTCGTCCTGATGGCGCTGCGATAACCGGATCGTTGCGATCGACGCGAGGGCGCCGATGCCCGAGCCGCATAACATGGAGACCGCCGAGATGTAAGCCGGGTTCACGACTTACTCCCGAAGTCCAGCGTTGCGCGGGGCCTGCCCCACGGTCGCCACAGCCTTTTTCAGCCCCGTCATCACGACGCGGCACTCCGGACTGAGCTCGCGCACCTTTTGCCGAAGGCAAACGGTGATGCGGTCGGCGTCCGAAGATGGCCGACCCCAAGTCCTGCCAAAGGTCACCCGCTACCCGACGGCAGCGTGGCTAGCCCGGCAAATCACCGAAGCGTTCCCTTGGGCATCGGCACCTGCCTATTTGGTGCGCGATAATGACCGGGCTTATGGGCACGTCTTCATCACTCGCGTCACGGCGATGGACATCCGCAACCGGCCGATCTGGATCGCCATGGCAAAATGGTATCGCTGAACGTTTGATCGGCACGCTGCGACGCGAGTGCCTAGATCATATGGTTATCTTCGGTGAGGCACACCTGCGGCGAATTCTTTCCGCCTATGCCGTGTACTACAATCATACACGTACGCATCTGGCTTTGCATAAAGATTGCCCGCTCAAACGGCCGGTCCAACGCTTTGGCAGCGTCACTACAATTCCGATTCTAGCTGGGCTACACCATCAATACTTCCGGATCTAATTTTCGGAAAGGACAGAGAGCCAAGCGTGCCCAATAGCGCCAGCGGGTACTCGGCGTCGTCTCAGGCTGATGGCGCACCCGTCCTTAGATTTCGAATTGCCGGTTTTTGGCTCCTTCCAGGAGACCGGGCGGATCGGTGGAAATGGCTCGGCCGACGGCTTCCTGTCCGAGTTAGCCTCCTGGGCCCGAAACGAAGTCTGCGTGCCAGATGGGACACACGGGAGCGGATGCCAGCCGGCGATATCTTGAGGTCCTTCTCGATCGGTCTAGTCAGAAATTGTTTTACAACGGAGGCGGCCTCCTTAGCGCGTGCAATTAGAAAAAGGTGGCCATCGTCGATCGTGAAAAGCTCGCATCGTCGAATGAAACTTTGCATTATCTTGGCGTTCACTAGCGGGACGATTGGATCCTCCGTCCCCGCCATGATCAGTATGGGCTGCGTTAGTCGATGCAGCCACGGCACGCTAGTC
>Ga0207722_1000040_pt1 | contig 20489 bp, 20 predicted proteins | sample LuqExpMetageno26_FD_187784 | JGI IMG/M metagenome (GOLD analysis project Ga0207722, IMG submission 187784) | Tropical forest soil microbial communities from Luquillo Experimental Forest, Puerto Rico - Sample 26 (SPAdes) | ecosystem: Environmental > Terrestrial > Soil > Tropical forest ...
TAGACAGCGCCTTGTCACAAGCAGCAAGGGCTTCCTCATAGCGCTTGAGATCCCAGAATAAATTGCCGCGACCAAGCCAAGCTTCAGCCAAATCGGAATTGATGGAGAGCGCCTTGTCATACGCAGCAAGCGCTTCGTCATAGCGCTTGAGATCAGTGAACACATTGCCGCGACCAAGCCAGGCGTTTTCAAAATCAGGCTTGATGGACAGCACCTTGTCATACGCAGCAAGGGCTTCGTCATAGCGCTTGAGATCAGTGAAGACATTGCCGCGACCAAGCCAAGCTTCAGCTAGATCTGTCTTGATAGCCAGCGCCTTGTCATACGCAGCAAGGGCTTCCTCATAGCGCTTGAGATCAGTGAACACATTACCGCGACCAAGCCAGGCGTTTTCTAAATTAAGCTTAATAGCCAGTGCCTTGTCATAAGCAGCAAGGGCTTCGTCATGGCGCTTGAGCTTCCAAAATAAATTGCCGCGACCAAGCCAAGCCTCAGCTAGATCTGTCTTGATAGACAGCGCCTTGTCACAAGCAGCAAGGGCTTCATCATAGCGCTTGAGATCAGTGAAGACATTGCCGCGACCAAGCCAAGCTTCAGCTAAATCGGTCTTGATAGACAGTGCTTTGTCATAAGCGGCAAGAGCTAAGTCATGACGCTTCAGCGCCAATAAAGACTTTCCTTTGTTGGCGTATGCCTCGCCGTAATTTGCGTTCAGTGATATCGCTTGATCAAAGTCCGATATGGCTGCTTCGTATTGTGCTAATTCATTATAGACAGTCCCACGATTATTCCAGGTCTCAGCTATTTTTGGGTTCAGTTCAATAGCTTGGCTGAACTGTTCTAGCGCTTGTTTTGGTTTATTCAGTTGCTTAGAAATTAAGCCATAGTTATAAAATGAGACGTCCGAGCTCTGATTCAACTTAACTGCTTTGGCAATCAACGGTTCAGCTTCAGGAAAACGGTTCAAACTCATTAAAATAACGGTTAGCAAATTAAGCGCAGGAATATGCGTCTCATCCAACCGTAAGACCTGCCTAAACCGCTTTTCGGCAGTAATTAAATCCCGAGCATTCAGAGCAGAAAGTGCTTCGTTGAAAACCTGCGTAGTCCTTTTCATTGCTACAAATCACACCATCTCCACCACGCACCTCACTGGCTGGCCATAATCGGGTGCTTCGGCACGCATGCTAGTTTAGATCTAACCGTCGTGCTACAGCGAGGCCCTGCCGGCATGGCGTCGAGCCGTTCCGGGGCCGACGGGATTGCAACGGCCCATCGCTACTCGGCGGTCTGGCTGACGGCGCAAGGCGCGCAGTTGTTTTGCTGAGAAAGGCATTAGCGTGTCCTCACACTCAAAACAGGTTCCGAGTTGGACAGGGTGGCGCCGGCGACCTCGGCACCGCCTTTGAGGTCAAGGGCCAATTCCTGGCGCTTGAGGCGGGGCTGTCTTGGCTCCCAATAGATGCTGGGCACCGCCTGCTCGTTTAGCACCATGAGCGCAGGCATTTTATCGACGAGAATGGCGCCGGCCCACTGCGCAACGAGAAGCGTGTGGATGATGTTATCCGCACCTAAAAAGTGTATTTTGGCAAAACGAACTCAAAATAGTGTAATGATATCAGAGGGAAAGATTTTTCATGGACGAAGACCGGGAGTGCGTTCATTGCTCCTGGACCGCCATGCTGACGTGCCGTCTGGGCGCCAAAAAGCGCTAGCGCGTGAGACAGGCTGAGGCTAGCAACGCGGCCGCTTTTTTTCAGTATCCAGGACGGACCCGGGAAACGCTTAGGGGGCACGAACTCTTCGTTCTTAAACGGGCTTATAAGCGATGCACGTCGTCGCAGCGGCTCACAAATTCCGCAATCCGTCCAATCGTCTCGGCGTCCGCCAATAGCGGCGCATGTCCTTGGTCCGGCACTTCGATGGTCACAAGCCGAGGGCGGCGTGCGCGCATCGCCTCGACCGTCTCGGGCGATAAAATGTCGGAATTAGCGCCGCGGATCACCATCACAGGCTTGTTGGGAAGCGCGTCGAATTCCTTCCACATCGGCGGAAAGGGCTTTTCGAAATCGACGCCTTCCAGCGTCTTGGCGAGGTTGACATCATATGTTGGTACCAATGCGCCGTTCTGGTGTTTGAAAGCGCGACGTGCTGCTGCGAGCCACTCTCCAGTGGTGAGCTTAGGAAACTGCGCGTCGAACAAACGGCGTAGAATCTCGGCACCTTCCTCGAACGAGCGCGGCTGCGGCAACTTACCGACATAACCCTTGATGCGGATCAGCCCCTTGGGCTCGATCACCGGCCCGATATCGTTAAGAACGACCCCGGCGATTAGGCTCGGCCGCACCGCCCCCAGCAGCATGGTGAGGATGCCGCCGCGCGAGGTGCCGATGAAGACCGCGGGCATGGCATCAAGCGCCGTCACCACGGCGAGCACGTCGGCGAGCTCGACCTGCAATTGGTAGTTGGCCGGATCGCGGTCATACTCGGACTGCCCGCGGCCGCGGTAGTCGATTGCAATGACGCGGCGCGCCTGCTTGTCGCTCGACAGCGCGGCGGCGAGTATATCGAAATCCTCGACGGTGCGGGTGAGTCCTGGTAGGCAGACTACCGGCAGCCCGGGTGCACTGCGCCGGCCGTAATACCACGTGTGCAACCGCAGGCCGTCGGGCGCGGAGATGAAGGTGCTGGTCGGGGCATTCGTCACAACATTAAGACCGGGTCGGCGAGTGAACTGATCAACATTCAGCGGCTGGTATCAGGACTTCTGCGTGGGGCGAGGGGATAGCCGGCCAACAGTGTGTCAAATACAAACACCCGGCATCCGGACAACGCAACGCCCAACAACACCAGCGTGCGGCGGTAGGGGGCAGAAATCGGGCTGCTGGGCGCGCCCAACCGTCAAGAAACAGATTTGTAACATCTGAGAATCAATTTGCCCCGCCGCCACGCCGCAGGTCGGCCTCGATCATCAGCCGGCTGCCGCCGCCGAAGCGGGCGCGGTAGACCTGCAGGTTCTCCATGACGCGCTCGACGTAATTGCGCGTCTCGGCAATGGGGATGCGCTCGACCCAATCGACCGGATCGACCCTCGGGTCGCGCGGATCGCCGTAGGCGGCGATCCACTGCTGCACGCGCCCGCGGCCGGCGTTGTAGCCGGCGAAGGTTAGGATGTAGGAGCCGTTGTAGCCCATCAGCAGGTTGGACAGCTCGGCTGTCCCCATTTGCATGTTGTAGACCGGGTCACTGAGCAAGCGGGCGCGATTGTAGACCGCCTTAAAGCGCTTGGCGGTGTCCTGTGCTGCTTCCGGCGTCACCTGCATAAAACCCATGGCGTACGCGACCGAGACGACCTTCTGATTGAAGTGACTTTCCTGGCGCGCAATCGAATAAGTCACCGCAGGATCGATCGGTGGCGCAATCGGCGCGTAGGCCGGCAGGCCGACGATCGGGTAGGCGTAGTATTCAAGCGGCAAGCCACGGTTATAGGCGCCCTGGCCGAGCAGCAGCATGGCGCGGCCGTCGTTGTGTCTGGCGGCAACCTCGGCCAGCGCCGTCATGCCGGCGACGTCGGTTGCGCTTTCGCCCAGTTCGGCGAAGATCGACGCTAGCATATCGCGCTCGTCGAGCTCGTAGAGGATTTCGGCCGCGCGCGCGACCTCGAGATTGCCGAGCACCTTGTTCTGTTCCATCGTGAATTGCGGCGGACCACGTAAGCCTAGATCGGTGAGGCCGAGGCGGGCGCGCGCGAGCTGACCGTAATACGTCGCAGTGTACTGCGCTGCCGTCTCGTAATACGCTTTGGCCTGCACACGCTGGCCCATTGCTTCGGCCGCGCGGCCCTGCCAATAGCCGCCGCGCGCCAGTGCATGCGGGCTGTCGGTACCTTCGCTGATGTGCGCGAAATGGGAAGCAGCCGCTGCCGGATCGTGCAGGTAACGCAGGGCGATCCAGCCGGAGGTGAAATAGTAGTCGACGCGATAATTGCCCTGCGGCGGCACCGCGGCTTCGCGCGCCACTCGGTAAGCCGTATGCGGATCGCCGTCGTCCAGCAGCGTGCGCACCAAAAGCCGGCGTTCCAGCCACCATTGATTGAGGTCGACAAGCGTTTCCGGATCCTGCGGCACGGTGAGCATCAGCTTGCCGGCTTCCGCCGGTTTGTTCTCTTTGCGCAGCCACTGCACGCGCGCGAATACATAGCCGGGATCACGACGGGCATTGACGGGCACAGCGTCGAGCAGCGCCTTCGCGTTATTTAGACGCTTGATTACGGCAGCGCGGGCACGACCGATCGCCAGCTCGTCGCCGCCGAGCCGGTTGGCAGCGCGCATGCCCGCCTCGACGTCTTCCGCGTAGAAGCGCTGGTCCATGCGTGCCTTGTGGTCGGCGCGGGTGAGCATGCTGCCGAACAATTCGAGCACTTTGTTTTCGGCCTCGGCGCCAGAATCTTCGTGACGCCAGGCGTGGCGCACCAAAGCGGCAGCTCCGTCGAGGTCGCCCTTGGCAAGCAGGGCCCGCGCCAGCATGTAGCAGCCTTTGGCGGTCGATGGCCTATGGCTGGCGAAGAAAGCTAGCACAGTGGCGTCGTCGACATGGTCGTTCCACAACGCATTCTCGGCGCGGCGGCCGAACAAAGACGCATGGGGCCAGCTCGGATTGGCGGTCACGAAAGCAGCGTAGCGCGCAAAGTTCGGATTGGTGTTGTCGCTGCGCACGATCACCCACTCGGCGAGCTTGCGGGCGACCGGATCGCGGATGCTTTGTTCGGCGACGTCGGCATCCGCCTCGCGGCCGTGACGCGCGGCCTCGATCACGCGCTTCACCGCAGCCGCGTCCTCGGGCGAGGTGGCGCTCGTCGGGGCCACCGCGAAGGGCCCGGAGACTGGACGCGGCAGCGGCTTGATGACGTTCCGGCTTTCGAACAGCACGCCGCGCAATCCGACATTAGCCTGCGCATACGCCGACAGGCCGGCCGGCGGGGGCGGATGTCGCTGCGGCACCGCCGCGTTGCGCGCGATCGGCGCCGCGGGTTGTTTGGTAGCGGGGATGGCTTGCTTTTTCACCAGGATCGCTGGCCGCGGCGGCGGCAGCGGGACTTTCTGTTCGGCGGCCATGGCGGTTTGCGCGCTGATCGCACCAATGGCCGTAAGCGCCAGGGCCAGGCCCCAGTGGGTCCCCTTAATTGTGTTCATTCACCTGCCCAGTCTCGTGACCGGGGGCCGACTCAAGGCGCCCCAGCATCGCCCATTAGGTTATTATGCTTGCGGAAGGTTACCCAAAATCCCAACGGCCTTAACTCAACCCCCCAAGCCGGGCAAAAACGGGGCAAAGTGGTGATTTATCAAGTCAATTCATGCCTCTATTTGAAACAAGGGCTTTCATCGTCGGTTCCGAAGCGATATCTATGAAGGCGCGTTAAGGCTTGTGGAGAAGTCGTGCCATGACCGCCAAGACGAGTTTCCGTGGATCTTTCACTGCGCTGGTCACGCCATTCAAGAATGGCGCGCTCGACGAAAAGACGTTCCGCGACCTTGTCGATTGGCAAATCGAGGAGGGCACCAATGGGCTGGTGCCGGTCGGCACCACGGGCGAAAGCCCGACGCTCTCACACGACGAGCACAAGAAGGTGGTAGAGTGGTGCGTCGATCAGGCCAAGGGCCGCGTGCCCGTGGTGGCGGGCGCTGGCTCGAATGCCACTGCCGAGGCGATTGAATTGTCGAAGCACGCGGAAAAAGCGGGCGCCGACGCGGTACTGATCGTGACGCCATATTACAACAAGCCGACGCAGGAAGGGCTCTACCAGCACTACAAGGCAATCAACGACGCTATCGGCATTCCGATCATCATCTACAACATCCCCGGCCGCTCGATTGTCGACATGTCGGTCGACACCATGAAGCGGCTCCATGAGCTCAAGAACATCGCCGGCGTGAAGGATGCCACCGCCAATATGGCGCGGGTGTCGCAGCAGCGGATAGCGATGGGCCCGGACTTCAATCAGTTGTCGGGGGAGGATATCACTGCGCTCGGGTTCATGGCGCATGGTGGCCATGGCTGCATCTCGGTGACCTCGAACGTGGCGCCCCGGCTGTGCGCCGAATTTCAGCGGGCATGTCTTCGGGGCGATTTTGCCGCCGCGCTCAAGCTGCAGGACAAACTCGCGCCGCTGCACATCAATCTATTCGTCGAGACCAGCCCGGCGCCGATCAAGTACGCGATGTCGTTGATCGGCAAGTGCGCTAACACGCTCCGGCTGCCGATGGTGCCGGCAAGCGAGAAGGCGCAAGCCGCCGTGCGCATGGCCATGGTGCACGCCGGGCTCATTAATTAGGCGATTGTCTAGCGACCCAAGCTTGGCCGCGTATCGCTCCGCCAACCAGTGTTGTTGTCGTGGTTCCATCTCGGTGGTGGGCACCCGATAGTGCCCAGCCGAGCTTATTCCCCTGACCGAATCCCGGCGGCATTCCGGCGCTCGATTGCAAACCGGCTATAAAAATTGCGATAAATTTGCTCACTGGGATTCCTCCTGTCGAGGAACCACCGACGCATGAACTGATGTGCAGGAGCGCGCCCGTACCGACAAAGAAGATCGCGGGTTCAAAGCTGGAGACGTATGATGCTCGAGGATTTCAAGAAATTCGCTTTGCGCGGCAACGTCGTCGATCTCGCGGTCGGCGTTATCATAGGAGCGGCCTTTGGTGCCATCGTAACGTCGCTGGTCGGCGACATCATCATGCCGGCCATCGGTGGGCTTACTGGCGGGCTCGATTTTTCCAATTATTTCCTGCCGCTTTCGGGCAAGGTCACGGCCGCCAGCTTGGACGAGGCCAAAAAGCAGGGCGCGGTGTTAGCTTGGGGACATTTTGTCACGTTGGTAATCAACTTCCTGATCATTTCGTTCGTGCTGTTCCTGGTGATCCGCGCTATGTCCAAGTTGATCAGCAAGGAAGAAGCAAAGCCGGCACCGCCGTCAAAGGAGGAGCAGTTGCTCACCGAGATTCGCGACCTCTTGAAATCGCGTTAGTCTTAGTAACGGGCCATGGCTGCTAGACCCGAGCGCCGCTTCAAGGTGGTCGCCGACAACCGCAAGGCGCGCTTCAACTACGAGATCGGCGAGACCTATGAGGCCGGCATCGCGCTCACCGGCAGCGAGGTTAAATCGCTGCGCGCCGGTAAGGCGGCGATTGCGGAATCCTATGCCGACGCACGTGGCGGCGAGATCTGGCTGATCAATTCCAACATCCCGGAATATCTGCAGGCGCATCGCTTCAATCACTCGCCGAAGCGGCCGCGCAAGCTCTTGCTGCACGCTCGGCAGATCAACAAGCTGGCCGGCGCGGTGGAGCGCGACGGCATGACCATCGTGCCGCTGAAGCTTTATTTTAACGAGAAAGGCCGGGCGAAACTGGAGATCGCGCTGGCGCGCGGCAAGAAGGTGTATGACAAGCGGCAGACCGAAAAGAAGCGTTCATGGGAGCGCGAGCGCGGCCGGCTAATGCGGCAGAAAGGCTAGCGAATGCGCCGTCGTATCGGCATGTTGATCTTTCCGGGCATGACCCAGCTCGACATGACCGGGCCTTATGAAGTGCTGGCGCGCACGCCCAACAGCGTGGTCGATCTAGTCGCGCGCGCTCTCGAGCCGGTGACCAGCGACCGCGGCATGCAGATCCTGCCGACGGTGACCTACGAAACCTGCCCTCCGCTCGATCTAATCATGGTGCCAGGCGGGCCGGGCCAGCAGAAACTGATGGAAGACGAGGCGACGCTCGACTTTCTACGCAAGCAGGCAGCATCGGCGACATACATCACCTCCGTCTGTACCGGCTCCCTGGTGCTTGGTGCTGCCGGGCTGCTCAAGGGCAAGCGCGCCACCTGCCACTGGAGTGCGCTCGAGCATTTGAAGTTTCTGGGTGCCACACCTGTCAGCGAGCGGGTGGTGGTGGACGGCAATATCATCACCGGAGCGGGCGTCACATCCGGTATCGAATTCGGATTAACGCTAGCAGCAATCCTGGAAGGTGAGCAGGCGGCGCGCGAAATCCAGTTGCAGATCGAATATGATCCGGCGCCGCCGTTCGATTGCGGCTCGCCGAAAAGGGCCCCACACGACATGGTTAAACGGCTGCAGGCGCGCGGTGCCAAGCTCTACGAAGAGCGCAAGGCGGTAGCGGCGCGCGTCGGCACGAAGCTAGGAGTGTGAGATGGCGGTGCCCACGCAGCTCGATCACTGCGTCATCCACGTTACTGACTGGGAACGCTCCAATAAGTTCTACGTCGAAGTGATGGGCGCCGAGTTGGTAAACCGGCCGGTAGGCTTCGCCTATCGCTTCGGTGATACGCAGCTCAACGTGCATGGGCCGGGTGTTAAACCGGCGGAAGTCGCGCGGGTGCCGGTGCAGCCGGGCAACAGTGATCTCTGCTTCGAATGGCGCGGGCCGATCGAGAGCGCGATCGCGCATCTAAGGGGGCACGGGATTGCGGTCGAGCGCGGTCCAATGCAACGTTTCGGTGCCAAGGGGCCGGGCACCTCGGTATATTTCCGTGATCCGGACGGCTCGCTGATGGAATTCATTAGTTACGGGGACAATAAATGAGCGAAGCGCCGGGCAAGCATGATCCGACGGTGTTGCCGCCGAATATTCCGGTACCGGAGGACGACGGTGCCACTCGGCACCTTACCCGCATAAAGCTGCCCGACCTGGCGCTTCCGGCGACCAGCGGCGGCCCTGTCAATTTGTCGAAGCTCAAGGGACGTACCGTGGTCTACATCTATCCGCGCACCGGCGTGCCCGGGCAGGCGCTGCCGACCGGCTGGGACGCGATCCCGGGCGCGCGCGGCTGCACGCCGCAATCCTGCTCGTTCCGCGACCATTTCGGTGAGCTAAAACGGCTGGGCGTGGCACAACTCTTCGGGCTGTCGGCGCAGGACACCGCCTATCAGCAGGAGGCGGCGACGCGCCTGCATCTCCCGTTCCCCATCCTGTCGGACGAGAAATTGGCGTTCACCCGCGCGCTCAGGTTGCCGACGTTCAGCGTCGACGGCATGACTCTGATCAAGCGAATGGCGCTCGTCATCGACGACGGCACGATCACCAAGGTGTTCTACCCGGTGTTCCCGCCGGACAAGAACGCTGAGGAGGTGATCACCTGGCTACAAACTGCGGCCTAGGCCGCGCCCGTCAGCTTTTCTGCAGATCGCAGGAAGTACTGCCTGATCTCGCGGGCGGGCCGTGGTTGGCTAAACAGATAGCCTTGCATTTCGGTGCAGCCCATCGCCTGTAGCATGTCGGCTTGCTGTTGTGTCTCCACCCCCTCGGCAGTCGAGTCCATCTTTAGGCATTTGGCCAAATTCGCCACTGCCTGCACGATCGCGACCGGTTCAGCACCGTTGGACAGATCCTTAATGAACGAACGGTCGATCTTGATCTTGTCGAATGGGAAGCTGCGCAAATAGCTCAGCGATGAATACCCAGTGCCGAAATCGTCGAGCGCGATCTGCACACCAAGTTTGCGTAGCTCATGCAGCGTCGCTAAGGTGGCAAAGGTGTTCTGCAACAGCATCGTCTCAGTGATTTCCAATTGCAGCTTGCGCGCCGGCATGCCGGTTTCGCCCAGTGCGCCAATCACCACGTTGAGCAGGTTGCGATTGTTCAACTGCGCCGAAGAGAGGTTGACCGCGACCTTGATGTTGTCCGGCCAATCCACCGCTTCGTAGCAGGCCGCCTTGAGTACCCATTCGCCGAGCGGCACGATCAGGCCGGTCTCCTCCGCAACCGGAATGAAGTCGGCCGGTCCTACCAATCCGCGCTTGGGATGGTTCCAGCGCAGCAGCGCCTCGAAGCCGTTAATCTCGTTGGTCTGCAGACTGACCAGCGGCTGGTAGAAAAGCTCAAATTCTTTGCTGACCAGTGCCTTGCGCAGATCCATTTCCAGTTCACGGCGGGCCTTCATACGGGTGTTCATTTCCGGCTCGAAGAAACGGAAGGTGCCGCGGCCGTCCGCCTTAGCGCCGTACAGCGCCATGTCCGCGTTGCGCAACAGCGGATCGGCTTCCATCGCGTCAAACGGCGCGACCGAAATGCCGATACTGATATCGGTGACGATAGTGTGCCCATCGATCTGATAGGGTTTCACGATTGACTCGCCAATGCGCTTGGACAGGACCGCGGCGTCGTTTGGCTGCTGCATCTGCGTCATAATGATGGCGAACTCGTCTCCACCTAGCCGCGCGACCGTATCCGGCTCGCGCGTGCAGCCGCGTAGACGGTCGGCAACCAGCTTGAGCAATTCGTCGCCAATCGGATGTCCGAGCGCATCGTTGACGCCCTTGAACTGATCGAGATCGAGGCAGAGCACCGCCAGGCATTCACCCCGCTTGACCCGCTTGAGCTCGTGCTCGAGCGTCTCCCGCAACAACACCCGATTGGGAAGGTCGGTGAGCGCGTCATGGCGCGCCATATGGGCGATGCGGCCTTCCGAGCGCTGCCGTTCGGTGATGTCTTCGTGCGTCGCCAGCCAGCCCCCGCCGTCAAGTGGTTTGTTCACCACCGAGAAAGTGCGGCCGTCCGCCAATTGCGTGGTGTACGTGGACGAGGCTCCTCCGACGATGCCTCCTTTTAGGCGGACGATGTAATCGTCCGGATCCTCGACAAAGGTGCCGGTCTGGATGCGTTGAATAAGGAGGTCGCGCAGGTAGCGGCCTGGGCGGGCGAATTCCGACAACAATCCATACATTTCCGTGTAGCGCTGATTGCAGAAAATTAACCGTGTTTCCGAGTCGAATAGCGCGACACCCTGCGACAGATTGTTCAAGACGGTCTCGAGCAACTGACTGTCGATCTGCGATACTTGCGGGAACGAGAGAATTTCGGCCGCTGGTGCGGCTTGCTTTCCTTTTTTCATCGTAGCCCCCCTGCATGGGCAAATGGAATCTAAAGACCCATCCTCAGGGCGGCAGGTTTGGAACTATTGAAACGGCCGCAATCGTTTTGAATAAAAGAAGCCAAAGAAGAAATTAAAGTTGTAAGCAGTGTGTTACCGCGTCATATCCTTCAAGGTGACTGCGGCGTCGGCATTGTAGCCGAGCGATTCGCTGGGTCGTGGGTCAGATCCTTCATCGTTGCTGTGCAATTTGCTTTGCGGTGTCCGCTTTCAACCCTTTGTGCCCTCCCTGAGGGGCAAGACCGATAGTATTATCATCATGCTTATGTCGGACGCGCTGTTCAGCCAAGGGTTCAATGGAATTACCGACGACGAAGCGCTGGCCTTGGCAGAAAAATTCAAATTTGCAGTCAATGCAGGGCGCGCTGTAACCTCAACGCAGGAACGCGCGTACCTCGGCAAAAACTTTTCGGAACATCTCGGGTGTGAGCACGCCAGTATTGGTGTTGTAGCGCGAGCAGTGGTAGCTGCAGAACAACATAACCGAATCTAGCGCGTGTCGTTTGCCGTGGGTGAAGGTTGTATCCGAAAGCTTGCCGCCGAGCGCGCGCACAGTGCTCTCATGAGCGATGCGGCCGAGCGTGACGATGGCGCGCAAATTCTTCATCTCGGCAATGGTAGCTTTGAGGAAATCTCGGCAGGTTGTAATCTCGGCGGGCGTCGGCTTGTTTTCCGGCGGTAGGCAACGCACCGCATTGGTAACGCGGCAATCGACCAGTTCCAGTCCGTCGTCGGGATGCGCGGCGTAAGTGCCGCGCGCGAAGCCGTAGCGAATCAGCGTCTCGTAAAGCAGCACGCCCGCGTAATCGCCAGTGAAAGGACGGCCGGTACGATTGGCACCTTGCAGCCCGGGGGCCAGACCGATGATCAGAACGCGGGCGCCGAGCGGGCCAAAGGAAGGGACCGGCGCATTGAACCAGGTCGGATGTACGGCGCGCCATTTCTTGCGGAATGCAGCCAGCCGGGGACAGCGCGCGCAATCGCGTCCGGGCTTGCCGTCGTCTGCCATGGCGGCGGCCTATTCGAGGTCGAATTCGTCGTCTTCGGCGCCAACTTCCGCGTCGGCCCGCTGCGGTGCCGATGAACGTTGTAGGAACTGCGGAGTGTGCTGTCCCGGATCGCGCTCCTCGCGAGGTGAGCGTGGTTCACGGGGTACACGCTCCGACGGTTCGCGGCCGATCTTGCTCTGTAGCGTGACGATGTCGGTAAAGACGTCGGCCTGGCGGCGCAACTCATCGGCTACCATCGGCGGCTGCGTCGCGATAGTGGAGATCACGGTCACGCGGACGCCGCGCCGCTGCACGGCCTCAACCAGCGAGCGGAAGTCGCCGTCGCCGGAGAAGAGGACCATGTGGTCGATATGGCCGGCGATTTCCATGGCGTCGACCGCCAGTTCGATGTCCATGTTGCCTTTCACCTTGCGGCGTCCGGTCTGGTCGACGAATTCCTTGGTCGCCTTGGTGACGACCGAGTAGCCGTTGTAGTCGAGCCAGTCGATCAACGGACGGATCGAGGAATATTCCTGATCTTCGATCACCGCCGTGTAATAGAAGGCGCGCAGCAAATAACCGCGCGACTGGAACTCGCGTAAGAGCTTCTTGTAATCGATATCGAAACCGAGCGATTTAGCGGTGGCGTAGAGGTTGGCGCCGTCAATAAACATAGCAATTTTTTCGCCGGGTGCTGTCATGGGGTCTCTCTCGATGCTCGCAGCCGTAAAACTCAATTCCGGTACCGCAGCCGCCCCCGCGCGCGAGGAGCGTGGAGCGGTGCCTTGAATCGGCGTTAACAAAGTTGAAGGCGCTTTCGAGCAATTCGTCCAGCACCCACGCAATCACGCCGTTTCCGCTAATGTCCGCTGGTCGGCCTGCTTGCAGGGCTCTCGGTAACAGAGCCGTGCGGCCAAACCAAGACAAATATGCTTGAACTTTCGCCCGACACGGGTTACCTAACGGCCGAAATCATCAAAGTTCCACTTAAAGGAGTGGCGAGCCGATGGCCCGTGTCACCGTAGAAGACTGCATTGATAAGGTTGAGAACCGCTTCGATCTCGTTCTTCTGGCGAGCCACCGGGCGCGCATGATCTCTTCGGGGTCGCAGATCACTGTGGAGCGCGACAACGATAAGAACCCGGTCGTAGCGCTGCGCGAGATTGCCGATACCACGGTATCGCCTGGCGACCTCAAGGAAGACCTGATCCACAGCTTGCAGAAATATGTTGAGGTGGACGAGCCAGAGCCCGAGGTGCCGCTGATCGGCGCCGGTGCCGGCACCAGCGTCGATTCCGATGATACCGAGGTGACCACCGAGCGCATGACGGAAGAGGAATTGCTCAAGGGTCTCGAGGGTCTGGCGCCGCCAGAGGAGCCGCCAGAAGAGGAGGCCGAGTAGGTCTTCATCGCAGTTTTCGCTTGACGGCCCGGCGCTTGCGCCGGGCCGTTGGCTTTTCGGCAACCAAACAGGCAAACCCTTGCGGCAGCAAGGAAATGTCGTGATATCTATGCTAGAAACAGCGATCAAAGCGGTTTCTGAGGCAGATTCGACTTTGCAAGGTTCGACCATGGCGCGCAGGCGCTCAGATCTTCCGCGGATGCAGAAGCAGTCGCCAACCCGGGCGCCGCTTGAACGGCTCGTCGCGGCGCCGCAATCGCTTGAAAAGCCGTCCCAATCCCGCAGCAAGCCGCCGATGATGCGGCAATACGACCTGATCGAAGGGGTGCGCCGCTACAATCCGAACACCAACGAGGCGCTGCTCAACCGAGCCTACGTCTACGCCATGAAGGCACACGGCGAGCAACGGCGCGCCTCGGGCGATCCGTATTTTTCCCACCCGATCGAGGTCGCCGCGATTCTCACGGACCTGAAGCTCGACGACGCCACGATCGCCGCCGCTCTTTTGCATGACACTATTGAGGATACCGCAACGACGCGCAGCGAGATCGACAACCTGTTCGGGCGCGATATTGGCACGCTCGTCGACGGCCTGACCAAACTGAAGAAGCTCGATCTGGTCACCAAGGAAGCCAAGCAGGCGGAAAATCTACGCAAGCTTCTGCTGGCGATCGCCGACGATGTGCGCGTCTTACTGATCAAGCTCGCCGACCGGCTGCACAACATGCGCACGCTCAATTACATGCCCGTCGAATCGCGTCGCCGCGCCGCTGAGGAGACGCTGGAAATCTACGCGCCGCTCGCCGGCCGCATGGGCATGCATGCGATGCGCGAGGAGCTAGACGATCTGGCGTTTCGCGAGCTTTATCCGGAAGCCTACAGCGTCGTCACCGAACGGCTGAACAAGCTTGCCGACCGCAGCGAAAAGCTGATCACCGAAATCGAGCAGCAGCTCACCAAGAAACTCGCCGACCGGGGCATTAAGACCAGGGTGATGGGGCGGCGCAAACGCGCATATTCGATCTGGCGCAAGATGGAGCGCAAATCGATCGGCTTTGAGCAGCTCTCCGACATCCTCGGCTTCCGCGTGATCGTGAAGACGGTGGCCGAATGTTACGAGGCGCTAGGTATCGTGCACACGACCTGGCCGGTGGTGCCCGGAAGATTTAAGGACTACGTCTCGACGCCGAAGGCGAACGACTACCGTTCGATCCACACCACGGTGATCGGCCCAGGCAAGCAGCGTGTCGAGCTGCAAATCCGCACCACAGAGATGCATGAGCTTGCCGAATACGGCATCGCCGCGCACGCGCTCTACAAGGACACCGTCGGTTCGCCGACTGAATTGCTGTCGCGCGAATCGAGCGCCTATGCTTGGCTGCGCCGCACCATCGAACTGCTGGCGGAGGGCTCGAATCCGGAGGAGTTCCTTGAGCACACCAAGCTGGAGCTGTTCCACGACCAGGTATTCTGCTTCACACCGAAGGGCAAGCTGATCGCCTTGCCGCGCAAGGCGACGCCGATCGACTTCGCCTACGCGGTGCATACCGATGTGGGCAACACGGCGGTTGGCTGCAGGATAAATGGCCAAATCGCGCCGCTGGGCTCGGAAATCGTCAATGGCGACGAGGTCGAAATCCTCACCTCGAAGGCGCAGGTCGCGCCCCCGGCCGCTTGGGAGTCGATCGTGGTCACGGGCAAGGCGCGCGCCGCGATCCGGCGTGCAACCCGTAGCGCTGTGCGTCGGCAATATACCGGGCTCGGAAGGCGCATCGTCGAACGTCTGTTCCAGCGCGCCAAGATCGCCTATTCGGACGAGAAACTAACCGGCGCCCTGCCGCGGCTCGCGCGCTCATCGGTGGAAGAGGTGATGGCGGCGGTCGGACGCAGCGAATTGAAGGCCTCCGACGTTGCCCGCGCCATGTATCCTGATTACAAGGAAGAGCGCGCCGCTGCGATGGCGGTGAAGCGCAAATTGGAAAGTGGCTGGTTCGGCCTGAAGAAGCTCACCTCGGTGAAGTTCAGGGTGCCGGACGCGACTGGGCCGGCGATCCCGATCCGCGGCATCAACAGCGACCTGCCGGTGCGCTTTGCGCCCGATGGCGGCGCGGTGCCGGGCGACCGTATCGTCGGCATCGTGACGGCGGGCGAGGGCATCACGATTTATCCGATCCATTCCCCGGCGCTCACCGAGTTTGAGGACCAGCCGGAACGCTGGCTGGACGTGCGCTGGGACGACGAAGAGACCACTCCGCGGCGCTTCCCGGCGCGCGTCGCCGTGCAGTCGGTTAACGAGCCTGGCTCGCTTGCGCAGATCGCGCAGGTGATCGCCGAGCATGACGGAAATATCGACAACATCCGCATGACGCGGCGAGCGCCCGATTTCACCGATGTGCAGATCGATTTAGAGGTCTATGACCTCAAGCATCTCAACGCGATCATCGCGCAGTTGCGCGCAAAGCCGGTGGTGGCTAAGGCGGAACGGGTCAACGGTTAGATAAACGGGTTTAGATAAATGGCCGCGCCACGCCTGCGCCTGGGCGTCAACGTCGACCACGTCGCCACCATCCGCAATGCGCGCGGCGGGCGCCATCCCGATCCGGTGCGCGCAGCGAAGCTTGCCATCTCGGCCGGCGCAGATGGCATCACCGCGCATCTGCGCGAGGACCGTCGACACATCCGCGACGACGATATCGCGCGGCTGAAGGCCGAGATCGACAAGCCGCTCAACTTCGAGATGGCGGCGACCGACGAGATGGTGGCCATTGCGCTTAAGACCAGGCCACACGCGGTCTGCCTCGTGCCGGAGAAACGCACCGAGCGCACCACCGAGGGCGGCCTCGATGCGGTCAAGCACGAGGCACAGCTGCGGCCCGTCGTGCACGCGCTCAAGCACGCGGGTATCCGGGTCTCGCTGTTCATCGGCGCGGCGCCCGCGCAGGTCGAGTCGGCAGTCGAGTTGGGCGCGCCGGCCATCGAGATACACACGGGATCGTGGTGCGACGCGCTGGCCCAAGGACGCGCGGCGGAGGCTAAGGCGGAGTGGGAGCTTATTCGTGCCGGCGCTGTGCTCGCCAAGAGTCTGGGGCTGGAAGTGCATGCGGGCCACGGCCTCGATTATGCCAGCGCTGAGATAATCGCGGCGTTGCCGCAGGTTGTGGAGCTCAATATTGGGCATTTCCTGGTGGGCGAAGCGGTGTTCGAGGGGCTGGCAGAAACCGTGAGGTTTATGCGCGCGGCGTTGGACCGCGGCAGAGTTAAGGCGCGCGCGTCATGATTATCGGGCTCGGCTCCGACATGGTGGACGTGCGGCGGATCGAAAAGTCGATCGAGCGCTACGGCGAGCGCTTCCTATCGCGTATCTATACGCCGGTGGAGCGCACCAAGGCCGACAAGCGCGCCAACCGGATCGAGACCTACGCCAAGCGCTTCGCCGCCAAGGAGGCCTGCTCGAAGGCGCTCGGCACGGGTTTCCGCAACGGCGTATTTTGGCGCGATATGGGCGTGGTCAATCTGCCTTCGGGGCGGCCCACCATGAAGCTAACCGGTGGCGCGCTTAAGCGGCTGCAGGACATCACGCCTCCAGGCTGCGAGGCCCGCATCGACGTTTCACTCACCGACGAGGGGCCGAGCGCGCAGGCCATCGTAATCATAACGGCGTTGCCGCGCACGTCTGGCTGAGGCGAGAAAAATAAATCCAACCAATTGCTTACACAACTGCGTCGGCGTTCTTGATTGCGCTCTAAAGGGGCAGCCGCTACAAGGGCGCGGGGAGCGTCGGGATGAGAGGCCAATGAGTGTGACATCCGGAGCAAAACGGAAAGAAGGCGGCTTTGCCGAGACAATCCGTGTCGTTTTTCATGCGCTGATCATCGCGTTGGTGATCCGCACCTTTCTGTTTCAGCCGTTCAACATTCCCTCCGGCTCGATGAAGGCGACGCTGCTGGTCGGCGACTATCTGTTTGTGTCGAAATATTCCTATGGCTACAGCCATTACTCACTGCCGCTGTCGCCGCCGATCTTCTCTGGGCGCATTCCGGGCAGCCTGACGCCCGAGCGTGGCGACGTGGTGGTGTTCCGCCTGCCGAAGGACCCGTCGACCGACTACATCAAGCGCGTGATCGGACTGCCCGGCGACAAGATCCAGGTCATCGACGGGGTCGTGTACATCAACGGGACGGCGGTCAAGCGCGAGCCGGCGCCAGCCTTCATCGAGACCGAGGAGGGCACGCGTGCGACGCCGGTTAAGCGCTGGAAGGAGACGCTGCCGAATGGCGTGAGCTATTACACGCTCGACCTCGTGGAGAACGGCTTTGCCGACAACACGCAGGTCTACACGGTGCCGGACGGCCATTATTTTATGATGGGCGACAACCGCGACAATTCGACCGACAGCCGTTTTCTGTCGCAGGTCGGCTACGTTCCATTCGAAAATATCGTGGGCAAGGCACAGATCATCTTCTTCTCGGTCTATGAAGGCGAGCGTGCCTGGGAGTTCTGGCGTTGGCCATTCTCGGTGCGCTGGAATAGGTTGTTCACGATTGTGCGATGAGCCGCAAGGCCAAGGACAGAGCGGCGCTCGAACAGCGGATCGGCTACGGATTCCGCGACAAGGCCCTGTTGGAACGGGCGCTTACGCATATCTCCGCCCTGTCGGGCGGTGCTACGCGCGTCAACAGCTACCAGCGACTGGAATTTCTCGGAGATCACGTGCTCGGCCTGGTGATCTCCGACATGCTCTATCGCGCCTTTCCCAGGGCGAACGAAGGCGAGCTGTCGCGAAGGCTCGCCGATCTGGTGCGTAAGGAAACCTGCGCGGAGGTCGCGCGCGCCATGGACCTTGGCAGCGCGCTCAAGCTCGGAAATTCGGAGTCAGACGCCGGCGGGCGCTTGCGCGCCACTATCCTGGCCGACGTCTGCGAGGCGCTGGTAGGGGCGGTCTATTCCGACGGCGGCTATATGGCGGCCGAGGAACTGGTCGGTCGGTTCTGGAAGGAGCGCATGCTCAAGCCGTTGCGGCCGCTACGCGATCCCAAGACCATGCTGCAGGAATGGGCGCAGGCGCGCGGGCTACCGACGCCGGCCTATCGCGAACTTGCGCGTACCGGTCCGCACCACGATCCTGAATTCCACGTCGCCGTGGTACTGCCCGACCGGCCGCCGGCGGAGGGGCTCGGCTCCTCCAAGCGCGCGGCCGAGCAAGCCGCCGCGGCAGCTATGCTGACGCGCGTCGGTGTGGCAGCGGACAAGCTCGATGCCTGAGGGCGAGACCCGCTGCGGCTTCGTCGCGTTGATCGGGGCGCCCAATGCCGGCAAATCGACGCTGCTCAACGCGCTGGTCGGTTCCAAGGTCACCATCGTTTCGCGCAAGGTGCAGACGACGCGCGCTTTGATCCGCGGCATCGCGGTCGAGGGCAGTGCGCAACTCGTCTTTGTCGACACACCGGGGATTTTCTCGCCACGTCGACGGCTCGATCGCGCCATGGTGACAACGGCCTGGAACGGGGCGGATGACGCCGATCTAGTCAGCGTGCTCATAGACGCGCGCAGGGGGATCGAGGAGGAAGCCGAGGCAATCCTCAGCCGGCTCGGTGAGGTGAAGGCTCCAAAGATCTTGACCCTCAACAAGATCGACCTAGTGCCGCGCGAGACGCTGCTGGCGCTGGCGAAGGCGGGCAACGAGAAGGCGAGCTTCGATGCGACTTTTCTGATCTCGGCTCTCACCGGCGATGGCGTCGGCGACCTCAAGAAGTGGCTCGCGGCGCACATGGCGCTAGGTCCGTGGCTCTACCCGGCCGACCAGATGTCGGAAGCGCCGATGCGCCAACTGGCGGCTGAGATAACGCGCGAGAAACTGTTCGAGCGGCTACATCAGGAACTGCCCTACCACTCGACGGTGGAGACCGATCTATGGAAGGAACTGCGCCACGGCGACATCCGCATCGAGCAGACGATCTATGTGGAGCGCAAAAGCCAGCGCAAGATCGTGCTCGGTAAGGGTGGGGCGACCATCAAGTCCATCGGCGAGGCGGCGCGGAGGGAGATAGCGGCGATCTCCGACGCCAAGGTGCACCTTTTCCTGTTCGTCAAGGTGCGTGAGGGCTGGGGCGAAGAACCCGAGCGCTACCGGGCCATGGGGCTGGAGTTTCCGAAGGAGTGATCCTTGGGTTGTTGTGATTGCTCCGATTCGCGGAGTAAGGACAGAAACCATGCAATGGACCGATGAAGGCATTGTACTCGGTGCCAAGCGCCATGGAGAGAGCAACGCCATTTTGGAGCTGATGACGCGCGAGCATGGCCGTCATCTCGGGCTAGTGCGCGGCGGCGCGGGCTCCCGACTCAAGCCGATCTTGCAGCCCGGCAACAGCTTGAGTGCGACTTGGCGGGCGCGGCTCGACGAGCATCTCGGCAATTACACGGTGGAAGGCCTCAAGCTACGTGCGGCGAATTTCTTCGCCACACCGCATGCGGTCTATGGCATCGGCCATCTTGCGGCACTGATGCGACTGCTGCCCGAACGCGATCCGCATGGCGGCCTGCATGCGGCGCTCGATGAAATCCTCGATCGGCTCGATGACGCCGGCGTCGCCGCACCGATGGTGGCGCGTTTCGAGTTGCAGCTCTTGTCGGAGCTCGGTTTTGGGCTCGATCTTGCGCAGTGCGTGGCGACCGGCGCGCGAGATGATCTGATCTATGTATCGCCGAAATCGGGGCGGGCGGTGTCGCGCGAGGCCGGCGCGCCCTGGGCGGACAAGATGCTGCGGCTGCCCGCTTTTCTGCGCGACCGCGAGATCGAGCCGGCCGGTAACGATGTCGCCGACGGCTTCGTGCTCACCGGCTTTTTCCTAGCACGCCATGTGCTCGAGCCGCGCGGGTTGACGCTGTCCGACGAACGAGCGCATTTCGTCACGGCGATCCTGCGCGGGCCGCGCAGTGCCGTGGCTGTCTAGAACGCGATGTCCCGAATATCGTCGGGGAAGGGCCCGAATGCCTTCACCATCTTGTCGGTGCAGCTTGCCGTCTCCAGCACCAAACTAATTCCACTGGGACCACTCAATGTGGCTCCTCAGGCAATCAGAGGGCGCTTGCCAAACGTCATGGCCGGGTTCCTCCGCGGCGCTATGTTCTGCAGCCAGGGCGGCAAGTTTGCAAAAGAT